>MDTC01216546.1_pt1 | contig 11302 bp, 5 predicted proteins | sample 811181 | NCBI WGS metagenome assembly MDTC01 (sample SAMN05326644, study PRJNA326480) | marine metagenome | isolation source: seawater | place: Pacific Ocean: North | collected 2011 | reverse complement strand
TACAGAGTCTTATTCCGACCAGGTAGACCTGTTCAGGCAAGAGAACTAACAACACTTCAATCAATATTGCAAAACCAATTGCAATCTTTTGGTAGTCATGTATTTAAGGAAGGATCAATGGTTCTTCCTGGTGGTGTAAGTTATGATGATTCTTATTTTTCAATAAGAGTAGAATCAGAACATTTAGGTCTTCCAATATCACTTTATCTAGATCAATTAAAAGGAAAAAAACTAAAAGGTCAAAATTCTGGGATAGAACTTTTGGTTAATGACTGTAAAACAATAAATGAAGCAGAGGGTATTACAGATATTACAATTTTTGTAAAATACTTAACAGGAAATAATGATAATATAAGTGCGAATTTGGAGGATAGTGAATCTTTAATTACTTTAGAAAATATCACTTATGGCAATACAACTATAGTGAATGGTGAAAGTGTTGCCACATTGGTGCCTACAAACGCTTCAGCAACTGGTAGTGCAGTTAAAATGAATGAAGGTGTATATTTTGTTAGAGGAACCTTTATAAGCGTTCCTTCAAGCACTATAGTGTTAGATGCATATTCAAATGAACCATCATATAGAGTTGGATTAAATATTACAGAATCAATCATCACCGCAAAAGACGATTCATCATTGTTTGATAATGCAAAAGGATTTTCCAATTTTGCAGCACCTGGTGCAGATAGATTGAAAATAACAGCAACACTTGCTAAAAAATCTTTAACAGATACAAGTGATGTTAGTTTTATAGAAGTAATTAAAGTAAGAAAAGGTGAACTTAAAAAATTACAAGATTTTTCTGTATATAATGAATTAGAAAAATATCTAGCTGCTAGGACATTTGAAGAATCTGGAAATTATTCAATAGATAATTTTGAAATCAAAGTGTCTGATTCTTTAGATACTGGTCTTTCAAATGGAGGAATATATAAATCTAATGAAATTACTGAAGATGGTAATACACCATCAGATGATTTAGGTTGTGTTGAAGTAAGTGCTGGAAAAGCATATGTGCAAGGTTTTAGAGTCTCTAGACCTGGAACAACTATTGTAGATTTTGAGAAACCAAGAGATAAAGGAACAACAGGAACTGCATTAGTTCCTTTTGAAATGGGAACTATAATACGTGTCAACAATATAACAGGAACACCTGCTTTAGGAACTAATATAGATGCAAATACAGTTTCACTTTTAAGTCGAAGAAAAGATCCAGGAGTTCCATCTCAAATTCCTGCTGATTCTTACGAAATAGGAAAAGCAAGAGTATATTCATTTGGATTAAGAAATGCTCCATATGAAGGAAATGATAGTCAATGGAATCTTTATATGTTTGATGTTCAAACATATACAATGATTACTCTAAATGCACCTTTATCAGCACCACAAAGTACTTTTATTAGAGGTGTTAGTAGTGGTGCTACAGGATTTCTCAATGCATTAGTTACCAATGGAACTGAAATCGTATTATCTCAAACATCTGGCACCTTTATTCCTAGTGAAAAATTAATTATTAATGAAAATGAATCTGATGATTCATTTAGATCTATAGTGTCAGTTAGACAATATACTTTTCAGGATGTAAAGTCAGTTTATCAAAATAGTAGTACATTAATAGCAGGTTTTATAGATTTTAGTGCAGATACAATATTAGAAACTACCCGTATACAATCATTACCATCTTTTAATAATAGTACAATTTCATCAAATAATGGTCTTACAGGAACTATAACATCACCTGGTAATGCATTTACAGGTATAAAAACTGAATCTATTATCCAATATCAAGTAGCAGGAAAATCTGATGTTACTTTTAATAGGGTTGTTGATATTAGTAACGACTTAAAAACCTTAACTGTTGCTGGAGTTGCAACTGTTACTGGAGTAAATGACGGTGAAGTTGGTCTTAATACCACATCTTCAATATCTTTAGCATCTCCAGTTGTTGTAGATAAAGAAAACACTGGATTATATGCAAAATTAGGATTTGATAACATATGTGAAGTAAATTTAGCAAACTCTACTTTATCAGTTTCATCACAGTCTGGTTTACTTCAAGTTAGTGGTGCCAATTCAGTGCAAGTAGAAGTTCCTGCAGGTATATCAAGTTCATTCTTTGGTAATTTTGATACTCAAAAATATTCTTTAATTTATAGTGATGGAGTAACTGAACCGTTAACACGAGATCAATTCAAATTAATTGATGGTGGGTCAAAAGTACAATTTAGTGGATTAAGTAAAAGCACCTTTACAGGAATTTTAAATACAACTGTAGAAAAACAAGGAATTACAAATAAATCAAAACAATTTGTAAGAAGCAGTAAAATTATCATTGATAAAACTAAAGTTGGTGTAACAACATCTACAAATGGATTATCATTTAACAGATATTATGGATTAAGAATAGAAGATAGAGAGATATCTTTAAATACTCCAGACGTATCAAATGTAGTATCTATTTTAGAATCTAAAGACAATAACGATCCAACTTTAGATAGAATAACAACTATATCAGGTCTTTCTCTAAACACTAATACTGTTGATGGTGAAAAAATAGTTGGATCAGAGAGTGGTGCTACAGCACAATTAATTACTAGAGTAGATGCTGAAAATGTTGAGGTTGCATATTTTACAGATACTAAATTTATTTTAGGTGAAACAATAACATTCCAAGAATCAAATATTGTAACTACTGTTCAAGCGGTTAATTTAGGAAACAATATAAACGTAACCGAAAAATATAGTTTGGATAAAGGTCAAAGAGAACAATTTTATGATTACTCAAGAATTGTAAGAAAACCAACTCTCTCTGCACCATCTAGAAGACTTCTGGTAATCTTTAATTTTTATGAGGTTCCAACTACTGATGTTGGTGATGTATTTACAGTTAACTCATACGATCAAGATAGATTTACAAATGATATTCCAGTTTTAGAAAATAATTTAAGAACTACGGATACACTTGATTTTAGACCTAGAGTTGCACCAACAGTTAATATTGCACAATCTCCATTTGCGTTTACATCTAGGAGTTTTGCTACATCAGGCACACCACCACTCGTAGTTTCTCCAGAAGGAGATTCTACTTTAGGTTATAGTTATTTCTTACCTAGAATCGATAAGTTAATTTTAAATCGTGGAAGAGACTATGATGGAGATTTTTCAGTAATAAAAGGTGTTCCATCAATTAATCCAAAACCACCTGTATTAAATGATGGTGCTATGCATCTTGCAACAATCGATCTTCCAGCATATCTTTACAAACCAAGTGATGCGAAAGTAACTGTTATTGAAAACAGAAGATATACCATGAGGGATATTGGTAAATTAGAAGATAGAATAGAAAATTTAGAAACTGTTACTAGTTTAAGTTTACTTGAGTTAGATACTAAAACTTTACAAATTAAAGATACAACTGGTGATAGATTTAAATCTGGATTTTTTGTAGATGATTTTAAAGATTCGAATCGTATTGATGTGACGAATCAAGATGCTAAAGTTAATATTGATACAGAAAACAATGAATTAGTGGTTCCACAAGAATATTACAGTCTTAGACCACTATTAGGTGTAGCAGAAAGTATTGATATTAATAGTGCAGACTTTTCTCAAAACCTAGCATTACTAGATTCAAATGTTAGAAAAACAGGTGATCTAATAACACTAGATTATACAGAAGTAAAATCTGATATTGGTAACCCTCAAGCAAGTAGAATTGAAAATGTTAACCCATACCAAATTATTGTTCGTGAGGGTAGAATTACATTAGATCCATCAGAAGATAACTGGACAAGAACAATTGAAGTTGATGGTGGAACAAGAACTCTTATCGGAGATAATGCAGGTACATCAACAACAAGAATTTTAACATCTTCAATTGAAGAACCATTTATTAGATCTAGGAATGTTGGATTTAGTGCTCTAAATTTAATGCCTTCAGTTAGACATTATCCATTTTTTGATGGAAGAAGTAATATTGATATTATTCCAAAATTATTAGAAATTTCTATGGTTTCTGGAACATTTACAATAAGTGAAACTGTTCGCGGTATCTCAACAGATGGCAATCAAATATTTGCATTTAGAGTTGCACAACCAAATCATAAATTAGGAACTTATAATAACCCAAGTTCAGTATTTTCAAGTAATCCTTACAATACTTCACTTTCTTTGGGTACATCTTATACTGAATCTTCATCAGTATTAAACGTAGATATTGCTTCTTTAGCACATGATCCTCGATTTTTTGGTAGATTAATTTCAGGTATGAGATTTGTTGGAGAAAGTAGTGGTGCCATAGCTACGTTAACTAATAATAGATTAATTCCTGATGAATTTGGTGCTGTTTTTGGATCATTCTTCTTTAGAGATCCAAATACAACTCCACCACCACCTCTAAGATTTGAGAATGGAATAAAGACATTTAGGTTAACATCTGATGCCAATAATGCTGCTGCTACAAAAGGAGATGAAGGTATTGGTATAACCTTTGGTGAAGGTAGATACAGTACATTTGGTTTAATTAATACATTTACATCAACCACAACAATAATTCGTCGTCCACCACCACCACCTCCTGCACCAGTACAACAAAATGACCCACTAGCACAATCATTTACTGTAGATGAAACAGGAATGTTCTTATCATCATTAGATTTATTCTTCTTTGAAAAGGATGATAGAGTTCCTCTAACTGTTCAAATAAGAACTGTAGAATTAGGAACCCCAACAGGTGAATTAGTTTATGATTTTTCTGAGGTTGATTTAAATCCAACTCAGTTAGATTCTAATGGTGAATCAATCATAAAAACATCTACGGATGCATCATTACCGACTAGAGTTACTTTTCCTTCTCCAATATACTTAGAACCTCAAAGAGAATATGCTATTGTACTTTTAGCACCAGCAACGATAAACTATAAGGTTTGGATTGCTCAAATGGGAGAAGAAACAATTGAAACCCAAAGACTTGGAGTTGATGAAGGTTCAAAGAGTATTATAACCAAACAATATTTGGGAGGAAGTTTATTCAAATCTCAAAATGGAACCATATGGACAGCTACTCAAACACAGGATTTAAAGTTCAATCTTTACAAATGTGAATTTAGTACTACTCCAGGTACTGTTACAATGTTCAATTCTGACATTATAACTGAAGATCAAATCAATTCAAAATTACCAGATAATTCTTTAAAAACTTATCCAAGAAAATTAAAAGTTGGTATTAATACATCTAATAATTTAAGTAGTATTATATCAATAGGAACAAAAGTTACAGCATCAAACACTGCACCATACACTAATTCTGAAGATGCAAAAGGATTTGTTGAAAACATTGGAGGACCAATAAATGGCAGTTCTGTAACTGGCGTTGGAACTGGATATGATAATTCCAATTCACCATACACAGTGGACTTATATTCTATCACTGGACAAGGCACAGGAGCAACAGCATCTGTAACAGTCAATTCAACAGGTTCAGTCACTGGAGTATCAATTGCTTCAACTGGTAATGGATATGCTGTTGGTGATGTTTTAGGAATCACTACATCAGACGTAGGAAATGCTGGAACTGGTGCAGAAGTAACAGTCACTAGCAGATTTGGAATGGATACTCTATATCTAACAAATGTTCAAGGTGAAAAGATTAGTGATGGTAAGAGATTGACATTCTATACTGATGTTTTTGGAGGAACAATCGCTGACGCTGGAGTAAATGTAAGAGGTGATTCTGTAGTCAATGGTGATTTATACACTGGAAATGTTCTTGAAGTTAACAGTTCAAACCATTCTATGAATTCTATTCAAAATGTTGTGCAACTTGATGGAGTTAAACCAGATACTACCTTTGTTCTTTTAACAGAAAATATTACTTCAACTGATACTACTATTTCTGTTGCGAATACAGCACCATTCAGCACATTTGAGGGAATAACCACCAGCACTGGTTATGTTCAAATAGGAAAAGAAATTATTTTCTATGATGGAATTGGTGCAGGAAACTTAAGTGTAGGAACAAGAGGATTTGGTGGTTCTCCAAAAGATTCTCACTTTGTTAATGATCAAGCATTTAAATATGAGTTTAATGGAATATCTTTAACTGGTATTAACACAACTCATAATTTACCAAGTAATAATACATTACAATCATTAAAAACAAGTGATAATTATTTCTTAGAAATTGATAGAGGATCAGGAAGACCTAATTTACAGGATAGATCAAGTGGTATAAACCAAATTAGTTTTACTGATGAAAAAATTGGAGGAGAAAGATCAATTGTAGGATCACAAAACTTCCAATATGATGCATTCATTCCATCAATTAATACTTTCACACCATCATCTGATACCACAATTTCAGCTCAATTAAGATCCGTATCAGGAACAAGTGAAGGTGGTTCTGAAATATCATTTGTAGATCAAGGATTTGAAGGTGTTGAATTTAATCAAATTAATAGATTGGATTCACCGAGACTTGTATGTTCTAAAGTAAATGAAGATTCACAATTGGGTGGTTTACCACGTAATAAATCAGTTACATTATTAGCTAAACTTGAGACTAAAGATGTTAATGTATCTCCAGTCTTTGATACAATGAACGCTGCATTTAGATTTATAAGGAACAGATTAAATTCACCTATAAGCGATTACACTACTGATTCTAGATCAAATAACTTGACAGGTGATCCACATAATGGATGTTATATTTCACAAAAGGTTAATTTACAACAAGCATCAACATCCTTAAAGGTATTGGTGAGTGCCTACAGACACCCATCTGCTGACTTTAGAGTTTTATATAGATTATTTAAAACTGATTCAAGTGAAGTTGAACAGGCATATGAACTATTTCCTGGTTTTGATAACTTAAGGGATACTGGCATTGATAAAATTATTATTGATCCAAGGTTGAATAGTGGAAGACCTGACATTCCAGTACCTGCAAGTAAAGAGGATGAATTCAGAGAATATGAATTTACCATAGATGAACTGGATGAATTTGTTGGATTCCAAATCAAAATAGTAATGAGTGGAACTAATGAAGCACAACCTCCAAGATTTAAAGATTTAAGAGTTATTGCTTTAGCATAATGATTCCAGTTTCAGGTCACAAACATCTATTTCGAGATGATAAATCAGGAGCAATTGTAAGTACCGATTCTCAAGGGTACTTACAATATAAAAAAATGCAAGAGAGTAAAAAAAACCAAGAAAATGAAATTCGGAAATTAAGATCTGATGTTGATGAAATAAAGTCACTTTTAAGAGAACTAATTAATAAATCCTCTTAGATATAAATATTTAAAAATGTATTGATTAATAATGGCAGTATACGTATCCAACATTGTAATTGAGCAAGGGTATGACTTTGATACGTCATTTCAGTTGGAGGATACTCGCTCAAATGAATTTTTAAATTTGACTGGATCGGGAACGACAGCAATGATTAGAAAGCATGCATCTGCTTCAAAGGCAGTATCGTTCGCAACGACTGTTACCGATCCTGATGCAGGGATAATTTCAATATCTTTAACTGCTGCTAATACAGTGTCTCTAAAACCTGGAAGGTACGTATATGATGTAAAAATAATAACTTCTGGTGGTAACCAATATAAAGCCATAGAAGGTGCAGCACTCGTCAGATCTGGAGTTACAAGGTAATGGCAACTATCAATGATCGAATAGGATCACAAAATGTAATAAGAGTATTATCTAACGCTTCGTCGCCACCGACAAGATTAGTTAACTTAAGTGATGTCGATTCGAATCGTAAGGCAGAAGATGGTTTACTACTAGTATGGGATATAACTTCAGAGAAGTTTATCTTAAGCGACACAATTGATGCTTCATTGATTGCTATAACTGGTATTACATCATTTTCAAATGATACCAATTCTAACAGCATAGATTCAGGTTCTGTACAATTACAGGGTGGAATTGGTATAAAGAAGAATACTCACATTGGTGAGACTTTAAATGTACTAGGTGACACTACGTTACAATCATTAAATGTAGCAGGAATCACGACTTTAGCGTCTTCAGGGGGTATTACAACAACTGGTGGTGATCTTTACGTTGGTGGAGACTTATTTGTATTAGATGATATTGTATATGATGAAGTAAGTGGAAGACAAGTCAATATATCTGGGGTTGGTACATTTGGATCCCTTTACATTGGAAGCACTGAAGTAATAAGTGCAAGTCGTGAACTTAAAAATATTGTATCATTAGATTCAGTAACCACATCAACAATAGAAGCAGCGATTTCAAATGCTCCAAATACGTTTACAGATTTAAATGTAACTGGAGTTTCAACTTTTATAGGAATTGCAACCTTTGCCTCTGGTATGAGGGTTTTTGCTGGCGTATCCACATTTGATGCTGGCATCGTAGCATCCAGTGCTAAAATATCAGATTTAACTGCAGGGCGTATTGTTTACGTAGGATCGCAAGGTGAATTACAAGATAATGCTAATTTAACATTCAATGGTGGCACAGTATCATTATCAGGTAATTTAAATATAACTGAAGGACTTAGTGTAACAGGAGTATCTACCTTTGGTTCAGATTTAAATGTTACTGGTACTTTGACCGCTGGATTGATTGATGGAGGATTGTATTAATGGCAAAACCAAATAGTAGACAGGAACTAGTAGATTATTGTTTAAGGCAATTAGGTGCACCTGTCTTAGAAATAAACGTGGATGATGATCAAATAGATGATCTAGTCGATGATGCAATTCAATACTTCAATGAAAGACATTTTGACGGTGTTGAGAGAATGTACTTGAAGTATAAAATAACACAAGATGACCTTGACAGAGGAAGGGCAGAGGGAACTTCAGGTGTTGGGATAGTTACAACAACTGGAACTTCAACTAATATTTCAGGGTATGGAACAACAACGTCATCGTTTTACGAAACAAGCAATTTTATTCAAGTTCCTGATAGTGTTATTGGTATAGAGAAAATTTTTAAATTTGATACTAGTTCAATATCTGGTGGGATGTTTAGTATTAAGTATCAATTATTTTTAAATGATTTATATTATTTTAATTCGGTTGAGTTACTTCAATATACAATGACTAAAAGATATTTGGAAGATATTGATCATTTATTGACAACCGACAAACAAATAAGATTTAACAAAAGACAGAATAGATTATATTTAGATATTGATTGGGAAGCACAAAGTACAGATACATTTTTAGTTATTGATTGTCATCGAGCATTAGATCCTTCTGAATTTACAAAAACATTCAATGATAGTTTCTTAAAAAGATATTTGACACTTTTAATCAAAAGACAGTGGGGATTGAATATGATGAAATTTGCTGGAACTCGATTACCAGGTGGAATTGAGTTGAATGGTAGACAATATTATGAAGATGCTGAAAGAGAATTAGCAGATATTAAACAAAGAATGATGTTGGAATATGAGTTACCACCTCTTGATTTTATAGGATAGTGAAAAAATGCCATTAAATCCATTCTTTCTTCAAGGTTCTAAAAATGAACAATTTTTAGTTCAAGATTTGATTAATGAACAGTTAAAAATATATGGTATAGAAGTATTCTACTTACCAAGAAAAATTTTTAAAACTGATAATATTATTAGAGAAGTTCAATCATCAAAATTTGATGATTCTTTTGCTATAGAGGCATATTTAAATAATTATGAAGGTTACAATCCTAATAGTGATTTAATGACTAAATTTGGATTGAGATTAACAAATGAAGTGAGTTTAACTATATCAAAAGAAAGATTTGAAGAAACCATAACACCATTTTTAGAGGGTATTTCATCAGGTATTAAAGATGGTCTTATAACTGATTATACGTTTGAAGATTTAATTAATAGACCAAAAGAAGGAGATTTAATTTATTTTCCTCTTGGTGAAAGGTTATTTGAAATTAAAAGAGTTGAATCAGAAAAACCATTTTATCAATTAGGTAAAAATTATACCTATGAATTAAATTGTGAACTATATGAATACGAAAATGAACTTATTGAGACTACGATTGAGGAAGTTGATAATACTGTAGAGGATCAGGGATATATCACCATGGTCAATTTAGTTGGAACTGCAGTTACCGCAACAGGTGTTGCAGGAGTTGGTGGTACTGGAATGATTGGATTTATCGATATTACAAATGATGGATCTGGTTATGTAACTGCACCATCAGTGGAAATATCACCATCACCTTATGGTGTAAGAGCTGAAGCAATCGCAATTACAACTTCTAAAGGTGGATCTAAATCAATAAAAGAAATAAGAATAACCAATCCAGGTAGTGGTTATGATCCAGCGGATCCTCCATTAATTATTGTAAATGGTGGTGGTGGAGCAGGTGTTGCAATAACATTTGGAATAGTATCTAATGGAATTTCAACAATAACCATGAATAATAGAGGTAGAGGATATTCTGTCTCACCAGATATTACATTTACGGGTGCGAATGGTGGAACAGCAGCTGCTGCTAAAGTTGTTCTTAATGATGCTACTGGTGTTGAAAGTGTACAATTCTTAAATACTGGATTGTATCCAGTTGGGCAAGTGAATGCACCAACTGTTGAATTTTCTGGTATTTCTACAACTGGAGTTGGAACATATCTATATAATGAAATTGTCACTGGATCATTATCAGGAACCACCGCAAGAGTTAGAAACTTTAAGAAACGTGTGGACATTGATAATGTACATCCACCAATTGAACTTCAAGTATCTCTAAATAGTGGCAAATTCAGTGCTGGAGAAGTGATAGTAGGATCTATCTCATCAGCTAGATACGTTGTAGACTCTTACGCTGATGATAGTTTTGAAGAACCTTTTGATTCAAACAAAGAGATAGAAAGTGAAGCAGAAACTTTACTTGACTTTACAGAAGGCAACCCATTTGGAGATTATTAATGTTAGGTACTTATTATTATCATGAAATTATTCGAAAGACCATAATTGGTTTTGGTACATTGTTTAATGATATTTTTATTAAACACGAAAATGCCGATGATACTACTTTAGATGAAACTAAAGTTGGTCTTGCATATGGTCCACAGCAAAAGTTCTTTGCAAAAATTAGAGAGCAAGCAAACCTAACAAAAGCAGTTGCTATAACTCTTCCAAGAATGTCATTTGAAATGACATCAATTCAATATGATTCAACTCGTAAATCTGGCATCACTCAAACATTCAAGGCATCTGATGGCACAAACTTGAAAAAGGTATTCATGCCTGTTCCATACAACATTGGATTTGAACTTAGTATATTTTCAAAATTAAATGATGATGCTCTACAAATC
>MDTC01087951.1_pt1 | contig 11303 bp, 8 predicted proteins | sample 811181 | NCBI WGS metagenome assembly MDTC01 (sample SAMN05326644, study PRJNA326480) | marine metagenome | isolation source: seawater | place: Pacific Ocean: North | collected 2011 | reverse complement strand
TTGAAAGCAATTATTCAATTTTTTAATTAATGGGGATTCTTCCTTGGACACTTGCGGATATGGGAAAATATTTAACAATTTTTTATATATTTTTCCAGAAAGTGATGATGGATTATAAAGGGAGAAGGAAATTATTTTCTTATCAAAGGAACTAACATCCAAAAAATATTTTGGATGTTTTTTTGAATAAATTATAAGATACTTTCCTTTTGAGAAGTAATTAATATCGATTGCTCATTTTTTTATATATCTCATTTAAAACCCGTATTTTGATTTGTTCTATATCAGAGCCTGTGTCTATTTGAATATACTTATCATTAGGCAAAGATCTGTATTTAAGAACTAGTTGCTTTATTTTTGATTTGGGTAACTCTTTTTTTCTTGAAAAAATAATATTTGGATTTGCAGTAAGCACAAATTGAATGTCGGGATTTGGAATTATCTTTCTCATCACTTTTGCAATATGCAAATTACCCCCGTATCTGATTCTGACAGGGTCAATATATATATCTTCATAATATCTATCAAAAATAATAATGGATGAAATTATTTTATAAGGAATAATTTTAGTAAAAAGTCCTATGAGATAATCAAACTGAAAATGGAACAATTTAATATATGACAAAAATGGTCGATACTTTTTTTGTTCATGAGGATTTATAACTGGTGTACCCTCTGCTTTTTGTCCAATTACTCTTGGTTTTAAATGAAAAATTTTTACTTTTCTAAATGGCAATAGATGTTCACAAATAATTTTATTTATTAGAGTTGTCTTTCCTGTTCCATCTGGCCCAAGAAAAGAGACCATAATGCCCGTTGGTTCGAATACCCTTTTTATTTTACGTACAATTTCATAGAAGACTAGTTTTAAACTGTAATTAGAGAATTTAAGATATTTATGCAATAGGTTATTTTTCCCATTTAATAAAGAATCTAAATTGCTTTCTTCAATATATTCATATAAAAAACTGGTTGATTTAGCTAAAGGATTTGATTTCGTTAGTTCTTTTTTAAACCTTTTATGTAGCCTCCTAAGATTAATTATATTTTCCTCACCATCTCCTTTGATAATTTTTTTTATAAAATAGTATTCAAATTCATTTATGGGATTAATTATATAAAAGTTCTTATAAACTATTCTATCTTTTAATAAAAATTTTGAATCAAAGATGATTCTATTTTTAAAAACGTAGGATTGATACACGTCAATGGAAAGAATAATCAAATCGCCATTTACATTTTTCGATAGAAAATAATTAATAGCTTTATGTTGGTGTTGAAGCTTTTGAATTATACTTATTCCACAACTTTTTTTAAGCTTCTGAAGTATTTTCTCAAAATCAATTATTGAAATAACAGCTATATCAATATCACTATTTATTTCTTCCGGATAATTTTTATACCCATTTAATATGCAATATTGAAAGTTAATTTTATTGAACTTATCAAAAAGTTCATTAAAAAATTCTGACCTATGTTCTGCTGCTTTCATATGTTTCTTGTAATATGAAACGAATATTATTTTTATACCTCTCTCCATCTAAAAATGAACTAGCATCATAACAGTTTCGCTTGAGGTTTTGTGATTGCGATTTTGAAACGTTGTTAAAAATTTTAATTAACTCATTTTTATTTTTAAATGAAATGCCACATTGAAACTTTCTACAAATATCAGCAAAATTTGTTTCAATTGAACAAATAATGGGCACCTGATATTCAAGACTTTCGCGCAATGACCTTGGAAAACCATCCCACCTTGACGAAAGTATACTGTAGTCAGCATTAATAAAAGGTGAAATATTACCTAACCATTCATCTTTTGAATGAATGATCATGTTATTAAGGGAAAGGTCACTTTTCAATTTTAATAGGTTTTTTAAACCATCATTATAATTGGGACCCATGAAATGTATTATTAGTTTTTTGTTATTTGTGTTATGAAGAGCATACAGGATTCTATCTAGGCCCTTAATGCTGTAGTCAATACGGCCCCAATAAATAATGTTGATTTTTTTATGTAGATTAAACTTTTTATAGTAATTATCATTTCTATAATTATTAATGGCCTCAACTTTGTCATTAGGCATATTAGGCGGGAATAGGATTGTACTCTTGGACTTTATTTTAACTAATCTTTTAAATTGTATTTTTTCAAAATTTGATGAATGAATTACTCGACTTGCTCTTTTAATAACTAAGTATCCAATCGTTTTTAAGTAAATTTTTTTTAGGACTGGTGCTATTCTTTTAATTAATAGTTTTCTATTATTGAATAGTTCCTTTTTTAAAGTAAGGCTGGAAATATCAGGATCTTCGTAAAACAACTTATTTTCAAGATTATATTTAGTCACCTGAGAAGCGGAAATCGAAATAAACTTTTTTTGTGAAATTAATAGTGCAATATAAATGATAATTTGATTTTTCCCCATAATTCCATTTACAACAGTAACGCTATTAAATGTTTTCATATAGCTAATCAGCTTGAAAAGCTTTGAAAGAGTATTTCCGGAAATATTCACTATATTTTTTTGAGATTTATAGTTTTTTCCAAAATTGTAAACATATAAATCAATATCTTCATAATTATTTAGCAAATTGTAATAATACTTTATTTCAGAATTAAAACCTCTGTCATCAAAAAAATCATCTATGAAGATTCCTACTTTCATACTGGATTTTTTCACCTTCATAATTTTTCAATCATTATCATTTATTTTTAAAAAGAGCCAATTCTTTCCAATGAAAATTTGAAATCACCAATATATATGATAATAGAATTAATAACTGGTTTATAAATATGCCTAGATACATTCCGTTAGCTAGAAAAGTTATAAACAGATAAGGCAAAAGGAATATGTTAACCACGAAAATATAAATTGAAATTTTAAAAGAAGTTTTATTTTTATCAGCTATTGGAAAGTAGTTTTCATATAATAAGTTAATAGAAGTACAGACTGAAAATATTGCAACAATAATAAGATAACCAGATGAAAAGTTTTTAGAATATTTACCTTCAAAAATAAGAGTATCTATCTTTTCAAAGCTTAAATACATGATTACTGAGTATACCGTTCCAATGGTTAAATAAGTAAAACTGAGGGAAAATAGCTTTTTAATAAAAGTGTTTTTAGAATCGACATAAAACTTTGATAAGACAACAAAATAGTAATTATTTAATCCATTTATAAAAACAGATAGTGGAGCAAAACAAGTCCTGAAAATCTCAAATTTGGCTAGTTGGCTTGAAGGAAAAAATATCCCAGAAATCATCGGGTATACTTGTACTGTAAAAAATTGAGTTAAGTACTTTTTAAAAATAAAGTTACTTTTGTTCCATTCAAATTTAAAAGTTACAAATGCCTCTTTTACTCGAGCATTAATGTCATAATCTTTTGTTGATAAAAATCCTTTAAAATAAAAACTAATTATTGGTATTGCAGATGATATTGCGCACAATGTTAAAATTAAATTTATAGAAACATATTCATTTATTATAAAAAATATAAAACTGAAAATGAATAATATAAATCTAATGGATGTGGTAATAACTAAACTAGTAAATGATTCGGATGCAATTTTTATACGTCTAGATGTCTCATACATATTAAAAGAAAGGAGATAAACATAAACAATTAATGTACTATTTAATGAAAGACTAAACCTTAAGGAGATAAAAAGTGCAATTAGTAGATTTAAAATTGTATTATAAAGAGCATTAATTATGGTAATGTTTACTATATATCTGATCCTATCGTTATAAATCTTTTCGCGAGCTAACTTTACAGTAAGAGTTTTAAAAAAGATAGAATTCTGAATTCCCACTGATAAAAATAAAAAGATATTTATAAAAACAATTATACCAAAGTCTGAAGGGGAAAGAAATCTTGCAGAAAAGACATTTAATAATAGTGTATATAAACTAAAAATTGCTTGCTCAACAAAAACAGTGATTTTGTCATTGTTCCTGATTTTGGTTGGGGTACGATTATTCATTTCCTAATGATAATGATGGAATTAACATGAATAACTTCTATTATTAGATTTTAAAAAATCTATTATTGTTGTCAATCAATTATTTATAAATAATTTGATAGTTGTTTTAAGACTAGGTTTAAAGAATATCCAACATATGGGCAGATGATAAATAGGCAGATGGAGTTCCTAAAACTAAAGTCTCCTTTTCTGTGTGAGGCTTTGAGGTAATTATTTTTCCTTTATCGTTAATAATTCTTTTGTATAGTTCACTTATGTAACTGTCACTTTCATCAAAGTAATTCAAAAATAGTTTCGAAGACGAAAAGCCATACAGTCCAGAGGTTGAGAGGTTGGAAATTAATATTTTTTCTTCGATTGACTGTACGTATCCTTTATCAATTAATACGTAACTATATGTATGATTATTTGACTTGAATACATCTATGAAACCATCATTATCATTAAAACATTCTCGAATATTTTCAAACTTTCTTTTGTATAGGATTGTATCAATATTATGAAAAAAAACAGGTGAGCTTATATGTTTATCAAAGTATTTAATACGTTTTAGTGCTTCATACGCGGTATGAACCTGACCAGGAGTATCGTCTATCAAAATCAGATTTGATTTTGGTATATTTATTTTGTTTAGGACTTTTCTGACATGTGGCATAAACAATTCATCTCTACTGTTTGCTACCAAAAAAATATTGTCAAATGTTGATTCCCTGTTAAGTTCAAAAATAATTGTTTCTAAAATTGTTTTTTCTCCCCATGGAAGTAAAAACTTAGGTATTCTGTAACCTTCATCAATAAATCTCTGATACTTACCAGCCATTGTTAAAATTAAATTCATGATTACTCTATGTTAATTAGTGCCATTCATTTGAAGGAAATATGGTCAAATTTTTTAATATTATTCTATTTTCTAGTTTAGAAATATAATCTACTAAGTTAGCTATATCTTTAGGTTTTAAAATATTTGCTATATCCCCACCAGGATATTCATTTTTTGAGTTCCATAGAGGAGTATCTACACCACCTGGAAAGATAGTTGAGATTGAAATATTATGATCAATTAATTCTTGATTTAAGGATTCTGAAAAACCATTCAATCCATACTTACTTGCACAATAAACTGATTGTTTTTTAATTCCATGGGTTGAAGCTACAGATGCAATGTTAATTATCCTCCCATTTACTTCTTTCTTTAGCATATGCTTGACAATCTCTAATGTACAATACATCGTACCTTTAAGATTTGTATCAATAATACTATCTATATCATTGAAGTCGCAGTCTTTAAAATTACTTCTTTTAAATGTTGCAGCGTTGTTTACGAGGATATCAATTTTTTTGTGCTTTTCGAATATATCCTTAAATGTCCTAACTACTTCTTCTTTCTTTCTTATATCGCATGAATAAATCGAAAGATTATTGCAGTATTTATTTTTTAAATATTCTAAGGTAGCTTTATTCCTACCAAGTCCAATTACTTGCCATTTATTTTTTATGAACATCTTAGTGAGCTCTTTACCAATACCACTAGTTGCACCTGTCACGATCAAAGTTTTCACTGACATACTATTACTTAACTAATTTGTGAAGTTAATTCTTTCATTTTAGCACAAGCGTTACCTATTTCGTCGTGACTTAAATCATTTACAAAGATTGACATTCCTATATCTTTTGGAATTGGCAAGTTTTGATTACCATTTCTATGTTTTATTGTTTCATTTAGAGACTCAATTACAAGTGAGATTTCCAAAAAGAAAGGATGCGTAATAGGAAGATTCATACTCTTTGCTGTTTTAATAATTCTAACTACATCATCTTCGCTCAACATATTTCTATTCATCGAAATAATTGACGAGTAGATTACATCCAAAGCTACAGCCTGCCCATGAGTTAGTGATAAAACATTATCATCAGATAATGATCTCATTTCGATAACTGGGCTGAACGAGTGACCAAAGTCGACATACCTTTCAAGATTCATTTCCCATAAATTTTCCTGTAATTCATCTTTCATACCTTTTACAGCAAGGTTAATAACTTCATCAGAATGTTTGGAGTTAGAAAATTTAGTACGATATAATTCCTCCCCATTTTCTTCTAATAGACTGAATAACTCTGAATCTTTGACAACGGCCATTTTAAATATTTCTCCAAGACCAGAACTGATTTCAATAGGTTCTAAAGTCTTTAGAAAGGTTTTATCCAAGTATGCAGCGATAGGGGCATAATAACTACCAAGTCTATTCCTTCTATCCATGAAGTTAATTCCAGTTTTAGCTCCAACGCTTGCATCAACTAAACCCAACAAAGTTGTAGGAACTTTTATATAAGGTACTCCTCTTCTATATAGATTTGATGCTAAACCAACTATATCTAAAAGCACACCACCGCCAATGGCAATCACCGGCTCTTTCCTTCTCAAAAGACCAAACTTTTCCATTTCATTTAGCAAAAAGATTAAGTTGTCAATATCTTTATTTTCCTCAGTTGCATTAATTACCACTACATTATAGTCAATACCATTTGAGTCGAAGTATCTAGCAATTTGCTTAAGATATATTTCACTTACCTTAAGATCAATAATAATTAGTCTACGAGCATCTTCGCCTTTAGAGCCAAATGACATAATTGTCTTATTTTTTGGGTCAAATAAAGAGTTAACAATTTCTATTTTAAATTTAACAGGTTGACTAGTAGATAATGTCCAAGAGCCAAAAGTATCTATTTTATTCATAATTTATATTTGTATTTATATTTTTAATTCATTTAATAAGTCGTCAAACAATTTTGATGCTAAACCATAAAAGAAAATCATTTTTTTTTTCGTCAACTTCCATTTTGAAAGGCAACATTCTTATAAATTGTGAAATCTCAAGCAGCCTTATCATTATGTAATCTTCTTTATTAAAGTAAGATTTTAAATAACTTAATAATTTGTCATTGAAATAGTCAATACTCTTATTTTTATCAACATGTAATTCAATTCTATTGCCACTTAAAATGTATTGTTCCTGTCTATTGTATATCTCGTATTTAGCGTTTGAAGATTGTAACAGTTGAGAATATTCTGCAAGACATGAATCAATTATATTTTCTTCATAAGGGTCAATGAAAATAAATTTTTTCTCGTTTGGTATATACAATAAGTTTTCTAAAGTTATGTTGCCATGAGTAAAAGTTTCTTCAGGGTTTACATAATATTTTTTTGATAAATATTTAAAATCCTCAATAATTGTCATAAAAGAATTAACTTTTTTTCCATTAAATATGATTTTCGAATTTTTTATGAAGTCAACAAAACTTTTATTTTTATGACAATCTTTTATTTTTTGTTCAACTTCTTCATATAAGTAAAGTTCTATTGCATCTTGACTTGAAGGTATTTTGGTTTTGTGTAGCTGACTAATTGTATTGAGTAAGATATCGAAAAAGGTGTCAACCTCTTTACTGTTGTCGCAGTTTTCTAAATAGTCATGCGCGTTAACCCCTTGTTCATAATACTCAATATCAAAATATGCATCTTCATCAATCATCCCAAATCTTATTAATTTTGGAAAAATTCCAGGGAACATTACTGAATATCTTTGGATTCGTTTGAGTTGAGAGTACCACCTTTGGTAACCATAAACTCTATTTTCTACTAGGGATACGGACTTTCTAACAAATGAGGTTCCATCATCATTTTCAATAAGACATGTCTCACTAAGTGACCCACCTTTTAATCTTGTTCTCTTCATAAAATAGTTATTCCGAAATTAATTTAAGCTTTCATTTGATAATCGATTGCCTGTTTGATAAAAGTATTCTTAGACATTACTTTTAAATATATTAACAAACTTATCAAAAAGTATATTTTTAGCATAACTTAATTTCTCTTTTTCAGATGAATCAATTTTGCTTAAGCTATTACTAAAAGTAACAAATAGTAGAGAAATAAAAAAGCTTCCTAGAGCAGCAAAAAGGGTAACTCGAAACGGATTTGCATTTGCCGTTTTTAACGGAATATTTGGTGGGTCAACAATCACTACATAATCTGAATCTCTAACCTCTTCAATTTTTGTACTTTCAAGTTGTTGTTTTAATGCAGTAAAAACTTGCGTCAATACATTTACATCTCTTTGAAGTCTTTGCTGTTCAAGTAAAAGAGTTGGTGAGTTTTCTATTCTTCTGTTACTATCCATAAAACTTTTCAGATCATTCTCTGATTTTGTTAACTCAATTTTTGTTTCAGAAATTCTTTTTTCGATAAATAATCTAGTTTTAAAACTTTTTTGCTTAAAATGAGATTTTTGATGAGTATCAATAGATTTAATCAATCTACTATTTATTTCATATGAAAAGAGCGGGTCATCGGAGACAATATTTATTGTAAATATGCCAGATTTCTTGTCCTCATTTACTTTTATCATATCCAATAATCTGTAATGTGCAATTTCCTTGATTTGATTTTCAGAGACACCATGTAAATCTTGGCTATTGGTAAGCAGAATATATAGGGCAAGATACTTCCCTCCATTAACGCTTACTTTTTCTTCCAACAGCGGAAGGGTAATGTATCTACTTCTAATTAAATCAGTGTAGACATATTTCTCATTCGAATTAGAAAACGGGTTTGGAATACCAAAACTTGAGGCGATGTTAGACATTTGTGATAATTGTCCTCCAGTGTTGTGAGAAGAGGTAATTTTGGAGGTTGAAATAAACAAGTCTTGTCTTAAAAAAAGGTAGATAACTGACAGAATAATAGTTAAGAAAGTAAACAAACTAATTTTGTGAAAGTTTTTAGCGATTACTACTAAAAAATCAGATATATCAAAATAATCTTTATTTTTATTTTCTTGATGGGACATTTAGTTTCTAACCAAGAGTATTATTGAGATAGCTTGGGCCATATTTGCAATGATTGATGTCATTTCTGTTAAAAACTCAGTTTTATCAAATGGTTCTTCTTCAGGTTTTGCATTTACAACAATTTTTGATCCATCAATTACTTTTTTGTTGCTGAAAAATGAATATTTAAATGATTTTCCGCTTGGATATGTAATATATATTTCATCCTTGTTGGCATCTTTAGTTAATCCACCAGCTTGTTTAATAACATCGTCAATTTTTAAACCTTTTGTAAATTTATAGAATCCAGGTACATTAACTTGTCCAACTATTGAAATTAAATCAGGTTTTTTATTAATTATAATTTGATCGCCATTTTGTAAAACGATATCATGTTTTGAAGAAGGATTATTCATTAACCTTTTAACATCTAGATTTATTTTGTTTCCACCCCTCAAGAAAGTCGATGCTATAGGATAAGCATTCTCTCTTATCCCTCCTGCTCTCTTAATGAGATTACTTAATTTTTCATCAATATTAATCAAAGCATAATCTCCAGGATATTTTATTGCTCCAGAGATATTGACTTTTTTAATCATATCAAAATCAGGAATTCTTCTTACAGAAACAAAATCATAAGGTTTTAATTTTATATCGTTGATACTAGAAATTGAACTTTCTGATTTTTCGATAATATCGTAATTACTATTTATTTGAACTTCAATTGATTTAGCTAACTGTTTATAATTATTCTGAATTAAACTTACGATCTCAACTTTATAAGCATAAATATCATTAGATAAACCTCCAGCTTCTAAAATTAAATCTTTCAAGTTCATTCCTAGTTTATAATCAAAATTACCTCTAGACCTAATAAGACCAGATATTGAAACTGTTTTTTTAATTTCAAAAATGTCTTTAGAATATAAACGTACCATATCATCTGGTTTTAATTCCAGATTTTCATTTGATTCTGGGTTGTTCAAAATCTCCCCTAAGTTAAACGAATAAATAATCTTATTGATTCCGTCTTGATCATCCCTAATGAGATCTGCTCTTTCAAGATAGGCACTTTTAATATGAAGGGAATCCGAAAAACCACCAGCTAAAAATATCAAATCAGCTATTTTCATGTTCTTGAAGAGGGGATATTGTCCTGGTCTTTGAGTGAAACCATCTATAGATACAAAGTTTTCTGACATGATTTCACTTTTGTTATATATAATTATTTTATCCAACTTTTTAAGATTCAAATTATGAAGTACGTCACCCTCCATTGCTTTTGTTAAACTTATTTTAATTATTTCTTCACTCAAATCTTCTTTTAATCTTATAATGTCAGCTCTTTCTTTGTAAGCATTACCTAGCAAGCCTTCTGCTCTTGTAATTAAATCATTTAATCTTAATGAATCCAATAATTCGTACCTACCTGGACGAGTCACAGCACCATTTAGATATATTATGTTCGGTCGGCTATCTAAAATTGAATTTATGACAATTTCATCACCATCTTTTAATTCAAAGACTTCTTTTTTATTAATAATTTTGTCAAGGTCGATATCTATGTATGCTCTGTCAGCTCCCTGATGCAAGCGTTCATCGAATGAAATTACTCTATCAATCTGAACTCTATTAGTGTAGGCGGTTATTTTTAAACCTCCGCACATTAATAAAAGATCATTAAATGTTTCTTCAGGCTTGACTTCATAAATTCCTGGCTGATTAACTTCTCCTTGAATAGAAACAGTTTTTAACCTCTTTGGTATGAAAATAACATCATCTAATTTTAGTTTCTCATCTTTCGGTTTCTTACCGCTTAAAAGAAAATCATAATAGTCCACAGAGGCAATCTCTTTGTTTCCTCTAATTAATCTTATATCTCTTAATGATCCAAGAGTTGTTGGACCATTGAAATAATACAGTGCAGAAAAGAGAGTAGCTGAAGTACTGACTGTATATCCTCCGGGTTGCTCTACTTGACCTAGAACTTGTATCCTCAAAGGTCTTAAATTACCTAAACTGACATCGAGAAAAGTTGTTGCCCTACTTCCTTGGGAACTTAAACTAGCATAAGACTGTGATAAAACTCTAAATAATTTGGATTCTAATAATTTTAAGTTTAGTCCATTAACGAAAACTTGGCCTATTTCAGATATAAAAATAAAGCCTTCCCTATTTACTTTCAAAGCTTGCCGAAATTCAGTTTCGCCCCAAAGGGTTACAATGATTTCATCTCCAGGACCAATTAAATAATCAGGATCAACAGCTCCAATTGTGGAAGATTGAAAAATTGATGGATCTCTTTTGAAAACATTGTACCCAAAGTATTCTAGTTTTTCTGTATTAATATCACCCTTTGATTCAATACTTTTTTCAGCTTCTTCATTGTCAATAGTAAAGTTTTCATATTTTTCTTTAGAATCTATATTCTTCTCCTCAAACTTTATCATGCTATCTTCAAGATTTATATCAAGTTGGCC
>MDTC01052680.1_pt1 | contig 11303 bp, 15 predicted proteins | sample 811181 | NCBI WGS metagenome assembly MDTC01 (sample SAMN05326644, study PRJNA326480) | marine metagenome | isolation source: seawater | place: Pacific Ocean: North | collected 2011 | reverse complement strand
GTACTAAATTTTAATTATAATATTTATATATATAAATGAATTATACAAGAAAAAAAAGTATAAAATATAAATTTAAAAACCAAGAAGAGTTTGCTTGTTATTTAATTAAAAATAAAAATATTATATATTTTGCGTTCGAAATTTTTTATAAATTATTAAAATATTGGAAAAATAACTATAAAACAGAGTGGAAAAATATTATAATTAACTTAATAAAAGAAAAAAAGAAAAATTATACTATTTATGATATAGGATTTAATAATGATGAGATACAAACAATTTGTAATAATTTAAATAATAAAAATAAATTATTTTACTTTTTAAGTAATAAATTTCTTAAAATGACATCTGCAATAAATAATTTATGTAATCCAATACTAACAATATATATTGTTAATAAAAATAAAGTTTTACAAAAAAAATTTATTACAAATTTAAATAAAATTCTTTTAACAAAAAAATTTACTTGGAACAACTTTTATGAATTTTATAATAAAATTCATCATAAAAATTTAAAAGATAATTATAACTTTTTTGTTTTTGATATAATATTTGGTATTGAAAAAGATAATAAAGACAATTCTATCTATCGTAAAAATTTAATTAATATGGAGTTTTTTAGAATTAAAAATAAAGTAATTAATACTAAAAAGTATTATAAAAAATTAAATAAATGTACTAGAAGTATAATAGCTAAACCTAATTATAAAAAATATGGAATATATACTAGTAAAAAAAAATATAAAATTCCATTTAATTCACCTTATGCAAAAATAATGCAATTTTATAATAAAAAATATTTAGGTGGACCATCTGGTTCAGCTGCATTATTATATATCATGTTATTCAATTTTTACAATATAATAGATTCTAAGAAAAATAATATAATGTTATTAGGATTAATAATAGCAGACTATATACCATATTGGCATACTACTAATGAAATTTTATTAACTAGTTATCCTGAAATAAAAAATAAAAATATTAAAAAATATACTCTTAAAAAAAATGCTATAAATTACTCATATGAATTATTACAACCATATTTATAATTAAATTTTTTTATTATATTTTAAATTCTTAGCAGGATTAAAAAATATATATTCTTTAATATTCATTTTATAGAATCCCAGTGATGGAAACCAAAAACTAGTATCATTTTTTTGATATACTCCTGTAATATTATATCTATGTTTTAAACATCTACATAAATTCATAATAGCATATTTATCAAATTTATAAATACTAATTCTATTAAAACGATCTTTCTTATTAAAAAATTTATTAATATTATAATATGCTATTTTAAAATTAAGTTTTTTAATTATACTCTCTCCTCCTCTTCTTTCAATTTGAAGATAATTATTTTCAATTAAAAATTTGATTAATAATAAAAATTCATATTGTTCTTTTATTGTTAAATAGCCAAAAACAAATTTAAATTCATATAATGATCTTTCTTTATTATTCATTAAAAGAAAATTATTATTATAAGATATATTTTTATTAATATTTAAAAGTGGTTCTAATTTGTGCTTTGATGTTAAAAATAGATTTTCTATAAAATTAATATTATTATGTGTTATACTTAATAGATTAGTTGGTATCTTTATATCCCATTTATAAATTTCTCGATCAGATGTTTTATATTCCTTTGCAACTTCTAAATTACCAAACCAACTACTATTTTCTAATAAACAACTATCGCCAGTTTTTTTTTCCATTTTCATTTTATAGGGTAATAGTTCTTTGCCATCAAAATCATATGCTTTATATATCGGATAATTTATAGGTAAAAATTTAATAGATGGAATATTTTTTTTTACTGTTTTATTATGTTTTTTTTTATATTTTTTTTTAGTTTTCATCTATATTATATGAACCTATTTTATAATATTTATTCCATAGTTTATTTAATTTCCATATTGGCGTAGGATCAAGTAATGCCCATTCAGTAAATTTACTCACATAGTGTCTACAATCATTTACACCCAAAATATATTTTTTATGTAATGTTTTCTCAAATTTAATAATTTCATTAAAAGTTTTATCTGATTCCCCCCAATAAATATTTATTTTTTCCATATTATCATCTATATCAAGAGTATCTAATAAAGTTGTGGTAGGATAAATTTCTCGTGGATCTAATCTATTAATATCTGTCGTTTCATATGTACAACCTGCAGCATCGCAAAATGGTCTATAATCATATCTAATAGTTTTAAAATTATTTTTAAAACTAATTCCTATATGTAATAAATTATATCTTTCATTAAACTTTTCTAAATGTAATATTACATGTGTTTTTTGATTAGGCAAAATAGTACTAAATGAATTTACTCCAATAAATAATAAAAATAATATACTTAACATTAATTATAAATAATATTTTAAAATTTGCTTAAACACTTTATTTTATAATATAATATATATGAATTTATTTATGGTCTTACTTGGTATAAGTTTAACAAATGCATTTCATTTAACATCACCATTTCAGTTAACAACACCAAAACTAGTTAACCCAAGAAATGGTAATATTAAAATGAATTATTTACCTCAACAATTAATACAAACATTAGGTAAAGGTCAAATAGGGAATGAATGGACATATGAAGATTTTGTAAGTAATATTAAAGGACATATGATTGATAGTGCTACGGTTACTGATAATGGTAGAATTTTTTTAATTGATAAACAATATACTGATAGTCCAGATTTATTCAATATTCATCTTTTAAAAACATTACCATCACTTACTGATAATGTAATTACTAAATTAACAGAAAATCATATTAATTTTGATGTTTTAAATATGGCTGATTTACCAAAATCAATACAAATACCATTTTTTGTTCAATTTTTAGGATTTTATATATTAGGAAATTTAGCTTTAAATTTTCTTGCACAGAGGGGTGGCGGTGGAATGAATATGATGAATCCTATGCAGCAACTAAAAAAAGAACCTGATTATGTTAAACCTGAAGATATTGATGTAACATTTGCTGATGTTGCTGGGTGTGATGAAACAAAATATGAATTAATGGAAGTAGTAGATTTTCTTAAAAATCCAATGAAATTTGAAGCTTCTGGTGCAAAAATTCCTAAAGGAATTCTTTTAGAGGGTAGCCCAGGAACTGGTAAAACACTACTAGCACGTGCAGTAGCAGGAGAGGCCGGAGTATCTTTTATTCAGGCTAGTGGATCTCAATTTATTGAGATGTTTGTTGGTGTTGGGGCAGCTCGGGTTAGATCACTTTTTGAAGCGGCGGAAAAGGCCTCGCCTTGTGTAATTTTTATTGATGAAATTGATGCAGTTGGTAGACAACGTGGAACTGGTTTTAATTCAGGAAATGATGAACGTGAACAGACACTTAACCAGTTACTTACAAATATGGATGGATTTACTAAATCAACCGGGATTATTGTACTAGCAGCTACTAATAGAGCTGATATTTTAGATTCAGCACTTACTAGACCCGGTCGTTTTGATCGATCAGTTGCTGTACCACTTCCTGATCCATCTGGTCGACTAAAAATTTTTGATGTTCATTTAAAAGATAAATTTGTTGCACCAGAATTAGAACTAGATGAATTTAAAGACTTAACATCAGGATTTTCTGGAGCAGATATAGCTAATATGGTTAATGAGGCAGCAATTTTATCAGTTAGAAGTAATAACACTCTAATTACAAGAAATAATTTAATGGATGCATTTGAAAAAGTTACTATTGGTTTACCAAAGATTAATAAAGAGCCCAATAAATATGTTGATCAATTAGTTGCAGTACATGAAGCCGGACATACATTAATCGCATTACTTTTTAATGATATTTTTACAGTTCGTAAAGTAACAATTAATTCTAATACTAATGGAGCAGGAGGATATACACTTTTTACAATGAAAGATCAATATTTAAATTATCCAACTAAAAAGTCTATTTTAGCACAGTTAATGGTAACACTTGGCGGAAGAGCTGCAGAAACTGTTTATTTTAATAAAATTGGTAGAACTAACGGTGAAAAATTAAATTATGATCAAGATAGAGTATTTAGAGAATTTAATAATTTAGATGTAACAACTGGTGCTTCAAATGATCTTAGACAAGCTACAAATATTGCAAAAAATTATGTTAATTTATTTGGCGTAGATGATGATTATTGTCTTTTTGATACTAGCCCAGATCAACCATTTGTTGGCAGAGAACTTGGTATGAATGGAAATAAAATGAGTGAATTAACTAAAGCTAGATTAGATAAAGAAGTTGAAAGAATTATTAATTATGCATTACAAGAGTCAATTAAAATTATTGAAGAAAATATCAATAGTTTATCATTAATATCTAGAGAATTAATTAAATTTAATAGTATTAATACAACACAATTAGAAAAGGTTGAATTATCATATTAACTTACTTTGAATATAATAAAAGACTTACACCATGATATCCTAAAGTAAAAATAGCTAATACACCAAGTAGAGGATAAATAATAGGATTAACACGTTTTTTATATATTGCTATATAAGCTAATATTGGAACAATAAATATTATATGACTAATATATATTAAAATCATTTTACGATTTTTATCTTCTTCACATATCCAGTCTTCTTGTTTTTTATCATCATGGGCTGGTGGTTTAATATATTTTTGTAAACTTTTTTCACCCTTACGCAAAGGTAAAATTCTACAATCAAAAAAATAATCATACCATGCCATCGCTACATAAGAAATTATAAAAATAATAAAAAGTATTCCATATAATAGATAATTATTCTTAATTTCAGGATTATATAAAAATAGAGTCATAATAATTAATGAAAAAATGATACATTTTATATTAAATGCAAATGGTTTTCCAAACAATCCGCCTGCCATATAATATATTATAATATAATATATTATGAGTTGTCCATTTATTAAATATACTCATATATTTGGATTCCCAGGAAAAGGAGTACATAAAATTAGATTGTTAGATGTTGCATTAACAGATTATTTATTAACATTAATTTTAGCAATAGTATTTTCTTATTTTACAAAATTTCCTTTAGTATTAAGTACTATATTCTGGTTTATAATGGGTATTATATTACATATGTTATTTAATGTAAAAACTAGTGCTATTAAATTTTTAAACTTATCTTGTTAATATATATATGGAATATCATATAAATCATACTGCTAATGTATCTACATTAAGCTCTACAAAATTTCACGCTTTGACAACAAATGGTCCTTATATAGATGCCCATTTTGGATCATTAACTAAAAAAATGCCTGTTGGAGAAACTTATTATGCTAGACCTTTAACAGAATATATGGCTCCATGTAAAAATGGTGTCGAAAAAGGATGTGGATGTGGAGGACAAGGTAAAGGATTTCTCAAGATAAATATAAAAGATTGTATTCCTTTCGTCCATGCACAGACAAATAGTGTAACAAAAGATTTAGAAGTATCTGGCCATATTAAAATTTCTCCATTTAAATTTAATAAATCTGGTGTAGCTGAAATATTTCCCGATCAAATTATAGAAACTAATATTAAAGTTAAAAATTTTACAAACCTTCCTATGTTAGGTGTACATATACACGATGGTGTTAATAAAGGATTAATGACTGCTTTTGGTCAAATTAGTTACTTCTTATATACAAGTGATACATGGTCAAAGAGATTTAATATGTCAGAAACATCTGTTCAATGGGCAAAAGAACACAGTCCCTTACCACCAACTAATACAGCAATTGCTGATAATAAAACACTACTCGAATATTCCAATAGTATTCCAATTAAAAAAATTAAATATTCACCAAAACCTCATAATAAAAATATAAAATATATATAATTATTAATATATATATATATATGGTTGAAGACTACTACATATATATTTTTTCTTCATTATTTGCAACAGTAGGATTTTTAAGTAGATATATATGGGAATTTATAATGGCGCGTAGAAAACGAGAGTTAACTGAAAAAATAAATAATATTGAATTTAAATTAAAAGAATTTTATTATCCTATATTCTTTTACTTAAAACGTGAACAAATTATTTGGGATAAAATATTAATATTATATAAAAATCCTACTCCTGATAGTCCCCCTATAACAATATTGCCAGAGTCAAAAAAGGCTTTAGGAAAGGCTATTAAATATAGAGACTCATTATTGAAAAAAAAATTTTCTAGTATAGAAGAAAATAGTATTAATATAACTATTGAAGATAATAATGAAAAAATAGAGAAAAAAGATAACGAAAAATTTGATAATGTTATTAAAAAACTAAACCAACAAGTTGAGGAATTTCATAAAATACAAGATAGAGAGAATCTTAGAAAAAATAAAGATAGTTATTTAGAATTAGATATTATAAAAGCATTAGATGAGGAAAATTTAAAAATTCATAAATATGTTCAAGATATTATTCATGAAAAAATATGTATTGCTGTACCTCCAAAAGAATTAATAGACTTATTTTTGCAATATGATGAGCATGCTACTGTATATCAAATATTACGGGAAATGAATATTTATGATAAATTTCCAGCACAGTATGGAACACCTTATCCACAGGATTTAAGAGAAAAAATTGAAGATAGAATTAAATATCTTAATATTAAACGTCAACAATATAGTAGACATCTGGGTTAAATATTTTTCTTTTTTTCAATTAAATATTTTTCATGCTGAATCCAGCCATTTTCTGTATCAAAGCCCCATTCTTTTATACGTCTACCTGGTATAAATAAAGTCCAACAATATGGAATGTTTTTATCTAATTCCACGCGATGAAAGGTATTTGGTGCATTATACCTATAACTAAATGGAGGTCTCCAAAATTTTCCATCTTTAGTATATTCCCAATAACCTCCTTTTAATATAATTGTTCTAAATGACCAAGGATGATCATGTAAATCATCAGGATCTGACTTTAAAAATCTATGAATAAATATATTAAATGGAAAATTTTCTCTCTCCTTTAAAAATAAATAATATCGTTCAAGATATGGTTCATCATCTAATCTATCTTGAATAATTCTATATCTCCCAAAATAATTGAAAATTTTAATTAACAAAGCATGAAACCAATGCATTATAATATTTTATTATTTTATATTTAAATATCAATTTTATTTTAAATAAATTAATTATTCAGAATAATAACTACTAGATTGGTTTGTTTGACCAATTAAATAGCCTAAAATAAATGTATCATCATTTGATCTACATACACTAAGTATTAAACATATTAGTATAATTAATATAATACTAATTACTATTTCACTATATATACTAATATCATAATTTGATGTTGGTACAATATATTGAATTAATTTAGGAATATTATCACTGTTATCACAAACAAAATTATAATAATAATTTGCCATTTTATATTTCTGATTATTTACCTGATGCCATAATGCAGTTGGTTTTATAATATAATTATAATTATCAATACCTTTTTCTTTTAGTATAACAAATTCATTTGGTTGACCTATATGATTGCAATATTTTTTATATTTACCATAATCAACACAAAATATATCTTTTTTTAAAAATCGAATTACATCAAAATTGCAATTATTATTAATTATATTATTATTTGGAATAATATAATTTGTTATAACAAAAATACTAATGATATTCATAACTAATAATTATATATTTAATAATTTTATTATCAATTTTATAATTAATATATATATTATATATATTAATGTTGACATCAGGACAATTATTAAGAAGACGTGCAAGTGATTCGTGTTGCTGTCCTGGACCAACTGGTCCTCCAGGTCCAATAATTACTACAAATACAGATATTGAATTTAGTTTTTCATTAAATATGGTTAGTCGTGTAGATTTATATTCAAACAAGATTAAATATGACGCTCCAACAGAAACCTATACATTTGCCAAAGAAATAACTGAATATATTACAAAAAATAATATAGATGCATTTATAAATATGGATAGATCCCCAAATTATAAATTAAAAGATATTAAACCATCATTCTGGTTAGCACCTGGTTCAGCAAACGTGTTACTAGTCGAAGCTGAACCAATTTTCCCTCCCCATAGCCATGGTTTACCTGAAAATATATCAGAAAATTTATTTTCTTATGAAACTGCACAACTTATTACTCCGACCCATCCGAACGCAACCAAAAATGCAGAGATTTTAGTTAGATATATGAATTTACCTAAAAGTATAGGTGTAAAAGATAAAAAAGTTATGTTAACAGGTATTCATATTAATCTAACAGAAATTGGTATTCGTGGAAAAATAAATACTCATCAACAATTAGTAGGTAAAAAATACGTTATTAAAGGTTGGAGTAGTGAAATATCAATACAAATAGATGCATTTAATTCTGTTGATAAAGATGGCTTACCAGAAATAAATACAAATTTACCACTTGTAGCTTTTCAAAATTATTGTAAATTTTCAAATATACGAGCGACTGATGATACAAATATTAAAAATGGGGCTAAAAATATATGCAAAGAACTGGATCATCCATGTCAAGGATTAATTGGTTGTGATATCAATTTATTACAAAATATTGCAATATCATATACTCCGATACCAGATACCCAAAAAAAAGACTTATATCCTCTTTCAAGAAATATTTCAGTAACTCTAAAAGGTTATGTTATTAATTAATTTTAAATACAATAGACATAATATTAAAAATTAAATATTATATATAATTAATGATATTTAATTCTATTAGTGAACATTATTATACTATTATACTATTACATGGAATGTATCAAAATAATAAAGGATTAATTCCTTTAGTAAATATCATTCAACAAAATAATAAACATATTAAAGTAATTATTCCTACTGCGCCACATAGAAATATATCTTGGTCTATTCCTTCTGAAAAAAATATAAGTTCTTGGTATGATTATTATACACGATATGATGGTTTATTAAAACATGATAAAATAAATATACAAGATTTTAATGATCAAACAAATCGAATAAATATGATAATTAATAATGAAAAAATTAATAAAAAAAATATAATTTTAGCAGGTATATCACAAGGAGGAACAATTGCATTAAATGTTGGTTTAACTAATAATTATAATATAGGTGGAATAATAGGAATTCATACTATATTAATGGATAATATTATTAAAGTTATTAATAATAAGGTACCTATTTATTTATTTTCAGGCAATAATGATAATATATATAATATAAAATTACAAAAACAATCTATTGATAAATTTAATTTAAATATTAAAAAATGGATAATAGAAAAAAATTTAGGCCATTGTGAATATAGTATAAACGAAAATAAATTTATTTTAGAATCAATTAATAATATTTTGATACAATAATAGATTATTATTTATTATATCAATCAATATATGATTATGTAATAAGTAACAAATTTTCGGGCACAGATTTAATTCTTCTCATTATATGTATATTATATTTTAAAATTTAAATTTTTTGAAAATTGATATAAATAAAAAAATCTATTATCATTTACAGTAGATGAACAAACAAGAGGTGGTTGGTCTTCTGGATAGGTCTGGATCAATGAGGGGCAAAGAACAAGACACAATTGGTGGTATTAATAAAATGTTTGAAAATATTAAAAATGAAATAAAAGAAAATGATAATGTAAAAATATCTCTTAAATTATTTGATCATGAAGAATCACTTATTTGGAGATCAATTAATATTAAAGATATTAGAGAATTAACTGAAAAAGATTTTATTCCAAGAGGGCAAACAGCATTATTTGATGCACTTGGAAATACATTAAGTTATTTTATGGAAAAAAAATTAATGGATCCAGATGCTTATACTTCTTGTCTTATTTATATTGCAACAGACGGGTTAGAAAATGCAAGTAAATTTTATAATAAAACAGCTCTTAAAAAGCTAATTTTAAAAGCAAAAGAAAATTACAATATTGATATTGTATATTTAGCAGCAAATCAAGATGCAATTTTAGAAGCAGGTAATATTGGAATACCCCAAACTCAAGCAATTAATTATAATGAAAGCAGAAATGAAACTGAAGCAGTATATGCAGCAGTATCTAGGGTTGTTTCATCACAAAGAACTGGAAATAATATTGATTTTTTACAAGCTGAAAGACAAGCATCACAAGTTACTTCAAATAATAATGGATCTCCACAAATGCCTCCGCTAACTAGGCAAGTACCATTATCTAATTAATACTTATTAATTATTTGGGTATATTAAATTTTAGATATTCAGTTTTTAACATCCAGAATTTATAAAAAAATGCATCGATTAATATCCACTCATTTATATTTTTTTCTTTATAATATTCCATTAATAATATTGTAATATTATATAATATGAAAACAAAAAAATTACCTCGTTTAAGAAAAATAGATTATAGTAATAAAAAATATCGATATAAAATCCATAATACTACTATAAAAAGACACAAAGCAATAGATTCTGGTATATTAAGAGAAATTAAAAATAAAAAAATTAATAAAAAAAAAGCTGCTACAGCAAAAAAAGCAAGATTTAATGTATTAAGAATATATCGTAGATATAAAAATCCAAAAGAATGTAATATACTTACAAAAGATATGAAATATATGGATAAAAAATATAATCTTGGAGAAACTAAAAATATTTGTAAAAATAATTAATTATATTTACCATGTAAAATGGACTGTAAAATTTTTATTATTCCAAACATCAAATTTAAGGCCAGCAAAATGATCTTTAATTGGATTTTTAGTAATATCACTATAAATTATTTGTTGGTCCAGATTTAATTTATATGGTACATAAACTGAATTTTCTTTTGTCATTTCTGTTAACCAACGAATACATACCTCATATGGTTTTCCAAGTCCAGGAAAATTTGCTTTAAAATCATTATAGTCAAAATTCATATATTTTTCTCTTTTACCATAAATTAAAGCAGCATCCCACAATACATTTTTAATATAATTATGATGTTTATTTGTTAAAAATCTCATAATTTCATCTTCTCTTTTACATTTTTTATCTTCAAATTCTTTAAATTGACGCATTTTATAATCTTGAATTTTTTTTGCACGTTTAATAGCAATATCAGCTAATTCTTCAGCAAATGACATTTTTAGAAATTAATAATTCGTATAAAAATTATCAATTTTTTATATTTTAAAAGTTATATTATTTAACCAAGTAGTTCATTATTATAAAATGATTTATATTTAAACTTTATTATAATTTTTTAATCTATTATATATCATAATCTTCCAAAATCTAAGAGTTAAATTAATATCATTATAAT
>MDTC01181262.1_pt1 | contig 11304 bp, 4 predicted proteins | sample 811181 | NCBI WGS metagenome assembly MDTC01 (sample SAMN05326644, study PRJNA326480) | marine metagenome | isolation source: seawater | place: Pacific Ocean: North | collected 2011 | reverse complement strand
CCTCGGAGTTTACTCCTGCTTCACTTGTCTTTTTGATTCAACCACCCCCCATGGTTTTTACGTTGAAAAACTCCGATTCCCCCGAAAGTTCCGACCCGAACTTCGCCGATCTTCTGGCGTCTCATCAACCTCGGCTTGCTGCCTACATTCGCTCTCTGACTGCCGATGAGCAAGCTTCCCGCGACATTCTCCAAGAAACCAATGTCACTCTCCTCAAAAAATCACGCGATTTTCAACTGGGTAGCAACTTCTCCGCATGGTCGTTCCGTGTGGCCTACTTCGAAGTGTTGACTTGGCGTCGGGGAAAGGGGCGCGAACGGCTACATTTCAACAACGAAATGGTCGATTCCATCGCAATTGCTTGTGAGAAAACCAGCGCATCCTACGACAAGCGCCTCGAGGCCCTCGCGCACTGCATTTCCCAGTTGCCGGAGCGCCAGAGAGAAATCATCCAACGACGCTACCTGAACACAGAGTCGGTTCAAGATATCGCGGCCGATCTTGGCTTTAAGCCTAACGCCGCCTCCCAGTTGCTTCACCGTGCCCGCACCAACCTTCTCAAGTGCATCAATCAAGCGACCTCTCACTAATAACATTCCATTTTAACCGACGATGAACTTTGAATTTAATTCTTTCGAGGAGCTCACATCTCTGGCCAGTCGAATGCTCGACGGCAATCTGCGCGACGAAGAGCTAACTCGCCTCAGCGAACTAATTTCCGAAAGTGACGAAGCCCATGAAGCCTACGTTCATTTCTGCGAGTTACATTCCATGCTCGCGGCCGAACCCGGCACTCAGGAGACGCTTAGCCAAGATCAGCAACCGGGCAATGTGGTGCCACTACCCGGCACGAAACGGGTTGCTATCGGACCGGAAAGACACGGCTCCTCTCCTTCCCGTTCAAAAGCCGCTTGGCTGGCTGTGGCTGCGGTGATCGCAGCCGGCATCTTCGTGATGATCATCAACGAGGGTAATGAAGAATCGCCCTCGCCTGAATTGACCCAGTCTCCCGAAATAGAGACGGCTAAGCTAGTCGAGTTTCAGGAATCTGCTCCAGCCGCTCAAATCATTGACGAGGAGCCCGAGGTGCAATACGAGCGCGCTGTGATCGCCTCTCTTGGCACCGGCTCTCAGGACCGTCCTCCCACGACTTTCATGTCAGAACCGTCCTTCACCGACATTGAAATTTCGTTCAATCGCGATATCCGACCGATCCTTTCCGACAATTGTTTCAACTGCCACGGACCGGACGAGCATTCCCGCAAAGCTGATCTTCGACTCGACACTCGCGAGGGAGCGACAGGCGGAGAATACCCCGCCATCGTCGCCGGCGATTCGGATGCGAGCGAACTGATCGCTCGCCTCCTCACCGAAGAGGCGGACGATATCATGCCTCCACCTGAGTCTCACAAGAAACTCACGCCAGATCAGGTCACGCTCCTGACTCGGTGGGTCAACGAAGGAGCCGAATGGGAAGGCCATTGGTCTTTCATGCCAAACACGACTACCGCTGAGTCTCTAGAAAATGACACCATCGACACATTCGTTGATCGGGAATTGGAACGCCTCAAGCTGTCCCGCAATGAAGAGGCAAACCAGCGGACTTTAGTGCGCCGCGTTACTCTGGATCTCACCGGTCTCCCACCGACACCAGACGAGGTGAGCGCTTTTCTCAAGAATACCAGCCCCACTGCCTACAAAGATCTTGTCGACGAGTTACTCTCTCGTTCAACCTTCGGCGAGCACCGCGCCCGCTATTGGCTCGACGCAGCCCGGTATGCCGACACCCATGGGTTACACCTCGATAATTATCGGGAGATTTGGCCCTACCGAGACTGGGTCATCAACGCGTTCAACGAGAACATGCCGTTCGACCAGTTCACCATCGAACAGATCGGTGGCGACTTGCTTCCTGATTCCACGGTATCTCAACAGATCGCAACCGGCTTCAACCGCTGCAATGTCACGACTTCCGAGGGTGGCTCCATCGATGATGAATACTACGTGCGCTATGCCGTAGACCGAGTTTCCACCACCGCCACTGTTTGGATGGGACTAACTGCGGCTTGTGCCCAATGCCACAACCACAAGTTTGATCCGATTACGATGACGGACTTTTACCAGTTGTATGCTTTCTTCAACAACACGACCCAGAAGGCAATGGACGGCAACATTCGGGATTCTCCCCCGGTAATTCGCGTTTACGATTCGCCTGAGCAGGAAAAAGAAGCGGCACGACTACAGTCTGAAATTACAAAAGCTGCCGGGCCTTCTAGAAAACGGCTACAAGAGTATTCCTCCAAAAACCTCAAGGTGGACGATATCGCTCCTCGCTTTCTCTCTCACGATGGCGAAGGCGAACCCACTAATCTTGGAAAGGTTGCCGGATTTGGAAAAGATCAGCCCTTCTCGGTATCATTCCGCTATGCACTTCCCGAACGAGAAGGCCGCGTCACTATTGCGGAGTCGATTGACGCTTCGGACAATAATCGCGGATGGCGGATCTACTGGGAGAACCGCGGTTTCATCGCCGAAATAATTGAAGCAGATCCTGGCAGAGTTCTAAAGCGCGGCTACACCCGCAGGGTGAACCAAGGTTCTTCGGGATACTTTACTCTCACTTATGATGGCTCAGGGACTTCTCGAGGTATCAAACTATATTTCGCCGGGGCGAAGCAACCGAATCGATTTGAACTCGAATGGTTTGATACGTTGACCGGAGACTTTGCCTCACCAAATGCGGATCTGATGATTGGAGGCTCGCCTATCGACAGCGGCGCTTCCGCCAAAATCTCTGAGTTCACCATCTTTGATAGAGCCCTCTCTGAAGCAGAGGTAAAAGCACTCTCTGACTACACCGCTGTGAAAGCGATTGAGAAAAAGCAGCCGTTTATTGCTTCCGGAGAAGATAAAGAAAAGGTGAAGACCACGCCTACAACGAACGGCAAGAAGGTTCCCCTGCGCAGTAAAGACGAGCAGCTGAGGTTGGACACCTTTCTCGCGACTTTCGCCGAGGGCCCCTATCGCGAGGGCATGATTCACCTCGCCGATCTACAGGCCCAACTCAGTCGCATCCAGTCATCAACCCCAACGACGCTCGTCATGGCGGAAAAGCCTGACAGCGAACCAGTGGCCAATCTGCTCATCCGTGGCGAGTATGATCAGAAAGGAGAAGAGGTCCAAGCCGCTTTCCCTGAATTTCTTCCCGACTTCGGTGGAGACTTCACCATGAACCGACTCGGCCTCGCTCAGTGGCTCGTTCATCCTGATCATCCCCTCACCGCCCGCGTTACCGTGAACCGAATCTGGCAGGAATTGTTCGGCATCGGACTCGTCAAAACCTCTGAGGACTTCGGGACCCAGGGTGAGTCCCCTAGCCACCCCAAACTTCTGGACTGGCTCGCCGCTTCCTTTCTCGAGAGTGGTTGGGACGTGAAGGAACTCTACCGAACGATTTTGCTGTCTGACACCTACCGCCAGTCCTCACGCATCAGCGAGGGAATGGCAAAGTGGGATCCTCAAAACCGTCTCCTCGCTCGCGGCCCACGTTTCCGGCTCGATGCCGAGGTGATCCGTGACCAGGCCCTCTTCGCAAGCGGTTTGATGGATGTGACGATTGGCGGTCCGGGGGTCAAGCCCTACCAGCCATCCGGTATCTGGCAGTCTGTCGGTTACACCAACTCAAACACTCAGACCTTTTTCCAGGACTTCGGACCCTCGGCAGAGCACCGACGCACGATTTATTCCTTCTGGAAGCGTACGGCACACGCTCCCAACCTTGCGATCTTCGATGCGCCGAACCGGGAAGCCTGCGTGATGAGACGCGAACGAACCAACACGCCGCTGCAGGCGCTCGTTCTCATGAATGACCCTCAATATGTGCGAGCAGCACGCTACCTAGCTCTCCGGGTGATTTCAGAAAGCGCAGATCGGGACACACGAATCGATCACCTTGCAACCCTGTTGAGATCCAGACCTCTTACCAAGGCCGAGCGGCTCATCGTCCTCAATTCCCTCGATCAGTTTCAGAACATTTACGAGAGCGATGCCGCAGCAGCGAACCAGCTCTTAGTCGATGAGGTAAATCCGGATTTCTCCATTGCAATTGCTAAACCGGAAGCCGCCCCTGAACTCGCCGCGTGGACCATGATTGCGAACCAAATGCTCAACCTAGATGAAGTCATTACCAAGAACTGAGTCACCAGTCCCTAAACCATTAGCACTTTAGCTTTGTATCGATTTTATCATGAACCTCTTTGACGACTATGTAACGCTGGAAACACGGCGGCAGTTCTTTCGAAAATCCGCTGCCGGAATCGGTGGAGCAGCCCTCGGTTCACTTCTTGGGCAGGACAAGCTCACCGCAGCAGGAACCGAAGGCAGTTCCTTCACCCAGCATCACAACCCGCGAGCCAAACGCGCCATTTACCTGTTCATGTCAGGGGCTCCCTCACAGATCGATCTGTGGGATCACAAACCGAAGATGAAGGAATGGTATGACAAGGACCTTCCCGATGAGATCCGCGATGGTCAGCGTCTCACCACGATGACTTCGAAGCAGGCGCGCTTCCCCATCGCCCCGTCGATCTACAACTTTGAGCCCCACGGCCAATGCGGCACTGAAGTCAGCGAACTACTCCCCCACACTGCCAAAATGGTGGATGATATTGCTGTGGTTCGGAGCATGTGGACGGAAGCGATCAATCACGACCCAGCCATTACCTACATTCAAACTGGCAATCAGATTCCGGGCCACCCAAGCCTTGGTGCCTGGCTCAGCTATGGACTGGGAAGTGAGAACGAAAACCTGCCTTCTTTTGTCGTCCTGAACTCAACCTGGTCATCCCGCCGTGACGCACAGGCTCTTTATCAGCGCCTCTGGGGTTCCGGCTTTTTACCGTCGAAACATCAGGGTGTGGCCCTTCGCTCTCAGGGAGATCCCGTTCTTTATCTCTCCGATCCCAAGGGCGTCAATCGGGACGTTCGCCGAACGATGCTAGATGGCCTGAATCAAATGAACGAAAAGCACTTCGAGGAAGTCGGTGATCCAGAAACCCACGCCCGCATTGCGCAGTATGAAATGGCATTCCGAATGCAGGCCTCCGTCCCTGATCTGACCGATCTATCGGACGAACCCGACTACATTTTCGACATGTATGGCCCTGATGTGAAGACTCCCGGCACGTTCGCTTACAACTGCCTTCTCGCTCGACGCATGGCCGAACGTGGCGTGCGATTTTCGCAAATCTTTCATCGGGGATGGGACCAACACGGCAACCTGACTGGCGACTTGCCGCTTCAATGCGGCGACATCGACCAACCCAGTTGGGCACTGGTGCAGGATCTCAAGATGCGCGGAATGCTAGATGATACCCTAGTGGTCTGGGGCGGTGAATTTGGCCGAACTATCTACGGCCAGGGCCGCCTCAGCGAGACTAACTACGGACGGGATCACCACCCGAGATGCTTCAGTGTTTGGATGGCCGGAGCTGGTGTCAGAGGCGGAACCGTCTACGGTGAAACTGACGACTTCTGCTATAACATTGTGGATAAGCCAGTGCACATCCGTGACCTCAACGCCACCTTGCTGCACCTTCTTGGGATCAACCACGAACGTCTCTCAATCAAGCACCAAGGACTTGATGTGAGGCTGACCGGGGTCGAGAAAGCTCACGTTCTTCACGACTTGCTTAGCTGATTCAAGGATTCATTCGATTCGAGGAGTTCCTACCACCAGCGCTTCTCAGTTGATCCTAGGTCTTACCTCGCTCATCATTGGATTGCATGTTCAAGGTGAGAGTCGATACGGGTGGCACATTCACGGATTGTTGGGGAAAACCTGACGGGGATGCAGCGCCTCGACTGGTAAAGGTGCTGTCCTCCGGCCGCCTCCGGATTGCGGTGAAACAATGGTTCTCTCCAACGGAACTGCAAATCCAGCTTCCGAAGAACTGGGTCACCAGCGATGGATTTTTCAACGACTACCAAGTGGAGACCGGTAAGGAATCTACCATCGTGATTTCCTATGATGACAAGACCCATCGGCTTCTCCTCGCCGATTCTGTGAGCAAAACCAAATCGATCGACCTTCACGCCAACGAAGAGGCGCCCGTTCTAGGGGCCCGACTTCTCACTGGAACGTCACTCGAATGCCCCTTTCCCGAGCTGGATTTTCGTCTTGCTACGACTCGCGGCACCAACGCCCTGCTAGAACGAAAAGGCGGTAGAGTGGCTCTTTTTGTTACTCAAGGTTTCGCCGATTTACTCACCATTCGCGATCAACGCCGGCCGGAACTCTTCGCGCTTCAACACGCCCGCCCCTCTCCCTTGTTTGAACAAGTTATTGAAGTGCCAGGCCGGCTCGATGCAGACGGCCGAGAAATCACCCCGATCGATTTTAACCAAGCGTTCGAAGCGGCACTCGTAAAAGCCCGCCAATCCGGCATCACCCTCGGAGCTGTCGCGCTCTTACACAGCTACCGGAATCAGGCCCATGAAAACGCCGTGGCAGAACGACTGATTGAAGCCGGATTCGAGATTCTTTCGTGTAGCTCTGAGCTCGCCCCGCTGATCAAGATTGTGCCGCGTGCTGAAACAGCGGTCGTGAATTCTTATCTCCATCCCGTGATGCAGTCATTCCTCGACCATATTCGGGGTCGGATTGGAGATGATCGCAAGCTGCTCACAATGACTTCAGCTGGTGGTTTGGAGCCCATTGGTAGCTACTGCCCGAAAGATTCCCTTCTATCAGGTCCCGCCGGCGGCGTCTCGGGGGCCGCCGCTATTGCTGCGGAACTCGAATGCGAGCGAATTCTCACTTTCGATATGGGTGGAACCAGCACTGATGTGGCTCGCTATGACCGCGGCTTTCAATATCGTTTTGAACAAATTGTCGGAGATGCCCGCCTTCTCTCTCCCGCTCTCAAAATCGAAACGGTTGCTGCCGGGGGCGGTTCAATCTGTGCTTGGGAACACGACCGGCTCAAAGTTGGCCCGGAGTCTGCAGGAGCCGATCCCGGTCCTGCCTGCTACGGACGCGGAGGCCCTCTCACCGTGACCGATGTCAACCTGCTACTTGGTCAAATCGATCCTGATAATTTTGGGATTCCTCTGAGCGAGGAAAACCTCTCGGCCTCAAAGAAAGCGGCCATGGCGCTCCAACACAAAGCAGGCCTGCCAGAGGCAAATCTGTCGGAAGAGTTTCTCCGTGGTCTCCTTGATATCGCCGTAGAACAGATGGCGGATGCAATCCGAACCATTTCTATCCGTGATGGTGCCGATCCCTCGGATTACGCGCTGCTTGCCTTCGGCGGAGCTGGTCCGCTCCACGCCTGTGACATTGCTGAACGCCTCAACATTCGCCGTATTCTCATCCCTGCTGAAGCCGGTTTACTTAGCGCCTATGGACTCGATCAAGCGAGTGTTGAGCGCTTCGCTGAGCAACAAGTCAACCTTCCCGTCACGTCAGAAAAACTTTCTGATATCTTCAATGCAACTGACGATGAAGCACTTTCAGCGCTTGAACGGGCCGGCTTTTCCGGAGAGGTCAATCGTCGAATCGTCGAACTGCGTCTTGCAGGTCAGGATGCTACCTTAACCGTGGAGGTGTCAGCAACCGAGGCACTAGAGTCTGAATTTAGCCGGGTATATCAAAATACCTTCGGCTACCTTGCACCCTCCGATCGGTCTATTGAAGTGGTCAGCTATCGCGCTATTGCCGGAACAGGTAGGAGCAACAGCCGCAAAACCGAGTCCACACACGTGAGGCGGAAATCAAGTTCATCAGCGCCTTTAGGCACCGGCACCTTCGTTAATCGTGCAGAGCTCAAAACAGGCAATACTGTTCACGGCCCATCCGTAATTCAAGACCCCTTCAGCACTCTCTTCCTGAAGTCGGGATGGACGGCTCAAGTGGCCTTTAATGGATCGCTTGACTTGCACTACAGATCCACCGATCCGAAGAAACAGTCACAGCGACCAGCGGAGATCGTTCATGAACTTTTCAGGCACCGCTTTGACAATCTAGTCGAGGAAATGGGAACCATCCTTCAGCGAGCTGCCGTTTCGACGAACGTCAAAGAGCGGGCTGACTTTTCCTGCGCCCTGCTCGACTCCGAAGGAGAACTCATCTCCAGCGCCCCACATATCCCAGTACATTTGGGTGCCCTCGGCATGTGTGTGCGTAAGGTTCGCGAAGTGATCAAGATGCGCCCGGGCGATACTATCGTCACGAATCACCCTGCCGTTGGCGGTTCTCACCTGCCCGACGTTACGTTAGTCACACCGGTCTTTGCAGGCGAGAACGAAGCGCTCATCGGCTACGTCGCCAACCGTGCCCACCACGCTGAAATCGGCGGCATCGCTCCCGGTTCGATGCCCCCTTCCGCTACCTGCTTGGCTGAGGAGGGAGTGCTCATCTCTCCCACACACCTTATCGACAGGGGGGCCTCCTGCTTTGATAGAGTCTCTGAAATTCTAACCCAGGCTCCCTATCCCACCCGCCATCTCAAAGATAACCTAGCCGATCTCAACGCACAGTTGGCTTCCAATCGGCGAGGCGAAACACTTCTTCAACAGATTGCCGACGGCTACGGGATCGACCTTCTCAAGTCCGAGATGCTCCACCTCAAGCAACAAAGCTTCGACGCGCTAGGAGAGCATCTTTCCAAAACTGGGTTCGAGAAATGCTCTGCCATCGAGACACTCGATGATGGTACTCCAATCGAAGTGAGAATTCGGAATGACAAAGGTAAGTTGACCGTGGACCTATCCGGAACAGGTGCGACGCTTCCGGGTAATCTGAATGCCACTCCAGCAATTGTTCAGAGCGCAGTTCTTTATGCCCTTCGCCTCTGGATGCAAAGCAAGGTTCCACTCAACGAAGGTATGCTTCGCTCCGCTGAAATCATCCTGCCCGAGTGCTTTTTAAACCCTACATTCTTTGATGACCCTATCGAAAGCCCTGCGGTTGTCGGAGGTAATGTCGAGTCCAGTCAACGCCTCGTCGACACACTTATCAAAGCACTGGAGATCCAAGCCTGCTCGCAAGGAACGATGAACAACTTCCTCTTTGGCGACGAAAATTTTGGCTACTACGAAACCATCTGCGGCGGTTCAGGTGCTGGGGAAGGCTACAATGGAACCGCGGGTATTCACACTCACATGACCAATACCGCGATCACTGATCCGGAGATTCTCGAACAACGCTATCCGGTACGACTCCACCGCTTCTCCATCAGAAACGGATCCGGCGGCGACGGGAAATGGAGCGGCGGTGACGGCATCATCCGAGAGGTCGAGTTTCTCAAAACCCTTCAGGTATCACTGATCGCTCAACACCGCCAAATCACTCCGTTTGGCGGCAACGGAGGATCTCATGGGAGGTGTGGGCAACAGTTCCTAAATGACAAGCCGATCAACGGCACAGCAGCATTTGCTGCAGCTCCAGGCGATCGACTCCGAATCGAAACTCCCGGTGGAGGAGGTTGGGGCCGTTTAAAAGGTTAAAACGACAGAACCCAAGTTTGTTTGCAATTCCCTATAACTCCCAGCCTTCACGATAGCGAGGTCGGCCCCACAATTCCATTGCCTCTGGATTATCGACAATATCGCCGGTTGCGGTGTCGACGTCGACAGATCCGTTCGTCCGAAAAGCCATGTTCCCGTAGTGACAGAGAAGGGCACTACGTTGACCACTTTTGATTGGCTGGTTGAGCACTTCGCCGTCACGAATCGCGTTGGCGAAGTTAGTGAAGTGAGGCACATCCGAAGGGGGGTCTACATTCTTTTCCATTTCCTTACCATCAAGGTCATAGACCGTGTAGGCTGCCGTGCTAAAATCGACTTTCCCCCCTTCCCCATAGACTGTCACAAATCTACTGTCTTCAGGCTTGCGACGGTGACATGAACTTCCATCAAAGCTCAGACCGACATCACCAAAATCATAAACGGCGTGGGTGGTATCCGGAGTTTCTTGATCATCATCGTGGTGGTATCGCCCCCCGCTGCAAGTCACTCGCTTGGGTAAATCCACTCCAAGGGCCCATCGGGCAAGATCCATCGAGTGAACTCCATTATTAGCCAGTTCGCCGCCACCATACATCCAGTGCCAATGCCAGTTGTAATGAACGAGATTATCTTTGTAAGCCTGCTCCGGAACCGGCCCCTGCCACATCACCCAGTCTAACTCCGGCGGCGGATCGGTAATCTTACCCTTCCCGATAGAGGGGCGCTGATTGTAATACCAACATCGGGCATGCAGTGGCTTGCCGATGGCCCCTTCACGAATCTTCTGAATTCCCTCGATCATCCCTGAATAAGAGCGCCGCTGCGTTCCCATCTGCACCTGCATCCCGGTTTCTTCAGCCACCTCAACGATCCGCTTCGCTTCATAGGCATCATGGCTTCCCGGCTTCTCAACGAATACATGCTTCCCTGCGTGGCATGCCATCACCGCAGCAGGCGTATGCCAAAAACTCGGCGCAGCAATTGATAAGGCGTCAATGTTAGGATCATCAAGGATGCGTCGAAAGTCATTCACCTTTTTAGGCTCCGCCTCCTGCTTTCCCGACATCGTATTATCGCCTGAAGCGAGGCGATCACGATCAACGTCGCAAAGATAAGCTATTTCGCAGTTCGGAACATCGAGAAAAGCCTTGATATGTCCCTTTCCCCGGCTCAGCCCCATCACGCCAACCCTCAGTCGAGAGTTAGCTCCTTTGGCCTGACCCAGCAGTAAATTAGGTCCCGATACAGCGATTCCAGAAAAGGCGGATGACTTGAGAAAACTTCGGCGAGTTTGAACATTCAAAGGCATCTTGTGAGCCTAAAAGTTGCGCCCTCCAAAACAAAACAAAATAAGGCGCAACCACGCTAAGCCTAACTTAGCGAAATTTTAGGGATCGTGACGTCAACCTTCGCAGGTCACTCTACACTCCCTTTTCTTGGATAACACGCTGCAACTCTCGTTGAAAGGTCATCAACTGGGGCTCGGTGGGCTTAAACTCTGAATTGTCGGGGTCCATTCCGAGACGTCCCATTTGGTCGAGCCACCAAGCAGCTGATTCGCCTCCATCAAAAGTCACACGTCCACTAGCAACTGCTCCGGGACGCTGCACCGTATCGATCGTCACGGCAGCGTGAGTCACATCGTCCGCACCGGGCCCCTCGGATTGTTCAGCACTCGGACGGTCCTCTGAATCAAGCGCTGCGTCGAGCGCCTCCGCTGGCTCTGGCTCTGGCTCTGGCTCTGGCTCTGGCTCTGGCTCTGGCTCTGGCTCTGGCTCTGGCTCTGGCTCTGGCTCT
>MDTC01106217.1_pt1 | contig 11306 bp, 11 predicted proteins | sample 811181 | NCBI WGS metagenome assembly MDTC01 (sample SAMN05326644, study PRJNA326480) | marine metagenome | isolation source: seawater | place: Pacific Ocean: North | collected 2011 | reverse complement strand
TGTCTGCGAAAGTGCTGGATTGTGCAGAAATGCGGCTTCGGGCCGCCGATTCTTTGGCCAACGTTGTCGTCATCGGTGCTCAATGGGGTGACGAGGGAAAGGGAAAAATCACCGATCTTCTGAGTCGCTCCGCAGATGTTGTGGTGCGTTATCAGGGTGGTGTAAACGCTGGACACACCATCGTCGTCGATGGACGAGTGCTCAAACTTCACTTAATCCCTTCCGGAATTCTCTACCCAGACACCATTTGCCTGATCGGCTCTGGAACCGTTGTCGATCCCAAGGTGATGCTTGGAGAACTCGACATGCTGATCTCAAATGGGATCGATATTTCGGGGCTTCAGTTGGCATCAACAGCTCACGTCACGATGCCTTACCACCGTCTTTTGGATCTGGCGATGGAAAAACAACGTGGAAAGCGCAGAATCGGCACAACTGGTCGCGGAATTGGCCCTACTTATGCGGACAAATCTCAACGAAGTGGAATCCGTGTTCTCGACCTACTCGACGAACATCGACTGCGTGATCGGCTTGAAGGGCCGTTGAATGAAAAGAATCAACTTCTCGAGACCATTTACGGCGAAAAGCCTCTAAACGCAGGAGAAATCATTAGTGAATATCTCTCTTACGGGCAACGATTAGCTCCTCACGTCGTTGACTGCACTCGCGCTATCCATGAAGCGGCTAGTGATCGTAAAAACATTCTCTTTGAGGGAGCGCAAGGAACTCTCCTTGACCTTGATCACGGCACCTACCCCTACGTAACCTCCTCCAACCCAGTATCCGGTGGTGCCTGTATCGGAGCGGGCGTGGGTCCAACCTTGATCGACAGAGTTATTGGAGTAGCCAAGGCCTACACAACGCGTGTCGGCGAAGGTCCCTTCCCAACAGAGCTCTCTGGGAGCTTGAACGACCAGTTATGTGATCGAGGAGGAGAATTCGGGACTACCACTGGCCGCCGCCGCCGCTGTGGCTGGTTTGATGGCGTCATTGGGCGCTATGCCGTTCAAGTCAACGGGCTTGATTGTCTAGCGATCACCAAACTTGATGTGCTCGACGAACTGGATGAAATTCAAGTCTCCGTCGCTTATGAACTCGATGGCGAACGCATTAACCATTTCCCCAGCAGTGCCGAAGATTTTGCTCGTTGCAAGCCAATCTATGAAACCCTTCCAGGCTGGCAATGCTCCACGGCTGAATGCCGTCGACTCGAGGACCTTCCTGCTCCTGCAATGGACTACCTACGCTTTTTAGCCGATCTGATGGACGTGCCGATTGCCATCGTTTCCCTCGGTGCTAGCCGAGACCAAACGATCGTGGTTGAAGATCCAATTCATGGTCCTAAGCGTGCTCTGCTTAGTGCCTGAACGATATCGATCTGAGTGATTCAGCTCTGCGACAAGGACTAACCGTTGCCGCAGAGCTGACACCATTCCATTGATCCAACGAACAGCCATACTTTCGCTTTATTAATGGCAGTAGTGATGACCTCCAAGCCCAGGTTCAGTAATGCAAGTTCTCTTGACGTCGTGGGCATCGGAAACGCCATCGTCGATGTCTTGGTTCAAACCGAAGACCAGTTCCTGAACGATCAAAAGTTGAATAAAGGCAGCATGGCCCTTGTTGATGAAGAGCAAGCCAAGAGCCTTTACGAAGCCAGTGGTCCTGGGCTTGAAACATCTGGAGGTTCTGCAGCCAACACCCTTGCCGGTCTTGCTCAACTCGGTAGTAAGGCTGGCTTCATTGGTCGCGTCCGTGATGACCAACTCGGCACAATTTTCAGCCATGACATCCGATCTGTCGGAACACGATTCGATACCCCTGCTGCTGTCACCGGCCCCAGCACAGCCCGTTGTCTGATCCTCGTCACGTCGGATGCTGAACGCACTATGTGTACCTACCTAGGCGCCTCAACCCAATTAGATCCGGATGACCTCGACCTCTCCATGGTTTGCGATACCAAGGTTCTTTATCTAGAGGGTTACCTTTGGGACAGCCCTGAAGCAAAGAAAGCCTTCATTACAGCGGCAAAAGCCTGCAAAGAAAGTGGCGGACAAGTAGCCCTCTCCCTATCCGACGGCTTCTGCGTCGACCGTCATCGAGAAAGCTTTCTCGAGCTTGTCGATGGACACGTTGATGTGCTCTTCGCCAATGAAGACGAAATCAAAGCCTTGTACGGAGCAGCTGATTTCGAAGGCGCACTTGATCAAGTCAAAGGTTCTTGCAGCGTCGCCGTGCTGACCAGGAGCGAACTGGGCTCAGTCGTGCTTAGTGGTGAACAGCGATGGGAGATCCCCTCCTACAAATTGGGCGAATTAGTTGACACCACCGGAGCTGGCGATCTCTATGCCGGAGGCTTCCTACATGGCTACACCAGAGACCTGCCCTTGGATGTTTGCGGCAGGATAGGTTCTATTTGTGCTGGACAAGTCGTGACCCAACTAGGGCCTCGATCGAAGGTATCTCTGCCTGATCTCATCGCTCAGCATCTTGATTCATAAAGCTGAGGCCGAAGTCTCAATGCTGTGAATGGTTGGTCCCGCCAGTGAGAATTCCTTGGATTTCCAACACTTTCGAGCGCTTTAAGGCCCCCGAGTCACTCAGTCATTCTGTACGTCTTGATCTCAGTGCCTCACTCAGACCGGCCGCTCATGGCTGATCAGCCACGGAGGTTTAGCCATAGACACATCATTAAATTAATGGGGGATTTAGGTGCAACAAAAGCTGTTTCGCGCTTTGAACCAAAGGCACATCAGCAATGGGTGAAGGTCGTCGCAACAGCCACAGTCCAAGGCCCATCTCCATCGAAAGCCTCCCCCAAAGAAGCTCCGTGGCACCTCCTGACTGGCGACAGACCACATCGGTGATGTTCCAACGCTTGCAAACGGCAGCTTCAAGTGCACCTGGATGGAGGCCATGGAGTGGGCGAACGACTGCCAAATGATCAGGTTGAACGCCGGCTGCACCTGCCTGAATCAAAGACATCGGAGAAGGAAGGACTCTTGCAAATACCGAGGCGCCAGAGTCCCGAACGGCCTGAGCTGCGTCTATTAACTGGCGGGCACCGAGAGCCAACAGAATTTGTCGTCCAGACAAGGATTGGTCGGCTAGTTCAGAAATCGAAGCGAGCACAACCGCTTCCAGCCAGGACTCACTTGGTCGTTCAAAACGCACTAGTTGCTGCCCTAACCCCTGGCAGGCTTCGTTGAGTTGACGACTAATTTGCACTGCAAAGGGATGGGTTGCATCCACAACCCAGTCCACTTGGTTCACTTGAAGCCATTGAACAATTTCTAACGAGCCGCCAAAAGCACCCACATGGATGCTTGCCAAATCGATCCCTCGATACGACTGGGCAGCGGCATCGCTCACCACGCTGATGCTGACATTCCACCCCTCCGAGATCAGGATCTCGGCTAATCGAGGGCCATCTCCCGTTCCTGCAATCAACCAGACGGACCTCTGGCGATTCTCCGGTCGGTGCATCAGGATGGCATTCACTTTCACAGCTGAGAATGAACCACTGCGTGCTCGAGGTGGATGTCCTTCAAGCTCCCACTCTCCGTTATACCCAAGACAATCAAACTCCTATCGCGGAGATGGATGTCTCCTTCGATGCTCTCCGAACCGACGACCCCAAAGGTCTTTTGAAGGTGATCGGATGGGGGAACCTCGCACAAGACCTTCAAAATCGTGTGCAAGTCGGGCAGCGTCTGCTGATCGAAGGGAGACTCCGAATGAACACGGTCCCGCGTCAAGACGGAACCAAAGAGAAAAGAGCTGAGTTCACTCTCTCCCGTCTTCATCAAGTCGGGGCGACAGGCTCAAACCAAGACCAGCCTCCTGCTGCTATCCGAACGGCACCAGCTCAACCTGCTCAGTCCTCTGAAGCACCAGCAAAGAAAATTGCTGATGGTGAGGAATCAGCAGCTCAATGGAACACATCTCCTCTCGTTCCCGAAACCGACGACATTCCTTTTTAAATCGGGCAAAGAGTCAGATTTTCTATTGACTCCTAACTGGGCATAGTGTCTGCAGCGCGCTGCAGAAGCTGGCCAAGCTCTCGTTCCAGAGCAGCCAAGTCCAGTCTTAAATTTGACCAGCGACCACGATCAATTTGTTCGAGCAACCAAGCGCGATCCTTCTCCAACTGAGCAATCAGCTCTCTGGTTTCAACGAACTGTTCGGAAGAAGTGTTCATAGTGATTGGGCTCCTTCACCCATCCTGCAGCCCCTTTGGTCACAATGCTCTTAATACGCGGGCCCCAATGAACGAGCTCATTTCGCCCGGAAGCCTGATCACCATCGCCGGCGGTGTCCTCACTGTTGTTGGTGCCTTGGCCTACGGCGCTGGCAATGCCAATCTCAGCCTCCCAACAATTTTTTATGGAATCCCCATTTTGCTAGGGGGACTCGCTCTCAAATCATCTGAACTTCCACCTGCTCGAAGGGTTACACCAAAGGCAAAACTTCGCGAGCAGCGTGAAGCAGCACCCCCCGAACTCGTCAAATTGCTCAACGACGTCACCCGTTGGCGTTACGGGCAAAAAGCCCATTTAGAGAGCTCTCTCGAAGCCCTTAAGTTATGGGACGAGGACAAGCCTTCTCAGTTAATGGAAGTCGAAGAGCTCAGTAGCAAATCGGGCTATGGACTCAGACTTCGTTTTGCTTGTGAAGCAGTAGGGCTCGAGCGTTGGCAAGAACGTCGCGAACGATTGGGTCGCTTTTTTGCGAAAGGCCTAGAGGCTCAGATCAAGCCTTTGGAAAATGATCAGCTCGATCTGACCTTGCTTCCTAAGGGTGACTCCATGGAAAGCGAGCATGGACAATCCTGAACACGCGCGGCATGGATGATTCCCTACGCGTCTCCGTTCTGAGCGAGGCCCTTCCTTACATTCAGCGCTTTGCCGGGCGGAGAGTTGTTGTGAAGTACGGCGGGGCTGCAATGGCCCATGCTGAACTACGCGATGCTGTCTTCCGCGACATCGCCTTACTGGCATCTGTTGGCGTGCAGCTGGTTGTAGTGCATGGAGGTGGTCCAGAGATCAACACCTGGCTTAAACGTCTTGAAATCCCTTCTGAATTTCGTGATGGCTTGCGCATCACCGATTCCGAGACGATGGATGTAGTGGAGATGGTTCTGGTGGGCCGGGTCAATAAACAAATCGTCAATGGCCTCAACCGACTGGGAGCAAAAGCTGTGGGCCTAAGCGGCAGCGATGGATTGTTGGTCGAGGCACGACCATGGGGCGATGGGAGTCACGGATTGGTAGGAGACGTGGCGCGTGTGAATCCAGATCTGCTGGAACCTCTTTTGGCTCGGGGTTATGTTCCTGTGATCTCAAGCGTGGCCGCCAATCCTGAGGGGGAATCTCACAACATCAATGCCGACACAGTTGCCGGTGAGCTCGCAGCAGCTCTCGAAGCTGAGAAGTTGATTTTGCTGACAGACACTCCAGGAATCCTTCGCGATCGCGAGGACCCTGACTCCCTAATTCGACAACTAAGGCTTTCGGATGCCAGGCAATTGATTAACGAAGGAGTCGTTGCAGGAGGGATGACACCAAAAACCGAATGTTGCATCCGTGCTTTGGCTCAAGGGGTTGCAGCAGCTCACATCGTGGATGGACGCGTCCCCCACGCCCTTCTGCTTGAAGTCTTCACCGATGCAGGAATCGGGACCATGGTCCTTGGCCGCGGTTAATCCATGACCAATGCACTGGCAGCCGCAGAAGCCGCTTTAGAGCGGGGGGATTACGGCCAGTGCATCGAACTTCTTGAGCCATTAGCTGAAGCCAATCCAATCAGCGGCAGCGAAGGAGCATTGATCCGCATGCTCCTTGTCACAGCTTGGATGGGAAAGGGAGACGAGAGTAAAGCCCTCAGCACCTGCCGACTACTCACTCGATGCAAGGACCCTGAGCTGCGCTCCAGGGCAAGGCAGTTGCTGGATGTTCTTGAGGCACCGAGCCTTGCAAGGCCAGAAAGCTGGTCGATGCAATTGCCAACGTTGGAGATGGATGCGCGCATCGGCAAAAGTTCCAAGCTGTTCAAGCGCCGTAAGTTGCCGCCGCCGCCGCCATCACCTCCCACTGGACCAACCCGTGCCCCATCTGCAGGCTTCGCCATTTTGGTCATCTCCGTGCTTATCGGGCTCACACTTTTATTAAGCGGATGCGTGCGCATCACTGCAGACCTATCCCTCACAGGGCCGAATAGAGTTGAAATGTCTTGGGAGATCAACAGCCGGAGCGGTCTTAGCTTGCCTTGGCAGGATGCCTTCGGTAGCGAGCTCAGGCAAATGAATTTGCCCTGGAGAATTAATACCTCAGGGAACGGCCAACTCCATGTCAAAGCACCAACCTTGAATAGTGAAGACGCCGCTGCACTCCTCAGCCAAACAGTGGAAGCAGCGGGACGAGCAGCAGGCTTAGACCTTCCAGCACCAACGCTCAGCCTTGATGAGCGCAACTGGTTGCTAGGGCTCAGGCAAGACCTCGTCTTGGAGCTAGATCTCACAGCTCTTGAGGGACTAAAAGAACTGGAAATAGCAGTACGTATCGGACAAGTAGAGAGCCTAAAAAGCCTCCAAAGCTCCCCTGCTGTTGCATCCAACAACGGGATGGGTCAGCTGATCTGGCCCCTCACCATTGGCGAACAGAATCGATTGCAGTTGAGCCAGTGGCGCTGGAGCAGGCTGGGTTTAGGCAGTCTCGTGATTCTTGCGCTGCTCATGTTGAGCGCCAGCCTGCAACGCCTGCGTCTACTCATGGGCTTTGGCTACCCGGAATTACCCTCCTGAGTTCACAGCTCAAGCGGGTCTGGATCCACAGCCAAGGCCACACCAGCTGGCAGGCCATCCCAGAGAGAGCTTCCCAATGGCAGAGGCAATGCTGCGGCTTGTGGACCATGCATCAACAACTGCCAGCGACTACGACCAGCAACTCTCGACACTGGAGCTGGAGCTGGACCAATGAGCTGCCATCCAGCGTCTAAGCAACGAGGGCGAAGTTGTTCAGCCAACACTGCAGCAGCCGTTGCCGTTGCAGAAGCAGACGTTCCGGAAAGTCTTAGCAAGCAGGCCCTGGCAAAGGGCACTAACCCTGCATCACGTCGCTCACGAGCTTCCTCCTCCAGAAAACGCTCATAACGACCATCAACCAGATGCAAGATCACTGGATGATCAGGGCTATAGGTTTGTACAAGAACCTGTCCAGGGCGCTCCCCTCGACCTGCCCTGCCAGCGAGTTGCATCAGCAGTTGAAGTGCTTGCTCACCAGCGCGAAGATCGGGACGATGCAATAAGCCATCAGCCGCAAGCACAGCGGCGAGGGTGACACGAGGAAGATCCATGCCTTTCGCCAGCATTTGAGTCCCAACCAACACATCAGCTCCTCCTGCAGCAAACTGATCCAACAGACGCCGATGGCCATCTCTTCCACCAGTGGTGTCACGATCAAAACGTAGTAAACGCAGGCCCTCTAACTCAGTCTCAAGCTGTTCCAACACCCTCTGAGTACCAGCCCCAAAGGGCTTGAAAGCCGAAGAACCGCACGTCCCACAAGTCGTCGTAACCGGGGCTCGATAATCACACCAATGGCAGCGAAGCCACTGGTGACCAGTGCTTTTCCCATGAACGGTAAGCGCCACATCACAGTGGGGACATTGCACTACCTCCCCGCAGCTACGGCAACTTAAAAACGTGCTGTATCCACGACGCGGGACCAACACAACCGCCTGCTCACCTTGTTCAGGAAGTTTCGCCAAACGATCCATGAGCGCTCTGCTGATCAGACGGCGATGGCCATCGGCAAGCTCATGGCGCATATCAATAATCTGAACGGGCGGCAGAGGCTGCTGAGAAATCCGATGTTGAAGACGAGCTAAAGCCAACGGCCCATCTGGTTTTAAGTGCGTCCAAGTCTCCAGGGAAGGCGTCGCACTGCCGAGCAAAATACGTCCTCCTTCCCGATGAACCCTTGCAATGGCGAGGTCACGGGCGTGATAGCAGGGCATCGGGGACTCCTGCTTATAGGAACTGTCATGCTCTTCGTCCAACACGATCAACCCCAAGGGGTTGAGCGGGAGAAAAATGGCTGAACGTGTTCCAACGACCACGAGCGGGCTTTCTGCCTCCAAACTTTTGCGCCAGGTTTGAACCCTTTCCCGCTCGGTACAACCGCTGTGGTATTCGAGAACATGGGAACTAAATCGTCGTCGACATCGATCAACCAACTGGGGTATGAGACCAATTTCAGGAGTGAGCAGCAGAACATGCCGACCAGCTGCCAACTCTTCGGCAGCAAGTTGGAGGTACACCTCGGTTTTGCCAGATCCAGTAATGCCCCAAAGCAAAACTCCCCCTCCCTCAGGCTGACTCCTGAGAGTGTTGAAGGCAATTTGCTGCTCATTCGTCAGTGTTCTCGGGCCTTCTAGCGCCTGAACCAAGCCCGCTGTTATTGGACCTTGAACTGCATCAGGGGCAAGACGCAACTCTCGAACCAGACAATCTCGACGAACAAGAGCCTGAACGATGCCTGATTGAAAACCTGCCGCAAAGAGGTCCTTTTGCCACGCGGCTCCCCCTAACTCCTGCAACTTTGACACCAACGAGGCCTGACGCAAGGGCAAATCTGCATCCAAACTTCTGCTGTTGACTTGCAAAGACACCCACCAAAGCTTGCGTTGCTTCATGGTTTGAACAGCGCGCTGTCCAAGCCACCCAGGGGGGAGAGCAGCTTTCAACATCCGAAATGGACTTGTATGACAATGCTGCGCCATCTCATCAAGCCATTCTCTCCAGCCTTCCCCTACGGCAGCAGGTTGAAGTATCGCTTCAACAGGCTGGAGCTCGCGTTCTTCAGATTTCGGACGACAGGCCGTAACTAAACCTTGAAGTCGACGACCCCGAAGGGAAACCTGCACAAGGTCTCCTAATCCAACATCCAGCTGTTTGCTATCGCAGTAACTGAACGTCCGACCGTCCCGACCAGCTTCGACCCAAACATCGGCCACCATTAAAACTGGCGGTGGTCGGACGGGGTTTTCTGAAAAGTCGGTTATAGGGGTTGCGCTCACGACACGTTTTTTTTAAAATAAAAGAGTTGTACAGCTCTATGGCTGTTGTTGGAACAAGCAGAGTTCCTTCCAAAGGGAAGATCCGAAGTTCAAGCCGTGGAATTCCATGACGACGACCGGTCTGAGAATGCCCTTGACAGTTCTGCATCGAACCACACCAGCTCTCTCAATTTTGCTTAACGCTCCGCGTTTTTCTTTGCGCACCGTTTCTAAGACAGGAAGGTGACGCCACCAAGGCATACGCCCTCATCTGGACGCTTGCCACTGACTGATGATGACATTCGCTTCCTGTCCCGCTCTCTCCTTCGTTACTGACCGCCATGAGTCCTGCCGCGACCAAATTGGCTCAGGCCAAAGCAAAACAAACGCCTTCAATCATGTTGCTGGCCGATGAAAACGGTCAGCCAAAAAAGGTGAAGGCCAAAGCAAAACCTGCCTCTAAAGCCAAAGCAAAAGCAAAGACCAGCGCCAAACCGAAAACAGTCAAAACAAGCAGCACGAAAGCAAAGGCCACCAAGGCAAAACCTGCTTCTGCCTCAGCAAGCCTGGACGCATCAGCAGATCAACTGCTTGCTGCTTCGGCTGAGAAAACTGCTTCTGAGGTGAAAACCACAGAACTTGCAGCTGCAAAAGCAAAAGCTGAAGCAAAAGCCAAGGTCCTTGCAAGCATCAAAGTAGGGCCAAAAGGGGTATATACCGAAGACTCCATTCGGGTTTACCTGCAGGAAATTGGGCGAATTCGCCTTCTGCGTCCAGACGAAGAGATTGAATTGGCTCGCAAAATTGCGGACTTACTTCACCTCGAAGAACTGGCCGCACAATTTGAAAGCGACAACGGCAAACTGCCTGACACCAAGGAATGGGCTGGGCTGGTGGAGATGCCAGTGATTCGGTTCCGAAGACGATTGATGCTTGGTCGTCGAGCAAAAGAGAAAATGGTGCAATCCAACTTGCGTTTAGTTGTTTCCATTGCCAAAAAATATATGAACCGAGGTCTTAGCTTTCAGGATCTGATCCAAGAAGGCAGCCTCGGGCTCATTCGCGCTGCAGAGAAGTTCGACCACGAAAAGGGCTATAAATTCTCCACTTATGCCACTTGGTGGATTCGTCAAGCAATCACCCGCGCCATTGCCGATCAATCGCGAACCATCCGTCTTCCCGTTCACCTCTACGAGACCATCTCAAGAATTAAGAAAACCACCAAGGTTCTCAGTCAAGAATTCGGTCGTAAACCTACCGAAGAAGAAATTGCAGAATCGATGGAAATGACTATCGAGAAACTGCGTTTTATTGCCAAAAGTGCACAACTGCCTATCTCGCTTGAAACGCCGATAGGCAAAGAAGAAGATTCACGCTTAGGTGATTTCATTGAAGCCGATATCGAAAACCCTGAGCAAGATGTTGCTAAAAATCTACTTCGAGAAGATCTTGAAGGAGTTCTTGCCACCCTTAGCCCTCGTGAGCGAGATGTATTGCGACTTCGTTACGGCTTAGATGATGGAAGGATGAAAACTTTGGAAGAGATCGGACAGATCTTTGACGTTACACGTGAACGCATCCGTCAGATAGAGGCCAAAGCACTTCGCAAACTACGTCACCCCAATAGAAATGGTGTCTTAAAAGAATACATCAAATAGCAGACAAGGCTTCAATCTTCCAAGGTCAACCCCTGCTTAAAACAGGGGTTTTTCATTGGCATTTCATTGACAATCAAGACCAACAACACACCCCTACAAGGATTTCAAAGAGTGCTCAAAAAAAACGCTAACGATCATATTGACTTTATAAATGCTTTGAATTCACTTAAAAAAGCGAGACTCGTTACTCGTGCGTTTATGATAAATGATCAACAATTCAAGGGGTTAACTCAAGAGGAGCAAAATAAACTAAAAAACAGCATCACACCTTTCTTTAATACTATTTTCGAAATCGAAGACAAAGTCCTTGCCTGGTATCGTGAATTTCACGAAGAGCTCACAGACGACGATGACTTAATCGAGTCAATTGAGGATGAATATGGATATGAAACTCTAATTTCTGAGAAAGGAAAAATAGACCTAGCCGAACTATTCAAGGAGGCGCCTGACATTAGTGCCAGTTCATAAGAAGCAAATCTTGATGACATCAGTCAAGCTGGAAGGAACAGACCAGAGACGAGAGATAAATTCAATCTGCAAGAAAACTTATCTATCAAAGTGAAAACCAAAATTCTCATTATTGCCTTCAGG
>MDTC01269588.1_pt1 | contig 11307 bp, 6 predicted proteins | sample 811181 | NCBI WGS metagenome assembly MDTC01 (sample SAMN05326644, study PRJNA326480) | marine metagenome | isolation source: seawater | place: Pacific Ocean: North | collected 2011 | reverse complement strand
ATAGATTTGCCTGTGTTTTGTGGCCGTCCCGTCGACGCGACTATTGTGGATGATGATGATTGATGATGATGATTTTGAGCAGGACTAATTCAGAAGCATGTAAAACCCTAAATATATCCAAAACCCTAAATAGAACACAAAGAGAACATCTGGGATCAGATCCGCACTTGTTGTGCATTCTTTTTATCGCGCGCGCGCACTCTGCACGCCCCGATGACTGCAGAAGAAGACCACCGAGACGACAACGACGACTTTGACGACCGCGGGAGGAGGAAGAGCGGCGTCGGGAACACCAAAACGACGTCGACGTCGTCGTTCTCCCAAGTGGTCGTTCACCCGCTCGTGCTTTTATCGGTGGTGGACCACTTCAAACGCGTCGACGATGAAGACGAGGAGGAGGAGGAGGAGGAGGAGGACGACGACGACGACCAACGACGAAAACGAGTCGTCGGCGTGTTGCTCGGATCCGTGACGAACGGTCGATTGGACGTCACGTCCTCCTTTGCGGTGCCTTTCGAAGAGGACCCGGCGGACGCGTCGATTTGGTTCCTGGACCACGCGTATGCGGAACAGATGTACCGGATGCACTCTCGAATCCACGCGAAAGAAAAAGTCGTGGGGTGGTACTCGACGGGACCGAAGATCCGAGAGAACGATCTCGATATCGGAGAACTGTTCGAAAAGTATTGCGCAGATCCGGTGTTGGTGATTGTGAACTTGTCGCCGACGGCGGACGACGCGCCGACGCGCGCGTATCGCGCGGTGTTGGATGTGAAAGAAGACGGGACGATGACGCAAAAAGAACAAAAAACGTACGAACACGTTTCGTGTACGATTGAAGCGAGCGATCCAGAGGCGATTGGTGTGGAACATTTGTTGAGAGACGTGAAAGACGCTACAGTGAGTACGTTGACCACGCAAGTGAAGGAAAAAGCGAGAGCGTTGAGAGGTTTGGAGACGAGATTGAAAGAGATTAAAAAATACATGGAGTTGGTGTTGAACGATCAGTTACCGGTCAACCAGGAGATTCTAGGGGAATTGCAAAACGCATTCAACGGGTTACCGAATTTGAATTTAGAAAGTTACGTGAAGGCGTTCGCGGTGGAAACGAACGACGCGCAGTTGGTCATTTATCTAGGCTCGCTCATAAGAACAGTTGTCGCGTTGCACGATTTGATTAATAACAAGATGGAACAGAAAGAACGCGAACGAGTGAGTGACATGAACGACGCGGAAGTTGCTAATGATGCGATGAAGAAGAAGAAAGGAAAGGATGAGGAGAGCGCGAATAATAAGGAGAACGATAAGAACGAATCAAATAAAAAGGATTCTTCGATGAAGAAATAAAAAGAAGTAAAGAACAAAAGCGTAGAGAGGGAAGTGATCTTAGCAACATCGGTATTGTGTGTGTATATATATACATATAGTCATCAATTAAAACGAAACTCTATACGCCGCTGAAGTCTCGTCGCGAATGATTACTGTGGTATCGTTAATAAAATCTACGCTCGAAATGTCCGGCGAACATTCAGATTTAATCTCACACACGAGGAAGGACTTGTCGTCTTTGCCTTCTTCTGTTTCTTTCGGTGGCGAGTAACAACACTCGAATATTTTGAAGATATTGGAGTTTTTATACGTGATCGCGACGAAGGTTTCGCTCGGCGAAAGCGCTATGCTTTTTACCCCTGGATTTGCAACTTCGAGTGGGGTCGTCGCCGACGTCCTCGTAGGTTTCTTAGTGCTCTTATTGTTGTTGTTATTATTATTATTCCCATCGTTAACGAAAAGACAGTACGTTGATGTTGAATCCAATTTTGGCGATTCTGCACCATCGTTTGTTTTTGGTGTCGCTAAAGGAGAATACGGGAAAAATAATACTCGTTTCGCGAGCACCAAATTGAACAGGGATACGCAACCTCGCGCGTCTCCGCACAGTAATATTTTACCTGTGTTTGAAAAGCTAAGGAACGTGAATTTACTCGCAGACGTCGCGTGCGTCGGTGTGGTGCTCTCGAACGATGCCACGAGTTCTCCCGTATTCGTGTCGAGCATTTTCCATCCACCGCTCTCGTCGCCATACGCCATGCACTTTTTCGATGGGTGCAACGCAGATGCGAAACGTTGGTCTTCGTCTGATTTCGGTAAGCTAATGAGTCTCGCGTGCGTAACTTTTACCGTTTTGTGTCGGCGCTCCTTCCACGATTTGAGTAATTTTTCATACTTTCTTTCTGTATTCATCTCTTCTTTCGTCGCTTCAACAACGCGCTCTTCCAGAACGGCTGCTTTCTCTGCGCGCGCGGTTTGGTCAAACTCCGCCCGTCGCGTATTTTCTTCGGCTTCTTGCGCGACGACAATGCATGATTTTGTGTATTTCTTCTTTCTCTGTTTAAACTTTTTTAGCAAAGAAGCAGACGAAGATGGTGTTGATGATGCGTCTTCTTTTGCTATTCCGTGTTCTGTAGCTTTCACCCGCGTCGCTATTTTACTCGCGACGCTACCACCGTTCGTCGTCGTTATCGTCTTTGCCTTTCTCTTCTTCTCATTTTCCTCTTCTTTCCTTTTCTTCTGCGCTTCTTTCATCTCGTTCAACTCTTTCTCTAACTCCTTAACTTTCTTGACCAACTTATCTCTCTCGATCGTCAACATTGTCCGATCTTTCATGCATGCTCCATACTTTGCGTTCAAATCTTCAATCGCCGGCGCGAACACGTCTTCCGCTTCCTTTTTCAAGCGCTTGATGGTTTTCATTTGTTCTCGTTTTTCTTGTTCCAATCGGAATCGGTGCGTTTTATGCGTCTGGATCTCTCTCTTCAGTCGTTCGCAGAGTAACAGCGCGTCTTGGTTGGTTTTCGTTGCGGTGGCGAGGGTGGTGAATTGCTCGTGGTGTCTCTGCATTTTTTCTCGCGTTTTCTCCACGAACGTCAAAGCGTTTTCTTCTTCTTCTTCTTCTTCTTCTTCTTCTTCTTCTTCTTCTTTGTCTTCTTCTTCTTTGTCTTCTTCTTCTTCTTCTTCTTCGCGTCGATCGAGGTCGTCCTTGTGTTGTGCGGAACAACACAAAAGCTAAACACCTTTTCTTCTCTCTTTTTCTTGTCCTTATGTTTAGGGTCTTATATCGTATATCTTTTGTCTTGTCTTTGAATGATTCCTTTCATTTCGTGTTCACAAATCGAGACGCATCAAAGAGCGGGAACGACGAAGAAGAAGACCACAGCGCCGGGAAGAAGAAGAAGAAGAAGAAGAAAGAACACGAAAGGATGAACGTGCACGCGCCGGCGTTCGTTCCCAGAAAGCGACGAGGACAAGAAGAGGAGCCGAGACGGACGGATGCGAATGATGCGGATGATGCGGAAGGCAAAGACGCGAGAACCCTCGGGAAAAACCACTTTGATGAAGCGTCGACGCCGCCGCTCCCGCCTTCTCCACCACCGCCAAAGCGGTCTCCTCCTCATCCGCCGTCGAACGCGAATGCTCGAGCATCGAGCCCAACGAATTTTGGGAACAGCACGTCCGTGGTCGCCCCGTCGTCGCCGAGGACGTTGAGTCAAGACGTCTCGACGTCTGATGATGGGTTTCATCATCACGTCGCTCAAGTTGACGAGAGCGCGGACGCGATGATGCGAAACGTGGGGAGTTCAGAGGAAGTCTTCGAAAGCGGGACCGCGGCTCCACGTGTGATGAAGAAGAAAGATTCGAGCGCGATACCAAAATACGATTTAGAGAAACATTACCGCACTGTATTACCGTTAGGTCCGCCATTGAAAAGAGAAGACGAGAACGACGCGGGAACTGGTACCGTTCTCGACAAACTCGGCGTCGAGGAAGGTCAATTGCCGAACGGTTTGAGGTACTTCATCGGGCAGTGTAGGAAACCAGAAAATCGAGCGGCGCTAGCTTTAGCAGTTGATGTTGGATCAGTGTTTGAGAACGAGGAAGAACGAGGAGTAGCGCACATCGTCGAGCACCTCGCGTTTCGGGCGACAACGTCGTACGAAACTTTTCAGATTGTGAATTTCTTGGAATCAGTCGGCGCCGCGTTTGGAGCATGTCAAAACGCGTACACGAGTGCGGACGAGACCGTGTTTGAGTTGACCGTGCCTATCGACGATATGAATGTCTTGGAGGAATCGTTGAAAATTTTTAGCGAATTTGCCAGAGGAGTGAGAATTTCCGACCAAGACGTCGATAACGAACGAGGCGCGGTGTTGGAAGAATGGAGATCAGGGAGAGATGCGAGAGGGAGAGCGGCGCAAGCGTATTGGGAAGCGTTGTTTGAGGGAAGTTTATATGCCGATCGCTCACCGATTGGAACGGAAGATGTTATTCGAAACGCCCCGGGGGGCATTTTTCGTAACTTTTACCACAAGTGGTACAGACCGGAGAACATGGCGGTTATCGTCACTGGAGATTTTGATGACGTCGGCGCGGTAAAGGAAAAAATTATCAGATTGTTTTCCCCGTTGACTGCGGCTGCGCATGTTCAAGCTCCACCGAAATTTATTCGACCGACATTCTCAGGACACGAGAACCCACGCATATGCTGTCACGTAGATCACGAATTATCGAATACGGTCGTCAACGCAACCTTTCACCTCGAACAAAGATCAATCGCTACTCCAGAAGATTACTTTAAACAAACCATACAGGAGTGTTACAAAATGTGTTTGGACAATCGATTGTATAAACTCATGCGGCGACCAAAACCGATTTTTTTTAGCGCTGGCATCGGTTCGGAAGATTTATCACGAACGAGCGCCTTGTTATCCATACAAATGACGTGTGAATCGAGCAAAGCGAAAGATGCGCTCGAGAGCGTCTTGACCGAAGTGTCGAGAGCGCGTTTGTTTGGATTCAGCGCGCAGGAATTGCGTATCGCCAAGTTGAACCAAATAGCGGATATGGAACAACTGTATGTGGAAAGAGATCAAACGTATTGCACGGATGCTCGAGATGAGTTGGTGCAGCACTTTTTACGCGGCGACATGGTTATTGGTGCCGGATTGGAGGCGTCGCTAGCCACCGCATGCATAGAAAAAGTCACCTTGGAGGATGTGTTTCAATACGCGCAAAACGTGAGCGTATCAAAAAGCTGCATGATTCGGTTACAAGAGGGACGGAAGAAAACTAACGAGGACGATTTACGCGAAGCGGTGAATAGGGTTGCGGAAAAGGAACGAAACGGAGAAATAGAAGAAAATTTGGAAACATTCTTCGTTCCGGAACGTTTGATGGCGGACCCGCAGCCGTTGAAAGAAGGCGAGACGGCGATTGCATCCACACGGACGCATCCAATTTCAGACGTGACTGAAGTTGTTTTGAAGAATGGTATAAAAATAGCGTTGAAAAGTACAAACTTTTTGGACGACCAAGTGTTGATGCGCGTTGCCGCTAGAGGTGGATTATCGGAAATATCGAAGGAGGAATACAAAGACGCGCTCTTTGCTGGTACAGTCTCTCGCGAATTGGGTGTGTTTGGATATAGACCGGAAGTTTTCTCCGACGCCATGGCGGGTAAAAGAGTCGACGTGGTTCCAAACATTGGCACGTATAAACGATCCATCGTTGGGGAAACGTCTCCGGATCACATAGACGTACTTTTGCAATGCACGCATCTCATCTTTTCCAACAACGTGGAAAATCAGTGCAACGAGCAAGATTTGGAAGTTTTGCGCGAAATGCAACGAGAGGCGGTGAAGAATGCAAAAAGAGATCCGATGAAAGTTTTCGCGGAAATCCAACGCGCTTTGACCTACGGTAACTCATACCTCTCCAAACCCATAACTCTCAAAACGCTTGCGAAAATGGATGCGGAGAAAGCGTGTCGCTACTTTAACGAGTGTTTCGTCGACCCTTCGCATTTTACGATGGTTCTCGTCGGTGCGTTTGATATTGGAACGATTCTGCCATTATTAGAAAAGTATGTAGGTTCCATCCCACGCCCGCTAGATTCGAAAGAGAAACTCTCGCGCGTCAAACCGGCGCCGTTTGACTTCCCAAAGAAAGCAGTCAGTAAACGTGTGCGATTGAAAATGATTGAAAACCAAGGCGTAGCGAGTTTGACGTTTCCGGTGATGATTGAAAATCCTGACGCGATTTTAAAGCAAGAAGCGTTAGCAAAAGGTGAGGAATTCAACGGTCCAACTTTAAACGGATCTCAAGTAATCGTCCGAAACAAGTTTCTCACGATGATTTCTGCTGCCATTATCGAGCGCCGGTTGCTCGCGCGCTTAAGATTCGAGCGAGGCGAAATATACAGTTGTGCCGCCAGCACGTCATTCGCATATCAAGACCCGAACGCGGCAAACGGTGAATCCTACCGAGGAGATATAATGGTTGTTTTTGCATGTGACCCGAAAAGCGGCGAAAAACTTTCCAAAGTAGCCCTCGAAGAGATTGAACAGTTAATCAACGACGGGCCGACCGAGGAAGACTGCCAAACCGCGAAAGAAGTCGAACTAAGGTCCATCCAAGAACACAAAGAAGAAAACTCGTTCTGGGTCAGCTACATTGACGCCATGTACGCGTCTCAACTTTTACCAGTCTTGAACGGCGACATCGACAAAATGTACGAAAACACAGAACAAATTCGCGCGGACGTTTTAGAAACGCTCTCGCCGGACGTCATTCGCAAACATCTGGCGAAAACTCTTGCAGTCAAGCGCAGAGTCAACGTCGTTTTGATTCCTCAAAGACCTTTGTTCTTACGATTAATTGCTCCAAATATGGACGATATTAAAGGTTTCTTTGAATGGCCGGAGACTTTTGGCGAAGCCTGCGGTAAACTTGCCTTGTTAGGATGCGTCGCGGGCGCGTATTGTGCCCTCACGAAAGGAGAGAAAGACAAAAAGTGAAAAAAAAAAGTAGGCGAAATTGTGCAATCAAGAATCGTCATAATAGAAAGAGCAGTAATGTCCTCGTCAATCCCGTCATTCTCTTCGTTGGCCGTGGCCGTCCGTAACTGCGATGCATGTTCATCTTCCTCCCCGGAGAAGTTTCAAGAGTTTCTCGACTATCTCGTGAACGCGTATCATCGACATTTTTTATTTTCAACTGCAACGGAATGGAAAACTCGAAAATTGATGCGTCGTTTGCACGAGAAACTGTTCAGTGATGGTTCAGAGAAAGGAAAGAGCACGAAGAGTAACGACGACGATAGGAAAGAAGATGATAAAGAAAAAAGGAAAGATGAACGAATGATCGAGCGACTGGCGAACGATTCAATCATGATTTTGAAAAAAGCAGTTGGCAAAGATTGGACGGCAGATTCTTTGGCAGAAAAGCTCTTAACTGAATACAAGTGCGGCGCTGAGTTGGCGAGTTCCATGCACGAGATTTTCTCGAAACATAAAGAAAAGTTGGAAAGAAGTTTCGCGAGAGGGACGTTTGGGATAGTGAAAAGGTTAGAGTCCGTGTGTTGGAGGACGCAGGTGGAATTGTATGATAGTAATAGTAACGATACGACGAGTAAAGAAACAAGAGACGAAGTGACCGCAGTGTTGGAACTGCGTATGGAAAAGAATGAGACGACGTCCATAGAGTTTAAGAAAGAGGAATTGCTTACGTTTTTCAAGGAGTTGGAAACGATTCAGATGAAAATAGATGACCTTAATTAGTTTTTAAAAATAGAGTACTAGGTAGGTACTGTACAACAACGTTTTCCTAATAGTCCATGACGGGTGATTTTAAACCCGCGCCATTATCCTCATCTCCTTTAGTTGAATTGTCGAGATTTTGGTCGTACCCAGGACCTTCATCCATGGTATCGCCATCTTCTTCTTCGTTCTTTCCTTCCTCATCCTCTTCTTCGTCCTCGGAGTCCGGATTGTCGTTCTTCTTATCGCCGTCGTCTCCCATTTTCGTCATACCTAAACCGCTTCGACTCCGCTTCATCTTTTCTTTTTTGGACAAATAGGCAAACAAAGCCGGTGCATCTTTTTCGGTGATGCCAAAATTTGTGGAGAATTCGGAATATTTTATTCGAAGATCGTCCATGGTGAACGGCGATTGAGAGCCGGCGTCAGTATTACGAAGCGCCGATGCGATGGTTTCTTTGCTCTCTGGCTTCTCTTCCGCCACTCCCAGTGTTAACGGCTCGCATTCCCACGTGTAATTTTCGCTCGCTTCTTTCTTTTTCCGCTGCATCCTGCGCGTTTTCTTCGTAGCGATGAGTACCTTGTCTACAGCTTTCCCCAATTCTACTGCTGACATTTTATTTCGTCTCGATTTTTTCGACGCTTCCGCTAAAATATCCAATATTTTTTCGTGGATATCGTACGAACCGATGGAAGCTTTCGTCAAAGCTGTGCCGACGCACGCTTGCCAAACCTGGTTTGAAGAACTAAAAGGTATCATGGGATTCTTTTGTGTGTTGTTCTTTTTCTTCTTCTTGCCTTTCGTTTTATATTGAGGAAGGTTCGTTCCGCACATAGCGTTCACTCGCGTCGCGAGCATGAGATAGGTATCTTTGTCATCAACCACATCAACATCTTTGGATGCTTTTGCCACGGATTCAAACATTAACTTCGCAGCTTTGCAGGAAATTTTATCCGATGATTTTAAACATATCATCCCGTACATGAGCGCAAACTTTCGGATCGCGGGTGACTCTATAATCATCGCTGAGAGTTTTTCAATCTTTTCTTCCAAATCACCGTCATCGTCGTCGGAATCGGAATCATCGTCGGAACTCGCATCAGAACCTTTGTCGTCTGCATCCTTGTCATCGTCTGATTCATCGTCGGAATTTTCATCGTCTGATTCATCTTCATCATCGGAATCTTCCGAGAGCATTTTTTCAATCATCAAATCGGCGACCATTGGGAAAAACGTTCCTAAAATCTCAGGAGGTACTGCAGATACTACCGCCATATCACCTTTTTGCAACAATTCTCTTGCATTAAGCGCCAAACAGACAAATTTTGCTAACTTTTTCAGCCTTGCATCCGTTTTCGGTTGTCGCTCGTCTTTCACGACGAATTGTAACGTTCGCATGGTCTCGTGCAAAAGCAAATGAAACACGGGAGGATCTCGCAAAATCATTCCCATGTCCCCTAAAATTGTTTCCGCTGGTTCAACAACCTCCTCGATCTTTTGAACGCGAGAAACCGCCGATGCACCACCATCTGATTCCGAAATGGTCGGTTTTGCCGCAGCACCAAACGTGAATTTAACTTTTAACTTCTTCTTTGGCGGTTGCGCCTTGCCTTTTTTCTTCACGTCAGTCCTCGAGGCCAACTCCGCAGAATCCAGGATGTTCCCCATTTCAGCTAATCTTCTATTATCTAAGTATCTATCGCGAATGCATGCGTCCATGAGCCACGCGAGCCTGTGAGAGGGATCAATTTCACACAACTCTTGCACCTCGTGGTCGTGAAACGCCATGAGAAACTGCGAACGCAACGCACACGTGGAAGGATCCCCAGTATTGGCATACCTCGTGCGTATCTCTCGAACGACGGCGTTATACAGCGTGATGTTATCGCCGACAACTTTGCGCAAACGGTGGATTGCTGGAGATTTTCCTCGCAGTATTCGCCTTGGTTGCACGTCTTTGTTATCGACCACGTCCACGACAGCCGCTACGGCAGCACTTGTCATCATCGTTGTCATCGCTTTCTTACTCGCCTCTTTCCTCGCTTGAATTGCATTTGCTTTACTATTCTTCTTACTATTCACTATCTTCTTCGTTGCTGTCGCTTGGTTACTACGGGATGATTGCCCTGCAGCACCCAAATCCTCCTCGGACTCTTTTCTCGGCGCGCTCCAATCCTCCTCCGCCACCAACGGTGCCAACTGCACGTCCTCAATGGATGAGTGTCTCCTCACAACACACTTCTCCTGCCCGTACGAATCCAAGACGCTCGATAAGTGTTTTCTCAGCGTGCCTTTGTCCATAACCCATACTTGCCTTTGCACTTTCAGCGAACACTGCCTAAAAATGCTCAAATCCCTCGATATTAGCTTCAAATAATTCGCGGGCACTGGACTCAACCTTTCGAGAATAGTCAACGGAATCCGTTTCAACTCCTCGATTCCTATAAAAGGGAACGACGCTTGCAATAAACTCAACAAATTTCCTTGCGGTGCAATTTTAATCCGCGAGAGTAACTCTTCCGACGCATCGTCTAGAATGTTTTTATACACCCGCGGTCGCGAAATCTCCAACTGATCCAACAAACCGAGGTATTGTTCGCATCCGGATGCGTTCTTTAACGCGCACGAGGATTGCACTTTTTGCACGGCCGCTTCGACCTATTCGCGTCCAGACAGACCGAGAGCGAGAAACAAAAAAAAACGAGGTCAGCGGGTCACCCGAGAGAGAAGAAAGAAGAGACGCGCGCGGGGAGAGCACGAAGAGCACTCTTCCAAAAGACGAGGCGCCGAATGATGATGATGATGATGGATGACATCCCCAATCGTTGTTCCATTACCTGCGCGGCGGTGCTCAGCGTCGTCGCGACAAAGTCTTGCCCTTCCCCCCCGACGATCGTCGCGTACGGACGAGGCGTATCCCTCCCGGTCTCTTCTTTGGAGTCGTCTTTTTGTTGGTGTCCCTCCCCCCGTCGCGGGGGCCTTTTGTCTTCCGCCTCGTCGGCCACGTCGTCGTCCCCGGTGATGATGTTGGTGTTCGACATTCTTTATTCCATTAATTTTGTCTCTCTCTGATGAGAGAGCGAGAGAGAGAGAAAAGTGACGACTGAAAACTGAACCAAACAAAAAAGAGGGAAAAAATTTAAAAAAAAAAAAAAAAGAGACCAAAATAATAATCGGATTCTTTTTGTCAAATTCTCTCTCTCTTTTCTCTCTCTCTCTCTTGTGTTCGTGGCGCCCCTCCGCGCATCGGGAGCAGGACGACGCGGGAAAGAACGCTTTGCGACGAGAGGAGCGCGATGACGCGTTGTGTAATTATCGCGTAGCTTTTCGGGATTTGAAACGAGATAAAATGAGCGCCAAAGCGGCGGGGCGGGCCAAGGTACGCCGGGTTCAAATTCTCTTTTTCCAATGTAGGAGTGTCTCTCTCTTTCTCTCTCGGACGGGGCGATTTGCGCGACGCCAAAAGCGCGCACGTTGACCACAACCCATCTCTCTCTCGCGCGCGCGGATTCATCCGGCATCGCAGCTGGACGCGTACAGGAAAAAGAAAGCGGCGAAGAAGAGCGCGCAGTCTACCAGTGGGAACGACGCCAAGGACGCAAAATTGCAAGCGACGAAACCACCAATCGGAGGAGAAGAAGGAGAAGAAAAAGAAGGTGATTTGAGCGCGCCTTCGACGACGACGGAAGGGGAAGAAAATGGGACCACGACGTT
>MDTC01183070.1_pt1 | contig 11307 bp, 10 predicted proteins | sample 811181 | NCBI WGS metagenome assembly MDTC01 (sample SAMN05326644, study PRJNA326480) | marine metagenome | isolation source: seawater | place: Pacific Ocean: North | collected 2011 | reverse complement strand
CGGAGGTAATGAGGTGCCGAGTCTTCCCCAACACGCACTGACAATCGTTTCCCTAATAACGACGTTTCAGGTGCATCTTTGGCCAAATGAATCGTTGGTTGAAATAGTCTCGTCACCCGATCTCTGATACGGGCGATAGACATGAGTGACCAGACGAAGTATGCAAACCAGATAGCAGTAGTAAAGCAAGAGTGCCCAGATGCCGATGGAGATGAGGTTGGGAAGGAGTTTGCTAGATATGAGAAGGACTTCCTTATCCCTCCTGAGGATGCATTGAGGTCCGTGATAAGGAAGTTCCAGGTTTCAACAGTTGTTGAAGCCACGGCCAATCCTTCCGCACCGGTCCGAGAAGAGAAGAAAGTTGGGAGATTCGCAGAATTGGGTGCCGACGACAGGAATGTTACAATCGAAGTAGCGGTAGTTTCCTACACGCCAAGGACCCAGATGGTCAGGGGCGAAGAGCAGCAGATTGCTTTCGGATGGATAGAGGATAACCCCCATGAGGCTAGCTCTGAAAGAGTTCGCTGGGACTACAAAGACTGGGGGAACAAAGGGGAGTCGATGATTCCTGGTTCGATCGTAAGGCTCGAAGGAGTCTCGGTAAACGAATGGAACAGCAAGAAGTCTCTTAACATCAATCGGACGACCAGAGTGACTGTTGTGAAGGAGGGCGGAGGTTCTGCCCCCCCGACTGGCAATGAGCCACTAACTATTGCTAGGGCTTCTGAAGTCGAAGGTTTCGTGAACATAGTCGGAAGAGTCATGTCTGCAAAGCCCGATGTAATCGTGAGGAAAGATGGAAGTGGGGAGATACCCATCGTTAGAGGCAAGATTGCTGATGATTCAGGCAGTATTGGTTTCCTTTCTTGGAAAGAGTTCGAACATGAGGAGGGTTCTTTGGTTAAGATTGTGGGAGCATCCGTGAGGAAGTTTCGTGAAACTCCCGAGATTCAAATCAATGATGGCACTGTAATAGAGAAATATCGCGATTCTGCATTCCCAGAAATGTCAGAATTAGTTGAGTCAGAGAAGGTAAGTATTGCTGATTTAAGGAATGGTATGAGGGACGTCTCGATTACCTTACAGATTGAGAATTGGGCTCAGAGGACGTTCGAGTCCCAAGATGGTAGTTCCAGAGTTGTGAGAAGTGGCGATGTGATGGATCCAACAGGAAGGTGTAGACTCACTGCTTGGTGTGATTTCGATCCAACGCCCGGAGATTCGATTAGAATTGAAGGAGGAAGGGTGCAGTTCTGGCAGGGCTCTCCAGATTTGGTGATAGATAGTTTAGAACAGGTATCAAGCCTTTCAGATTCTCCGTGGGAAAAGATTGATCCGGAGAATCATTGGGTCGAGGTTGGTCTGACAGAAATTACTCAGGGAGGTTCTAGAAGGGGGATTTCAACTTCGGGAACCATAGTCGCGATTAACAACGGCTCGGGAATAATTGAGAGATGTCCAGAATGCAGAAGAATGCTGAGGGATGGTTCTTGCACGGAGCATGGAGCACAACGAGGGGAAGAAGACCTGCGCCTTCGTTTTGTATTGGATGACGGAGTCTCTAATGCTAACTTATTCCTAGGAAAGGAACCGGCTGAGGAGTTCCTTGGGATGAAAATGGACAAAATCAAGAGTGAGATTTCTAGTATCGGCAAAGAGGTGTTTGTTTCGAATCTTCGAAGACGTGTGCTAGCCCGAAAAATGGCTGTCCATGGCAGATGCGCAGTTGACGGGCAGGGGGCAATGTTGTTTGCGGACAAAGTAGAGCTGGTGGAATCGAAACCTGCTGAAGAGGCCGAAATGGTGATGCAGAAATGGGAGGTGGTTCTTTGATTTCAGGGGATGGGGGTAGAAGAGCAAGGCAGAGTGCAGTGCGGATTTTTGCACAAGAATACTCGGAGTCATCATTGATTGAGAGGGGGATCGGTGAATTCGACCCAAGTTTTGTTATTACAAAATTAGGTGCCAAGGTGAATAGATGCCTAGTCTGTGGGGGACTGGAGAGGATGGAGAGGAGAGATGGTGACTCCGGCCCATTCTACAGGGGTCAGGTCCGAGACCCTTCAGGTACCCATTACTTTGATGTGGCTCCTTTCCAACCTGAACTGCATCCTGATGCTGAAGAGTTACTGGCAAGGTTCGAAACAGGAGATTCGATACTAGTTTCAATAGTGGGTAGGCAAAAGTCAAACGAGTCAGAAGATGGCGGGATTTTCACCTCAATTAGGGCTGAGAGTTTCACCGAAATAGATCTCGAGTCCTACAAGTCATGGCTAGTTGAGGCTGCTGACGCTACTCTGAGGCGTCTGGAAGCATATTCCTCATCGCAAGGTGCGGAACTGACCGAGGGGGGTTTGACGGCTGCGGGGGTTCCGAATGACCTTGTCCCTGGAATGGTGAAGGCTCGACAGCATTACTCCGAATTTGATACAGAGGCTTACAGGGTTTGGATTCTCAAGGCCTTTTCAAGGGCCCTAGGGAGAGCGGAAGAAACACCAGAAGTATCAATCAGCAATGAGTCCGAGCCAGTTGATTCAACTCCTGCTCAATCGAACGAAGGTGCTGATCCGAGAGACGTCATATTGGGAATAATGAGTTCCAATGGAGGGGAGCTAGTCGGATACGATGACCTTGTTGTGGCTTGTATCTCGTCTGGATCATCTGGAGAAGCAGCAGAGGATGCCATAGAGCACCTCAGAGACGTCACAATGGAAATTTCAGAACCTAGATTCGGTTTCTTCTCTGGTGCCTCGTGATTCTAACTATTCACTGTTTGATTCTAAAGATGAAAGTTTGGATCTGATTCTGTCTATAGTAGAGCCAGTGTCCTCAGACAATGTTTTGTTTTCCACACCTGAGACCATTGCTGCACCCTTCACTTCGGCGATGTTGGTCGCGACCATTAGGATCCGGTGTCTGACGAATTTCTCGTCAATTGGCCAACCCCTCCTGTCTGCTAGCCTCAGTAGCAGATCCCTTTCAGAATCCCCCCATGAGCCTTCGTGGCCTCTAAGTATAGTCCCAACCATCCTCTCCAAATCACTCACTCGTGCATGAATTGTCAGGATGTCCCCCTGGACGTTGGCGGGTTGATTGTCCAAGCCGATCAACAATGAATCGCTGGCATCCTCCAGCAATGCTTCTGCGGGAACTGAATGGAATTCCTCGATGGGAATTTTCGGTGTTACCTTCTCTTCCATCTTAATTTCTGGTTCGGTTTCTTGGGGCATCGATGTCTGGAGGCCGTTCCTCCTCAGACTTCGCTTGATTCTCCCCCACCCATTTATCTGACTTGTCAGCACTCCAGCCACCCTGCCCATCAGGACAGTTCGATTCCCAGTGAGATCCAACTCGAGCTTCTTGCACATCTCATGCAAGTCGTCCCTATTCATCTCGGCCAGATTCTCGATCGTCATCCTTCGTGAGTCGTAACTCAGGTGCAACCATAGCCGTTGCCTCCTCTCCTTATGCGATCCCGAAGACTTGATTCCGAATACCTTCAGAACTTCCCCTATTTCCTTATGGGGCATGGACTGTATTCCCTCCCAAGAAAAATCAACTTCAGCGAGGACTAGGTTGCTGATCAATCGGGCTCTGAGGACCTCAACTGAGCCGGACTTAGAGATCCCTGAGTCCTCCGCCCTCTGTCTCAGACTCTGAAGACGCCCCATGTAGAGCGAGTTCAGTAAATTGTAGTCCACCCTCATGATTACAGTGGCTCCTCGAGAGGGTTCCTTAGTTATCGATTGCCCCAATATTTGCGAGTAGCGGAGGATTTGGGGGGGCGAACAAGATTCACGATTGCTATTCTGGGAGAAACGGCGGCGCATCTTCGTCGTCTGGGTGGTCGCGAGGGACATCCCTTGTCGATTCGCTGACTAGATTTCCCCAATCCATCAGTAGTGCGATGACCGCACGCTGATACTCGCTGATTGCAACTAGCCTCTCCAGAGATAGTGTCCTTCTGCCATCCTTGGAAATGGTCTCCATCCTTATCTCAACCCTCACCTCATCATGGTAAATCTCCCCGTCAGGATCGTGACAGGATTGCTCCAAGACCAAGTCTCGATTCGCCTCTGCCTGCCTGAGGATTGCCCCTACTTGCCTGTGCCTAACCTCCAACCCGGTAATGTCGTGCATCGAGGTTTCCAGGTCACCCATTATCCTGCTCTGGACCCAGAGGGAGGTGTTTCCCTCCGATTCGGTGAGTTTGGTCGCTAGTCTATTCGGGAACCCTAATCGTGAAATGACTGCGATCAAGTCAGAATACGGGGGTGGGACAAAGTGAGGTGCTCCTCGCTCATTGGGCTGAGACATCAGGGTGTGCCTCCTCTCGGTCTGGTTCGTCCTTTCGTACTCTGTTCTGGAAATGACGAATCCATCGATTTCTCCTTTCTCCAGTAGCTTGGCCAGCAGACCAGGTAGTTTTTCCAGATCATCGGGTGGAACGAATCCAGGGACCAGTTTCCCCAGTTCCACTGAGGAGATTGCTTGCAGGTCTGGCCTGGCTCTGAGAAGTTGTCTGCGAACCAAACCTGAATCTGATACTATTATTGCTGACTTGGGCTGGTACATCAGGCGGTCTGATGACACTAGAACCAGGCTTGGGCGTCTTGGAGTTCTGGCCCCGATTATCTGGCAGCCACTATCAGAAATGATTCCTTCTCTACCGAAAATCTCTATCGCTGGGAATGCCAAAAGATCGAGATCCCCCTCTGAAAGTGATTTTATCCCCGATTCGAAGTTATTGACTGGGGTGACGGAATGCTCAAAATCTCCTGGCTCGTATGATTCGAAATGCGCAGAAATCTGCGAAGACACTAGGCAAGAAGCAGAGTCCAGAGTTCCAACAAGTATCTGTTTTTCCATCGCATCCACCTCGGAGGGGGAGCACGCCTTGTGCCCATTCTGAGCGGCGTGCGCACCCGTTGATATATGCGACCCCTAGGCTGAAGATAACATGAAGGCGGAGAAAATGGGGTCAATGACTCTAGATTCGGTCAAGAACTTTGTCGAGGATTCTATTGAAGAATTGGTCATGGAAAAAATGAGTTCTCCTCTCGACAAACCAATTATGTCCATTGCTAGAGAAGTCCTTCTGGGCGGAGGGAAGAGGTATCGTCCCATTCTTGTCATACTTTCCTACAAGGCTGCAGGTGGAGATGACCATGAGGAAGCATTAGACTTAGCCCTATCCTCTGAGTTAATTCACACAGCTACACTAGTGCATGACGATGTTTACGATCAATCAAAAATGAGGCGCGGTAAACCAACAATACACTCAACCCATGGGACTTCGCATGCGATAATTTCTGGTGATTACCTATTCACATTGGGCTTCGAATTCGGAGCAAAGTACGACGAAAAGGTAGTTGGGAGGGTGAGGGACGCATGCGCGGGTATAGCGTCTGGCGAAATCCTACAGTTCGAGCACATACATGACCTCAATACTAGCCCGGAGGACTACTACGCAATTATCGATGGCAAGACTGCTGGGCCATTCGCAGCGGGATGCTCTAGCGCAGCGATGATAGCAGGTTCGGGCGAGGATATTTCCGATGCATTGTGGGGCTATGGAATGGAGTTGGGCAGAGCCTTCCAGCTTGTTGATGACATCCTGGACTTAGTCGGCGATGACCTTATCGGAAAGCCACGCGGAACGGATGTCCACGAAGGGAAAATGACTCTCCCGATAATCTACGCACTTACAATGCTACATGGGACAGATAGGGATCAACTAAAGGACGTTCTGACCAATTTCGGAGATGACAGGCTTCACGAGTTGGTCGAACTACTGGAGCGGGCGGGCTCATTCGAATATGCTAAATTACTTGTTTCGAATCACGTGGAGAGGGCGTTAGACCACATAGAAAGGCTCCCCGATTCATTGGAGAGGGAAATGCTAACCGAGATCGCTTTGATCTCGGAATCTAGAACAAATTAAGTGAGGTGCTCCCCCTGGACAAGGAGAAATACTGGGATGCGATAATAATCGGCGGCGGACCCGCTGGAAGCACGGTTGCTAGATACGCAGCAGAAGGTGGTTTGAGTGTCCTGGTTATTGATGCAAGAGACCCAATTGGCTCGCCTCTCCAATGCGGAGAACTAGTTCCCACAAATGAAGAGATGAGGAGGTTGTGTCCACAGGTTCCTGAAATGGACGACTTGTTCAGAACTCCGGAAGGTGCAATCTCCAAGATCTGTAAGAAAATGAGGATCGTCAAGCCAAATGGAAAAGGGATGGACTTCAATTTCGAGGGGATGGTTCTGGACAGGGTCGCGCACGATGAGGCATTAGTCGATCTCGCTCGATCTAGGGGCGCAGACTTTCTCTTGGGTAAACGCGTGAAGCGTGTCGAAGGGGATACTGTAGCCCTATCAAATGGGACAACTTTCAGAGGGCGGGTGATTGTAGGGGCAGGAGGTCACAATGACCCAATTAGAAAGCGGCACTGGACCGAGAAGTCACTGAACATCCCTGTCAAATTCGCACTCAAGAATGGAGAACATTCCGACGCACTAGAGTTGCACTTTGGATCCATGGCCCCAGGAGGTTATGGATGGGTATTCCCAAAGGGCTCGGGATCGAATATTGGATTGGGGATCCAGAGAAGGATGTCAAGAGGTCGGAGCCTGGAAGAATATGCAAACAATTTCATCGAACGTTACGAAGGAGAGGAGTCTTTCCGAGGTGCAGGATATCTGCCGATGTCAGGCACTGTTCATACGTTTGTTAAGGGAAATTACCTGCTAGTAGGGGATTCGGCGGGGATGGTTCTTCCTTCAAATGGAGCAGGAATCACCATAGCTATGATTGGAGGCAGAATTGCAGGCCAAGTGATTTCTGAGCATGTTAACAATGGCATGGATCTGAAAGAATATGAGAAGAGATGGGAGACTCAGATGGGCAATGTAATGCGAAACTCAAAGAGGTCTTTCGCCATAGGTAGCATGATGTTCAGGTTTCCCGATTGGATTCTGAATATTGCATTCAACCCTCTAACAAAAGGAGTGATTTGGAGGGCGGTAACCTGTCGGAAATTATTCTGGCTTTTCTAAGGCACTCTAGCTGACCATATCGTTGCCATTCCCGGGAAGATTACTCGGGCCTTTACATCTACGAACCCTACCTCCTTCAACATCGAAACATAATCTCTGGTTGTTCCAAATTCAGAGTAAGTCTTAGTGAGCCACTTCCATGGATGATCTCTCTGACCACATACCACTCTGGCATATGCGCCTACCCAAACCCTCATCCACAGAATCCCCAGAAAACCGTGAACTCGATTCATCTTGGCGGGATCTACAATGATAATCGAGGATCCTGGCTTTAGAACCCTTAGTGATTCAGAGAGGCCGGCTTTCTTGTCGTACCAATCCCTGAATGAAAACAATGAGCATAGGGCGTCAAAGGAGTCATCATCGAAAGGGAGTTCTTCTGCTGTCCCTTCGACAAAAATTGCTGGGTCATCACCTCTACCTCGACGGGCAGAGTTAACTCTTTCCTCGGCCGCGGCTAGCATCTCTGGAATAGGGTCGAGGCAAACTAATTCCCTCCCAATTACATCCTCTGCAAAGCTTCCTGGTCCACAACCAACCTCCAGAACTTTCCCGTCCGGAAGCATTTCCCTAACCATTCGACGCCATCTTGAGACCTGTCCCATTGTAGCAAAGCGATTTATGCGGTCATAGACTGGGATTGTGGCCAATAGGTTTCTTTGGAGTTCATCCCAATCATCGACACCCATTCCCTGCGCGTCCATGATAGAAGTCACGAAGAATACTATATTTGGAAGGTTCCCGAGATTGTGCATGAACGGGGTCAAAGTAGTAGAATGCGCGAGGTTATCATCATAAACTCCTCAATAGTCGCCGATACACTGTAGGTGAATAGAATGGGACGAGAAGAGGTTCTACGAGCAATAAGGCAGGCAGAAAGCGAGGCAGAGAAGACCATTGCGGATGCAGAGTCTGAAGCCTCTGAAATCATCTCCAAGGCGAGATTGAAGGCTACAGAAATCATCCAGTCCGGTAAGTCTGATTCCGAGGCTAGTTCTCAGGATTTGATTTCAGAAGCAAGAAGCGCTGCTGAGGGAGAGGCGGCTAAGGTTTCTAAAAAGGGAGATTCCGCCATCGGATCAATTCATGACAGCGGTGAAGGAAGTAGGGAAAAAGCAGTGAAGGCAGTTATAGATGCTTTCAGATCCTAAAACAAAGGGAATTCAGATGTCGCAAGTCCATACACTACAGATGGGCAGACTTGTTGCTGCTGGGAGTAAAAACAACCTTGCTAGTGCAATAGACTCTCTCGCAGGTCTTGAGGCCATTCACATTGTGGACTATGATGACTCCGATGAGGGGTTCTCATTGGGGACACCTGGAATAAAATCCGAAGAGGTGGGTCGAGATTTGGTGAGGGCTAGAGCGGCTAAATCGGTGGTAAACGCGACTTCACCCTCTAGGCCCGTGAAGGCAGAGGAAATCAGAAGCAAACTAGAGGGAGGTCTTCAAAGAGAGATAGAAGAGGCCCTAGAACTGAGCTCAAAAATAACCGATTTGGAGACTGCAATAGGCTCTCTCCGGGAACAAGAGGATTCGCTCGCAGAGTTAGAACCACTCGGCGTCGATCTAGATTTATTGTCTGGATACGACTCCATAGTCGCATTCGTTGGCAGGGTTGACAACATCTCTGTCGCCAGAGAAGCCTCCTCATCAGGACTGATGATCGAATCTGGGAAACAGGATGGGATGGTAGCTATTTTCCTTAGAAATAATGATTCCAAACAAGCAGATATATTGTTGGAGTCTGCAGGCTTCCAACAAACGCCTATCCCCTCAGGAAGCGGATCGATCCCCGATCTTCTCTCTAAAATCAGGGCGGAAAAGGATAGGACAGTGGATGAAAAGACTCGTCTTGAAAGTAATCTTGACTCATGGTCGCAATCGCACGGAGAGTCTCTGGTATGCTGCTTGGAAGTCTTGGAGAGGGACCATGAGATTCTGACAGCCCCGGTTAGAGTGGCAGTTACTGGCCACGCATTCGTTATCGATGGATGGCTAGAGATGAGGAGGGCTGATGAGGTAGAAAGGGCACTGAAAGACTCCTGTTTGCACGTCGAAATAGCCCCTTTCGTAATGGAGGCCGGGGGCGGCGGACATGGTCACTCTGACCAGCATCACGCACAACAGATGCCTCCTATTTCGTATCAAGAAAGGAGTTCATCAAGGCCGATGGAGCTACTGACTGACGCTGTAGGCAGACCCGCTTATGGGAAAATTGACCCTACGATATTCATGCTTATTTCCTATCCTTTATTCTTCGGAATGATGCTAGGAGATATGGCTTATGGACTCGCCACAATAGCTCTAGGATCATTTCTGATAATGAGGTCAGGAACCAACGAAATGATCATGCTCGGAGGAAAGTTCCTGACTTACATCGGCTTAGGAACACTGGTATTCGGTTACATATACGGCGAGTTTGCGGGCTTCGAATTCCTACCTCATATCGAGACTAAATACGCTACTGAAGCAGCGTGCAGTTACCATTGGCATGATGGTCATTGCTTCAAAGACGCCTACATGCTGGAAAAGGGAGACTTGCCCTCATGGGTGTCGTGGATGACGGCACTTTACCCGAACGGCGGAAGAATACACTACGAGACCCCCGCGCTGTTTGGTGCTTCGTTGACCTACCCATTCCACCGAGTTACCCCCGTAGACGATGGAGGTAACCTAGAGCACCTGATACTACTAACCATCTATCTAGGGATCATCCACATCTTCATCGGCCTCGCCATTGGATTCAGAGATATTCTTCTCTACGGCAATGGTCACGGGGGTTTCGGTCTAGTGTGTGCTTTCTTCGAAAAGGGGACTTGGATGCTGTTGTTGTTGGGTGGCTTCCTCTTCGCTTACGGTTACATCGGACCTGGTGGTACTGAAATGAGGAACTCTGGCGGTGTTATCGCGGGTTCATCCGTACTCATGCTTATGTGGACATTGTACAGGTATCACGGAGTTCCATTCCCGATTAATGTTGGATTGGCACCTATTGAGGCGGTAGGAATGATGCCTTCTGTGATTTCATACGTAAGGCTGTTTGCTGTTGGGGCAGTAGGAGTCAAGATTGCTGAAACGGCAAATGTAAATCTGTTTACCAAGATAGACTTTGCAGACCCGTTGATTGCCATATTGTTGGTAATCGGATGGATTTTAGGTCAGATTTTCGCTCTAGTACTCGGTTTGTTTAGTCCTAATATCCACGCTGCAAGGCTCCATTTCGTAGAGTGGATGAGGCAGTATTACGACTCTAGCGGTGAGGCATTCGATCCCTTCGGAAGAAAATCAAAGTTCGTGGAGGGCGATTATTAGATTCCAAGCAAACAGCTTGAAAAAAAGGAGGAAAAAAAATGAATGATAAGAAAATTATGAGAGGAATGAGCATACTGATGGTTCTGTTGGCGCTAGTAATGGTCGCCAGCGGCGTACAGGCGCAAGAAGCAGCAGATAATGCAAGTACAGAAGCAGCGTACAAGATGATCGGGGCCGGACTTGCACTGGGCCTTGCTGGAATTGGAACTGGCCTTAGCCAGGGGCCAATCGGCGCAGCGGCAGTTGGAATGATTGCGGAAGATGAGAAGAAGTTCACATATGGGCTGATTTTCACGGCTCTGCCAGAAACAATTGTACTATTCGGCTTCCTAGCAATATTCCTGCTTTGAGAAGACGGAAAGAAAAACGGAAGGAGGATAGTATAATGTCGCTTAAAACGCTAGCAGCAGAGATTACTAAACAAGCAAAAGAGGAAGCGGAGTCTATTTTAGACGAAGCCAGAGCAGAAGCAAAGAGGATTGAAGGAGAAGCCAGAAATGAGGCCACTCAAACTTCCTCGATGGCATCTACCAAGGCAGAGAGGGAAAGAGAGCAAATCTCCGTCGAGGTAGTAGCCTCGGCTAGACAAGCGAACCAAAAAAGGGCACTGATTGCTAGAAGAGAGGAGCTAGAATTTACCTGGCAAGCAGCTAAGAAAGATATTGGATCACCTAAAATGGCTGGCAGAAAGAAGATACTGGACTCGCTCGTAAAAGAGGCATCCGAAACCAAAGCAGATGTGATTATGAGGCCTGTCAAAGCAGACAGAGAGGAACTTTCCAAAAGCGGGTTCAAGATAGGAGAAGACATAGAAGGCCTAGGAGGATTCGTTCTCGAATCTAAGGACGGTTCGACCATGCTAGACTTCAGATTCGATATGATGCTAGAAGAGGCATGGAAAAATACTCTGGGCGAGATTAACGGGATACTGTT
>MDTC01180543.1_pt1 | contig 11307 bp, 8 predicted proteins | sample 811181 | NCBI WGS metagenome assembly MDTC01 (sample SAMN05326644, study PRJNA326480) | marine metagenome | isolation source: seawater | place: Pacific Ocean: North | collected 2011 | reverse complement strand
GTTATTTATCGCTGTTGTTGTTGTTGTTGTTGTTGTTTTCGAGCGTCGTTTGCGTCGTCGGTATGGTGAACACCGATTCTTCTTCCTGTCTCACCGACACCGATGCAAAAGTTGTTGTTTTTGTTGTTCTATTCTTGTTGCTATTCTTCTTCTTCCTCTTCCTCTCGGCTACCCAGCCTTTCAGTGGACTGGAGTCATCGGTTATGGATAAACCAAACGTCCCGGCTACCACACCACCAATAAAAAACGGCAAGTTCTCCGATATGACCTCGAATATGTCTTCTTTCTCGTTGTTGTTGTTGTTGTTGATGATGATGTTGATGTTTGCAGACGAGGATGACGACGACGACGACGACGACGCGATTCTCTTTGAAATCGAACTCCGTCTCGCAGCTGTCGTCGCTGAGCGATGCAATCTTCTTTCTTCTCCTCCTATTCCTCTTTCTCCTCCTCTAAAAGACGTCGACGTTGATGACGCGAGGATGGCAGACGCAGACGAGATGACCACCATATCGCGGTTTGTATTTGCGTGAAGAGAAATAGTTTTATGAGGAGGAAAGGTGTTTGAAACGAGGAAAGAGGGGGAGTTGATTTTGATTTTTGCAAAAAAAAAAAATTGTCCAAGAACGTGAAAATTGGGAGTGTCCTCTGTCCTCCAAAAACAACAAAAAAGGAATATTTCAGAGAACATTTTCGCGCCTCAGAGTTTAATTTAAACGCACGCTCTTCTCGAAGTGTTATTATTACCATAAAACGACGAGTAGTATCGCGCGGCGCGCGTGATTGACGAACGAACGAACGAGAAGATGAAGTTTGGTCATCAACTCGAATCAGTGGTGAACAACACCGCGGAGGATATTCGAGATAAATTTCTTCAATACAAAGCTTTGAAGAAGACGCTCAAATCGATTCCGAGTGGAAACGACAGTCCTGAAGTCGAGAAAGATTTTATTCGATTGTTACAACAGGAAGTCATGAAATTCAACGAGTTCTTCATTAACAAAGAGGAAGAGTTGGTGATGAAAGAGAGCAGATTGAACGTGATGTTTAGCGAAATCGTCGGCGAGGATAAACTGTTTATTTTTGAGAACGCGAACAAAATCGTCGGCAACCCTTCCAACGACGACGAGGGTGAGAATGAAAAGAATATTTCTCACACGAACGACAACAGCAGGGCGCCGTCGACGCAAGTATCGTCTTCACAATATGAGCAGCAGCAACATCAACAAGAACAACAACATCAACAGATGATGGCAAATGCTACGACTGTGGAGCCAAATAACTTAGAGATCGAAGCGGAATTGTGCGTGCAGTTGGCAAACTTCCACGGCGAGTTGGTCCTCATGGAACACTGGACGAATATCAACTTCACCGCTTTGGTGAAAATTCTGAAAAAGCACGATAAACTCTCTCGAGTCGCCTTGCGTTCGCCGATATTAGTCTCCGTCTCGAAACAACCGTTTTATGACACCGCCGTGCTGTCTAAAATGATCGCTCGCGCGCAAGCGAGAGTGGAATGTTTAGTGAGTAGAATTTCAAACACCGCGGGAGGCGAAGAGGTGAAGGAGCACATTTTAACCAACATACCGACGACGGCGGATTTAGCTAAGCAAACCATGGGTGCGAGGCGCACGATTCGATTATCATCCGACGAAGATTTACTTGAGGAGTTTTCAAACGCGGATAAGGAGAGTTTAGAGACGACGTACGGAAGGACATTAGCGGCTTTGACCACTTGGAACTCGCTTAAAAATAGCGAATCCTCGCAAAATCCGTTCGGCGACGTTCCTAAAATTAAAGCCTTGCAGAGGAAACCGGAGGAGGAGGTGAAAGATGTCGAAATGACAGATGATTAATCGATGTTGTCATCGTCGCGTAGAAGTGTACCGCTATTATAGTTTGTTTGTTGTTGTTGTTGTTGTCTAGTAGCTCTTGTATATAATTATCGAAGAAAAAAGAAAGTCTCTTCGGATTCGCGAAAACGCATAATTACACAGTCACTACGAGTACGCGAAAAGATTTCTTTTTCTTTTTCGTTCGCGTCATACTTCCGTCACACTCACAACCACAAAATACAACACACGCGCACGACCTTTCGATCGAATCCACTCCATTCCATTCCATTAAATGGCGCCACCGGCTGGTTTTGATTATTCCAAGTGGGATAAGCTCGAGTTGAGCGACGACGAAGACTTACACCCGGGCGCGCAATTTATCGAAGCGAACACTCTTCGAAGAATCAAGAGAGAAAGTCAACAGAATAAAGCGTCTGATATTGACGCGAAAATCGAAGAATACGAGAAATCTATCAAAGAAACGAAGAAGAGGATTAAAACACTGGAGATTGACATCGTCGAAGATAGATTCGCGGGCGACGAGGACGCGTTGAAAAGCGTGAGAGACGAATTGGAAAATCTGGAAACGACGCTTCGAGAAACCCAGGAAAAGCTTGAAGCTGAAAAGAAGAAACGAACGTTTAGCGCAGAAGAATTGTGTAAAGTCACTACTTCAAAAACACTCGTCGGCAAGGATTGCATGCCAACGGAAGTTTCGGAAAATGTTCAGGCGCAGAAAATGACGTACGAGGCGTATTGCGAAAAATACGAGAAAGAGCTGGATACGCTCGCGGAAGGCGGAGACATAGAGACGAAAAGTCAAAATAAGAATCCATATGCCCGCATAGAGGCGTATCTCTCGAAACATACGTACTTGGTGTGCGAACACGCGCTCGGATATCTCTTGCTCAAAGCTCTGTATGAAGAAATGGACGGCGTTGTTGGTCGAGACAAGGTACTTAGTACGGCCAAAGCCGGTTTCGCGCTGAAATCTATTTCCGATTTTGCGACGGCGAATAAAAGAACTATGTTGGACCAATACAAACCGTTTTTCGTGCGTTTACTGGAAAACGACGAAAAAGTTCTGCACGAATACGAGCTCGCCGAGATGGATTACGTCGAAAAGCTCATCGAACGCGCGGAAAAGAAAAAAATAGAAGAAGAAGCAGAAGCGAAAAAAGTGGAAGGGACCACCCAAACAGGAGTAGAAGAAATAGAAAATCCGCCGTTAGGACCAGGAGGCCTCAATCCGATTGAAGTTTTCGAGAGCTTGCCGGAAGAAATGCAAACAGCTTTTGAGTCCGGTGACGTTGAAGCGCTTCGTGAATACGTCAACGGCCTTTCTATGAAGGATGCCAAGTTTTACATGCGAAGAATGGTTGACAGTGGTTTGTGGGTTCCTCAAGAAGGCGAACATCCAGGGACCGCGTTAGTTGACTCTGGTGACGATGAAGAAGAAAAAGAAAAAGTCAGAGACGATGATGATGAAACGAAAGCAACCTAGGAAGCATTAGAGAGTAAATAGCTACATACTACAATCAGCAATAACAATACTACTAAAGTACAATCAATAAGATTAAAGCAAGCAGAGAGTTTCGTCATCATCAATTTTACCATCACCTTTGTCCTTTGGCGGCCATCCTCGCGTTTAGCATTCGGGCTTGCTCTCTCGCCTTATCTATCAGCTCCTGTGCATCTGGACCTCCAAAACTTTCCTCATTTTGCTGGACGAAACTTATATTTGTTCTATTTCTAATTCTATCTTCCGCCTCGGCTCTTTGCCTCGCTGCTATTTTCTCGTACGAGTCTTCTTCCTCTTCTTGCTTTTTTTGTTCTCGTCGTCCTGGGAGTTCACTTCCATCTTGCTCCACACCAAAGTGTTCAACGACAGATTGAAGAAAGTTAGGGTTGCGGAAACCTTTCGGTTCTCTCAGTTGACTGTTTATATTCAGTCGAGTCGTTCTTTTCGCCTCTAAATACTTCTCCACGCGCGCTTGTATCTCCGTATTTATTTCTTCGTTTTTCTTCTTGTTGTGAAAATTCCTTCTTCTGCTACTTTCGAACGTGGAAGGAACGCTGAGTGGACGTTGACGTTGTCGTCGTCGCCGCTCCCTACCAATATCGTCTTCTTCTTCTTCTTCTTCTTTTTCTCTGTGAGTCTTCTTCTCTTTATCATCCTTCTTATCTTTGTCTGATTCGCTCTCCTCGTCCTCGCTTCCATAGCCTTGAACGAGGGAGGAAAACATCTGCTTTCTCGAAATTTTTATGGAGCTTTTGATTTTGAGAAGAAGGAGAAAGAAGAAGAAGAAGAAAAAGCGTCATTTACGTACTCACAAGTCACACTTTCAATAGAAGAAGAAGAATACACAACGTGCACTAATAATAATAAAAATGATAGGAGATAAAAGAAGAAGAAAACGAAGAAGGGAATAACAGCATGTCTGCAGAACGTCATTCGCATCCGCGGCACGATGAGATCTCTTTCGACTCGGAAATGCAAACTTTCTGGCACAGGTTTGAGCAAATACATCAACATCAACGTCGTGCAGGCACAAAATTAAATCTTCAAAAAAGCGACGTCGTGAATGCGCGTGCGCACGGGTCGGAGGAACTCGAACGCGTGTTGGATAAAGTGCACGCGTCCGAGGAAGAGAATAGACGTTTAAGACGGGAAGTTGACGAGCTCAGTATCAAGTTACAACGACGAAAAGTAAACAACAGGCTTTCATCCATCAAAAATCAAAAACAGCACGAAAAAGGAGAAGAGGACGAGGAAGATTTTTTCAATTACGATTCGCTTCCGCTCTATTCTGAATACGTCAAAAAGCGACAACGTCAGTGAACAGAAGGGTGAAAACAATAAATGCGAGTGCTGCTATCACTCAAGAGCGCTTGATTATTATCACAATCACTAAAGGATTTACTATCACTTGTAAAAAACTATTTGTACCATCATCATTGAACGCGAATCGGATCGCTTTCGTGCCTGGAATAGCTTCGGAAACGCAACTTTACCAATCGCGTTCCCAAAGGTATTCTTGAATCTGAGTACAGATACTTTTGCACGATATCAATCTCGTCCTCGTCTAAGTATTCGACGGCTTCGGCGGTGTTTTCGTCGGCGTTGGCATCTTTCTTCACGTATTCATCGTTATTATTATTCATCTTCAGAAACCGAGGCGAAACCGCTTTCAACACCGTCTCGAGAAGAGGCACAAAAAAGTTTGCAATCGATTCCGTTTCGGTCAAAAGTTTCGTTCGATAGATTTGCATGTTCAATCTCTTGACTTTTCGAACGTCACCAGGTTTGATGTAACTGTGCGCGACAAAGTCTGGTAAAATCCGAACACCTACGGGCGTGCCTTCCCAGAAGGAGAGCTCGTCGTCTTCTTCTAAAAGTTCGTCGGCGATTTGTTTACCAAACAACGATTGCTCCAGCGATCCGATCAGCGTGTTCGTTACGCTGTTCTTAGATGACGAAGATTTTGAGTCGACAACGGGACCATTGCCCCTGAAATCTTTGTTTCCATACGACGGCGGTGGCTTTGGCTTTGCGTTTGCTATTTTTTTCAACTTTCGACCATTTTTATACACCCACTTTTGGTTCGATCCACTCCCCGAATGCCGATCGAGAACTTCTCCACCGTTTATTAAAAGACGCGCTTTAAAAACTTCTTCACGATCTTTAGCTTGTAAACGAGATTCCTCTGCGAAATCAGCTGCTTCAACCGTTAGGTGCATGTTCATCAAGGCGGCCCGCTCGGCGTTTGCTTTGCTCGGAACTCGCACGCTATCCGCACCACTGAAGACGACGTAATCCTTCTTTACGCCAAACTGCGCTCCATTTGCACCCCACTTGTCCGGATATACACGCTCAATGTGTAAGTAATTCAAGTTGAATTCTTGCATTCGCCGCATTTTTTCTCGAAATTTGAGTTCATCGCGCAAAATAATACCCTCCGGATTCTTTGACGCGTCTTCAACTTCAACAGAATCTACCGTCAACCCTTCTTCTTGCCCGGCGAATTCAATGAAAACGACTAAACCGGCACCGGCGCTTAGTTTAGTTAACGTGCCTTCGTTCTTTCTTACCTCTCGAAAAAACGCGTTCATTTCTGCCTCCGTTCTTTTCCGCCCGCCTTCTTCGACTCGCATTCGTGAACTCGTCCGATCGAGTTTCGCGTAAATCCAATTACTCAAGCTCGCATCGTGCGTGACTACGTAGTAATTGAAATTTGTTTCGTACACGACGTAACCGGGTTCACCTTCTAACTGCGAGAATCTGACGGAACTTTTTGAGGTGTCGAGCAACCGCTGTTTCATGGACCGGTCGACGATTCCATTTGGATTCTTGTTTACTTTTTCACTAATTTTTCTAGGTGACGACGAATTCGACGACAGGTACTTCAAAGCGCCCTCATCTCTGACAAACTGCGCAAATTCTCTCGCGTTATGTACGTCTCGAACTATCTTTTCGTTGTTCCTTCTTCGTGTTCTTCCTTCATCGTCGTCGTCGTCGTAATACTCGTCGTCATCGTCGTCGCCGAAAAGATTGTGACCGATTGATTCCAACGCGTCCACAACTCTCGTGAACATGGTAGATTTTTCTCGCTGCATGTGTTTCTTATCTTTCCACTTTTCAAAATCTTCTTCGCCGTGTCCTTCATTGGTCTCGGTTTTTAGTTCGTAATTCATCGGGTGATGTTTGTTTTCTCTATCGTAAATACTCCTAAGCGCGAGTCTTCGTCGCTCTAACTCCCGCGCTTCCCACGCAACCTCCTTCGCGCGTTGATCACGCATCCGCGCGGCAGACATCCAAGCCTCGCCTTTCATCGGTCCAGTGTTCACGTCCCCTTTCCATGTCCACGCGAAAGGGAAGTGAACCGGACACCTCTGGGCGTACTGTTTCCTCCCGCCTTCGCCTTCCCACTTTCCGCGCGCATCTGGATTGATGGTGACGTATTGACTCGCCTCGTCGCATTGGCACACCATGTGCGAAGCGACGCCGTTCTGCGAGGGCAAGGTTCCTTGTATATCTTCCAAATTTTGCGGCGGAGAGAAGTACAACTGTTTATGTTTCGTCGCTGTGGTTGTTATTTTTTGTTGGTGCTGGTGCTGGTGCTGGTGTTCATCTCGTCGTCGTCCTCCCGCGTTGTTCTGCACGACGTTTTCGTTTTCTGAAAACTGCGCGAAAGCGCTCGGTGGGAATTTTGGATTGGACGCTTTCGTGGCGACGACGAACGTTTCGTCTTCAGTTGAGAACCAATCGTTATTATCGCTATATTTCTTGTTGTCTTTTCTCCGGTTGTGTTCGGCAAGGAAATATTGTTCACCTAAATACGCTTGCGCTTTCAACCGCTCTCGCATCTGTTTCTCTCGTTGGTCCCGACTGCCTTCTTCTTCTTTTCTCGTCATCATCGTCGTCGTCGTCGTCGTCGTCGCGGGAGTACCATTATCATCGGTGCTCGTGGTGGCGAGATTCTCCTCGTCCAAGTTTACCATTTTCTTCGTGTTCCTGCGTGTGTTCAAATAATAAAACACAACGCGCGCGGTGGCGCGAGTGCGGGCAAATTTCTCTTCTTGAACTCTCCACTCGTTATTTTGCAAGCAAAAGCAAGAGAAAACATGTAACACCCTTTCTCTCTGATATCAAAAAAAAAACGCAATCTTTCTTTACTTTTAAATCGGCAGGACGCCACGCTTTTGCGCGCGCGCTCATCTCTCGTCTCTCTTTTGATAGAACTTTCCGAGAAAGAACAGACGAAGAACGTCGCACTGATCGCCAAGTGAAAGAGTCGCGTCTATTATTTTATCATCACAGTAAAAGAAGACAAATTGAAATCAGAGAGGACGGAGGCAAAAGAGAGAGTAAAATGAGGTACAGCCAAACGCACTCGCCGGAATCGCAATCTTTGATACTCAACAACAAGTACACGAGCTGGAGCGCTTACTTCGGCGTGGATGCGTTTTTAAACGCGGTGTGGCACAATGTTTTTAGCATGAGCGTTTTAGCTTCGTTGCTTTTCCTTTCCGTGACGATCGGAGCGATGTCTTTACCTCCACCAACACATTTCTACACGAAACACACCGGGGCAGCTGAAAACTCGTCTTCATCGTCGTCGTCGTCAACGTCGACGACGAACAAACTTCTCACGACGTTCTTCTCTCTGAGACGAACCAATGTTGGCGGTAACAAGAAAGGCAATAAGATCAAGAATTACGTCGTGAACAACAAGGATGATAACAAAAACAAAAACAAACAGGCAGAAGGAAAACTTGGTGGGAACAGTTATCACATACCGAGTTCCTTATCGTATAAAGATATTTTGGATTCGCGAACGATGCTTCTTCCAGAACAACCGCGAATGCCAATGCACATACTAAGCTGGACGCCGCATTACGAGTTCACCATGTGGACTCTCAAACAAGTCGACGAGGAGTTGAATGTGGACGACAGATCATCGGGCGCGGTTGACTTTTTATACGCCGTCGCTTCGACTGAGTTTGCCGATAGATTCGACGCGTCGAATGCTGAGAACCAACCGTTCCATATGGGTTGGGCGACGCAAGACTACCCACAGAACCCGTGCGCTGGGTCGAGTAGCGGATGTGGCTCTATGCCGGCGCCAATATTCACCTTTGGAACGATACCGAAGGACCCAACAAAGATAGCTGGATTATTACAAGCGCCGACGTTGCCGCTCGCCCCGTGCATCGCGCACGCATATAACCCAGATAAATACGCTCAGTGCGACTGGTTTTCGTCACCATCGCAATGCTCGGAAGATAGAATGTACATCGAAACGTACGATAGCAACGCGGCAAGAATAGATAAGTACAACTCGCTCATTCCAAAATTGGTTTGGAGAGGATCAGATTGGCGATATCTTTCAGAGTACGAAAGTGTCGGAACTGGGAGTGGATTTGAGTTTTTGCACCAACTTGGGCTGTGCCACGCGAGTCGGTCTACAATCATAGATGCCGTGTTGCACTCGTCGCCGGCGAGCACGGTGGAAAAGCGAGTTCCACCGCGATTGTACGCCGCCGTACTCGGGTCGTTGAATCCGGAGAGTTTCGACATAAAGTTTACGGACAGAAACGAACACGCGCCGCAATCTTCCTGCATCGACGATAAATTCAATCTTTTCACCTCTGACGAGATGGACGCTTGCGATTACTCAAATTACAAGTATCTCGCGGACTTTGGAGGTGGAGGCGGTACTTCGTGGAAATCTACCCTTTGGTTTCTTGGCATGCCTGGCGTTCTGTTTCATCACGAAACGCCGATGCGAGATTCGTTCTACGACGACATTCAGCCGTGGGTGCATTATATTCCTCTCGACGAGGATCTTTCAAACTTAGAAGAACGGGTGAACTGGGCCAAGGAAAATCCGGACGAATGCGCGTCTATTTCCAAACGCGCGACGCAGTTTGCGAAGAAAATGATGAGCACGGATGGCTTAATAGAACACACGAAGAAGACGTTCGTGGAACCGTTTGGGAACTATATCGACGCGTACGAAATACTTGCCTCCGACCAGAAGGTTTCTACGGCAGACTTAAGTACAAAGTATTCTAGTGGTGGTTTAGAGACGGTGAAGTATGCGCCTAGTGAACCGGCATATTTAGGCAACGCGGAACGAGGAGAGTGAGTAAGAGAAGCAGAGGAATAAAAACGTACAGCAATTTTTAAAAAAAAACATCTGAATATAATTATTACACGCGCTGGCCGGCACGCCTGGAATTTACTACAACGATCACTATTGGACTATTTCAAAATTGCTTTTGCTATCGGTGCTAATCCGCGCTTCAGATCTCCATCGAGAAACGGATCTGTGCGATCATCCTCGAGGAATCGAAACGCGTTTCTAAATTCATCCACGTTTGCATCGATGGGAGCATCCCAATGCGCCGGAACGATGCTCTTTATAGATTCTCCCCAACGTTCGCTCACGCGATCGACCCAATTACGAACTGCTCTTGGGTTTTGCGCATACAGAAGCGTCCGAACGACCGGAGGTACGAGTAAACGATTCGATATGGACTCAAAATTCGTTTCCCATCCGTCGGTCCAAACGACTTCACTCGGCGACACCAATTCTTCGTGTTCTGGAAAGAAGAAAGATACGAGCAGCGCTGTTTTCTTCCAACCCGCGAGAACGTTTTCCGGCGTATCATCCGGTTGAGGATCTTTCGTCGATCGTTTCGAGACGAGGAGAAGTTTTTCTTTCGAAGATAAGACCGGTGGCGTCAAGGGAATCTTCGCGAGCGCGTCGGTGACAATCAACATGCCAGTTTTGACATCAAAAAATGCGCACTCCTTTATTTGAATATTTTTATTCGCGACGTTAAACGCACCAACATCGAGAGTCTCGTAGTTGATTTCGTCTTTCCACGCTGGCTGTTTCGTTGCCATTCGCGCTTCATCGTTGGATTCCGAGAGAACAAACACGTTTGATTCTGTGCCGTAGACGTACGCGTTGGGGATGTTCTCGACTGGGAACGAAAACTGGCCAGGAGCGACCCATATTTCAGCCTCGGGCCACCTTTCGTGAGCATCTCGGGCAAATATTTTGTGTTCTAAAGCATATGTCGGTACTACTATCGAAGCTACGCGAGCTGAAGAAGATGAAGAAGCGGACGATGACGATGGTGCATATTCACCTCCATCCGCGGCGCAAGATTCGACGAGTTGGAAAAATTCCTCAGTCGGCGCGAGCGGATTGTGCACCCACAAGTCGCCGGAAGATAAGCGAACGACAACGCACCGCAAAGGCGTTTCTAGAGGTCCTAACTCAATTGTCTGTTCCAAGGCCCAGCATCTGTCTTCTACCAACGTCGTCTTTATCGTTTTCTTCGTTCCTTCACCGAGAAAAGGCTTGAAAAGCGTCGGAAACCTTTGCGTGAAAGTTTGTTGTTGTTGTTGTTGTTGTTGTTGCTCTGCAAAAGCTGATATTTTATGTCCTGTTTGAAGAAACATGGCGTTGCTGTGAGCCAATAGCAGCGTCATCCACGACACGAAGTCTCTTCGCGACGAATTTTCGGCTTTGAGCACCTTCCTTCGCTCTCTTTGCCCTCTTCTGTTGTTGTTTTCAACTTTGTCCTCGTCTGTTTTCTTCTTCATCGTCTTCAACAGCATCGTCGTCGTCGTCGTCGTCGTCTTTTTGTTCTGTGATTTTAAAGAAGGAGAAAAAGATGATACGAAATCACGTGCAGTCCGGGAGCGGTCGCTCCCTGTGTTTAGGGAGGAGAAGGACGCGAGCGAGGGTATGGACGACATCTCTGTTAATACATTGGGTGTGGTGGTTGAGAAATAAGAAGAGAATTTGCCGCGAAAATCGAAAAATGCAAAAATCCATTACTTCCCTCTCAATTCTTCACTTTTGCTTCTCTCTCTCTCTCTCTCTCTCGGTCGCGCGCGCGCGAAGTCTTGTCAGTCCTTTAAAAAAGAACGAAGAGGAAGAGGAAGATG
>MDTC01185443.1_pt1 | contig 11308 bp, 11 predicted proteins | sample 811181 | NCBI WGS metagenome assembly MDTC01 (sample SAMN05326644, study PRJNA326480) | marine metagenome | isolation source: seawater | place: Pacific Ocean: North | collected 2011 | reverse complement strand
CGCTAAAGAATAGTTGGCCAGTGTGGGCGATGTCGATGATTTCTTCGTAGGAATCTTCTTCCTTTTTAATATAGGTGAGCATCTCTAGATAGGCTTCATGGCCTGTTTCTTTCATAATCAGGTCGAGATTTTCAACGGCGTAGCGGGCTCGTAATAACTTGAGAAATGTTTCATTTGGTTTGCCATAGGGTGCTAGGCCCATTACTTTCCATTCTTCGCCTTTAAAGGAGTCAAAACCGCAAATTTCCGTTAGAAAAGCATAATAACCGCCGAGACTTAGAGAAAAAAAGTCACCGTCGTATTTTGAGGAATGGATATGTTTGATGACACCCTTTTCATACAAGTAATAACTGATGCTTTGGCCTTCACCTACCCCATCTACTATCATGCAAGCCGCCTTATTAAATTCGCTTGTAAAGCATGAATTAGCTGCGTGCGTTAGATGGTGGTTGAAACGCAGATTTTTTATTGGGTAGTTATGCATGGAGGCGACAAACTCAAAATGCACACCTGCGAAACTTGCCGCATGGCCGATAAAACGTTGGAGAAATTTTGACATTTCTGTCATCCGGACAAAGCCTTTTGTCTTATGCTTTCGGGTTAATTGACGGTATTTTTTTCTGACATTGTTAAGCTCCTGTGCTAGCAGCGGCTGGGTCTTCTCTGTCCATGATCTTGCTAAAATGATTTCTGCACCGGGCTCACAGTATTCATCAAGCAGATTTTTTACCCTTATAAAATCATCGGGGGGGCTGCCCCAAGCGCGCTTATTCTGCAAATACCTCTCGGCAGCCTCTGCAAATATGATTTGGCCATTTTCGTCAACTATAGCAATGGCGTTATCATGACCCGTGCAAGATAAGCCGAAGTAGTACTTCATTAGTTTCCTTTTAGAAACGATAAAACCTTCTAGTTATTGGGTTCGTCGGTAAACTACGGATAATCCTTAGTCGTTAAAAAACTGTTAAACTTGATTTTTTTGGATTGTGGGCCGATACGTTGGCTAAGGGATGGGCGAAATAGACGCTGTCCCCGAATTTGACACTGAAAGGTAGGATATGTGTATAATTTGTCTGGAGTTTGAGAGGCTATTTGATATTGCGGATGCAAGAGAAATGGTCTCAGGGGCCAGATCTGAGCCAGGAAGTATTCCTGAAGAACACCTAAAGGAAGTGGAAGCAAAAATTATTGAATACGAAAGGAAGCAAAAGCCCCAGCCATAGATTTGCGCTAGTGGTGATATGGTCTTTTTTATTAATAATATTAATGCTTTAAATTATATGAGCGGCCCTGTTGAGGGGGGGAGCGTGGTAACGATGCGCAACTTGGTTGGGGGCAGTTCCCCCAACCTAAGCAAGAAACCCGATGTAAAATAGGAACGTAAACGTATTAGTCTGGGCAGTGGGGATTCATTGTACTCCCGGGATCAGCTTGACCACTTGCAGTGAACCCGATGTTTCTGGTTTCATTGATTGCAAAGGTATGAACTTTCCCACCAGGACAAACAGTTCCGCCACCGGAGCCTGCGGGTTGCGCAGTCGTCACGAATTCTGTTTGATTTCCGGCTGTTCCTTGGTATTTATATCGGGGCAGCTTCTTATTCTCATCGCATGGCACAAATTCCAGGCCCAGCTCCCTAGAAGCCGCATTCTGACACTGGTTAGTATAATCTATCACGCCAAAAGTGGTGTACTCATTGGTTTCTAAGCGATACGACTCTTGCAGTGTGTAAATGTTTTGCAGAGATGTTTTCGCCTCTGCCATCCGTGCCTTGGCCTGAAATCTTTCAAACCTGGGAATCGCAAAGGTGGCGAGTATTCCTATAATACCAACTACGATCATTAATTCGATAAGCGAGAATCCCTTGTTTTTCGCCCTGTAAAAAGGTTTGGTTAGAAAATGTTGCATCTGGTTGCTCCTTGGTTTCTTGAATTCTTTTTTGGGTTCAGCGAAGGCTTAAACACAATTAATCAATATAAGGCGGCATCGGAGTAGTTGAATCGATTCTTTAGTGGAATTTATCTACTAATTGAGCCTAAGTGGCAGCTGGTTTTTAAGTGTTTGAAAATAAAGAATTAAAATGATTTTTACGAACTAGAAAAAAATGCGTCTAGCAGGTCTTTGGGTAAAATTTGCGCAATAGTTTTGTGTTCTTTAACAAAAATGCGACCGATGTTGTCACTTAGAACATGGAGTGACGAGGTTTGGTTTGGTTTTAATAAGGTTGTTGGCTTGTCTTCTGCTTTCATTAAGTGGCCCAGTTTTTGGTTTTTGGACTGTTGGTATAGGTTACAAAAATCCACCCAATGCTGATGTTGGTGTTAATTTATTCTATTACTCCATGGACTATGGTATTGAAATCGGTATTGGCCACAGTAAGGTTTATTCGATTGACACCAATGCTGATGTTGCTGAGGAAGACGATACGGGGGTGGCAGTTGCTTTAGGTGCCGCAAATTTCAAATACTTTCTGTTAGGTTCCTTCACAAAAATTTATATTCAAGGAGGCTTTGGCACTAGTGCCTATCTGGAGGCGGGAAAGTCGACTTCTGGTAACTTTAACTTGGGAAACCCATACGGCGGTCTAGGCTTGATGATTGGTGGCCCAGCTTTATATGTCTATGGTGGTGCTATTACATTAGGCGAAAATTACCCATTACAGGCAGGCTTTGGGATGACACTTTAATTTTATATTCATAGTCGTACTACTAACTAGTGGTTTTTACCAGCCGCCGGTAACTCCTCTTTTTCCAAAAAAATAAAGTATTTCAATTGGTTGTGTCGTAGTCTACGGCAAGTATTTTACTTAGTGCAGGCCGAATAACCTCTTTCACGACCAGCTGATGCTCAGGGTGGTCCTGATAGGTTTTTAGATCAGCTTTTGATGAAAGTTTTACTAGTAAGCCATAATCGAAACCTTCAGATCTTGCCGAGAAGTTTTTTCCAAAGGAGAACTCTTTTATAAGGCTAATAGTCTCTTTTAGGCCGAGCAGTGCTGTTCTAATTTCATCTAGAGTTTTTGTATCGGTAGTTTCTTTGAAGGTAAACAAAACCATGTGAATGACCATTATGAACTCAACTATCGTTATGAATTTTTTGGAACTTAGCAGTCGGGAGGATTAAGATCAAGGTTTTCATTCAGCTAAATTTATTGGTGTATTCTGTAGCGGTCAGTCAAGTTGAAAATGGCTCAGTTTTTTTGTCTGACTACCGCCGAAACAAACCGAGCCAAATTTGTTTCCCTGTTTTGAAATCTGACGAGGCTTCTTGTGATCCGTGTTAGAAGGAGTTGATGAGTATTTTACTTATACCAACGACTTGGCCCAAGACTTTTTTTGACTTGAGGGTCAGAGTCTCAATCTCGATTCCATCTGCAGTATATAGCTCCCAGTGGTTGCCCTCTCTTACAACTTTATAAGTTGTTTCTTTGTAGGTATCATTGATCCCATTGGCTAGGTATCTGAACTTTAAGCTGCCACCGCGCTCAGGTGAGCAATCTAAGCAACTTAGAATCAGTGCGTCCCGGTTGCTGACTCTAGCAAGAACCACATCTCCGGCTTGCAGGTCCCTGATGTCCACATAGCTGTTACCTTCTGGGCTGCGCCGGATAAGGCCGATGACATCGCTATTATTATCTAGGTCTGCAGACACCTCGTGAATCAAGTTGTTCTGCGGCTCGCTTTTTATACGAGCCATGGGGACTTCTCTTTTAAAATCGTGGGAATTAAAGTTTGGTGTTACTAGAAAGCTTATCGCACAAAATAATCCTACACATAAATTCATAACGCACCTCCTTATTGGTGGTTATATTGTCGGTAGAAATCACATTCTTCCTAGTGAGGCAACAGGCAGTTTATAGGCAATTTTTACCGGTCTTTTTAGTCTTCAAGAAAGGTTTTGAACAGAGCTTTTTGGAACGTCTCATAATGAGCTGAGTCAAACAGCACAAATGTTATCCGTAGCGAGCATTCTGGTTGAGAATTAAGAAAAAGCTTTGTTGAATTCATTGCTATTTTGGCTGCTTTGTCGAGAGGGAACTTAAAGGCCCCTGTGCTAATTGAGGGAAAGGCGATATGCCGGATTCCTAGTTCATGGGCTTTATGCAGACTGCTGCTGTATGCCTGATCGAGTAGGTTGGCCTCTCCAGATTGCCCGCCAGTCCATATAGGGCCGACTGTATGAATAACATATCTGGCAGGTAAATCGCCTGCTGTAGTTGATACAGCGCTGCCCACCGGGCAGCCATCGAATTTCATACACTCCCGCAAAATAGTTGGTCCGCCCTTGTTATGAATAGCACCATCCACACCAGCGCCCCCCCGCAGGGTGGTATTTGCGGCATTAACCATGCCATCGCAGACAAAATCGGTGATATCGCCTTGAAAAAGGTCAATGGAGGATTTTAAGTAGCGCCGTATTCCTAGCATTATGTTTCCTTAAATTTTGATAGGCTAGCCTTTTGTCTTTATGCCTATATGGAGGATCAAATTGATGGTGATGATAGGCAAGCACTGCTGAGATTGCTAGCTCCCTGAGTCTCATAAGCTTATCCTACCTAACTAGGTCAGAAAAGCCATCGGTTTATCGGGTATTCCAGTTGTGAATCAAAGAAGAGTTATTTAATATACTGTTATTTAAGGATTTAGTGTGTCGTGAAGTACCGGTTGCCCTGGGCGCAACCCCCTCTATCCCATAGCTAGCGAGTACTTCTCTCAATAGCTATCATGGCAAAAAAACCATTTTGTGTGAAAAATACTATACTTGGTAGCAAAATTACCGATTACCTCAGCGGTCCATGCTTTCTAAGATGCTTTATTATTATCGATGACTAATTCAGTCGCTCGAGGCAAAAATAGAGTAAATGCGGTACCATGATTTTCGGGGAAGTGATCAATATCTCGTGTTTGAACGTCTATTCTGCCCCCCATCCCATGTAAGAAATATTGCACTAGTGGTAGACCAAAACCTGTGCCTTTCTCGCCTTGAGTTCCGAGTCGAGAGTCATTGATGTCTTTGTCAAAAAGTGTTGGTAAGACCTCGTCGGGAATACCTATACCCTCATCTCTAATGTCAATCATAATAGTCGACTCGGAGTTCGTTATATTGATAGTGATGAGGCCATCTTTTGGAGAAAACTTTATGGCATTTGAAAGTAAGTTACAAAAAACGTCGTATAAAAGTGTATCTCTGTCTGCTCGAATGATGATTTGTACTTCGCTGGGGTCGTATTGGAGTCTAAGTGATTTATCGGCAAGCCGTTTTTCAAAAATCATTTTGAGATCCAACAAGAGATCGAAAAGACTGAAATCGGACAAGTTAGGTTCATACTTTAGAGATTCGGAAGCTTCTTGGCGCTTCACCTGATGAACAATTTTTTCTATACCTTGGCTAGCTACGCCGACCTTTGCCCAAAGTCTTTTTTGATTCTTTTCACCTCCGCTGATTTGAGAGAGCTCGTTTGCATGGCAAATAACCGAGAGCGGGTTGGCAATATCGTGACAGACGACCCGTACCAAAGAGCGCAGGTGTTTTTCACTTTCCTTCTTTAGCTCTAGTTGATGCTCGGTTTCTAAAAGATCTTTAAACCTTGCACCGATAGCCAGTGCAGAGCCAACGGTCTGCAACCAATTGCCAAATAAAGGGGCGAAAGCTACAAAGTAATTTTTCTGCAAGAAACCATTCTGACCTAAGAGCCAAATGGAAACGAGCACAGTAAAACCGCCCCAACCAAGCATATAGTATATAGCATAGCGATCACCTCGATTTAGGGCTCGGTACGAACAGAAAAGTACTAATATGAGGTTGCTGGCATGGAGGATATCGCCAACAAACAGGTATTCTGTATCGTGATCGGCAATGATAAATACAAGTGCGCATGAGACAAATACAAGAAAGACATTGCTAATATTTTGCATTGTTGGGTCTTTTTTCTTTAGCTCAAAGAGGTGTTTCATATAGAGTATCGAGAAGAATGTCGGAAGAGTTTGGATAAGCAAGTACTGCTCTGAGTTAAGCAGTCCACCTAAGTCTAGCCTGAAGTACTCAATAAATCCGCTGTAGAAGAAAACTGTAAAACAAAGAGTTGCGCAGAATAAAACATAGTATAGCAGTGTTAGGTGTCTTACATAAAAGAAGGTTATTAAGCCGAAAAAAATCAAAAGCAGTAGGCTTCCATAGAATAAAAATTGGGTCATGATATCACGGTATGCCAGCCAAAGGGCTTGGCTTTCAGTGACGACTTCTAAGTCTGTGGCCATCGGCAGGCGTGATGAGATTTCGAAGAAAAAAGTAGCTTTTTCACCTGGTTTCAAGGCGAGCGGTACATAGCCGGACTTGTAGGGCCCTGGACGAAGATCTTGCTGAACTTCGGTGCCTTGGTGGTAAGTGGTAATCTTCCCTGTTTGATCTAGCTTATGGACATTAAAGGTTTTGAACTCCGAGCGATCAGTCCCAATAAAAACCCGCTCTTTTGATAATTCCCTACTTTTATCAAGGCCTACTCGTCTGATGACAGTTCTTAGCCATATTCGATCTGATGTGTTTTGCAAAGCAAGAATACCATTGTTATCCAGAGCTTTAAACAGCTGTGGATTGGCATTGGCGATTTGATGAATATTGAGCTTGTTAGAGGGGTCGCGGAAAATGGTGGTTTTTTTTATCAGGCTATCTGCTGGCTGCTGCTCAGTAAGGTGGACGGTGTAGACGCTTTTGCGACTCTTAGCCTGAATCGTTTTAGGGGTTAAAAGCGCTAAGGTGTAAATGGCTATTGTGATGGATAGCAATTGGCAAATCATATGATGCTATCGGTTCTTACCCTGTATCCAACTAGGAAAATTCTAGCCGAGCAGTGTGGTGGTGGTTTATTTGTTTATTTACGTCACCCAATTTTGGTACTGAGTGATGTTGGGGGGAACAGGCCTTCTTTGGAGGTTTTCATAGAAAAAAGCTAGCTTGTTTTAAATAAATTTCTGGAGGCTTATCAAGCTGATAGCCTTTATTGTTAAACTATGTTAATGGTTTAATACCATTCATTTATAGAGGTGTTGTCATGATAAAGCTCCTGTGGTTTTTTGGTGTTTTCTATGGAACCGGTTTATTAGCTAAGCCCATGACTCTAGAGTTTGCCTTTCAACAGTTAAGGGGTATTCCCGAAGATTACAGAGTGGGTGGCACTATTTGTGAAAGAGTTGGCGAGCTGATATTAAAAGAAAAATATGACCGCAGGGACTATCGAATTCATATGGGTCTTATCTACAGGAATTCTAAAAGAGTGTTAGGTGAACTTGATTTAGTTGTTACAAGAAAAGAAGATGGGGAAGCTGTAGAGGTCGTGGAGGTTAAATGTTGGAAAAATCTTGGTAAAGCCGCAAGAAAGGCAGAAAGCCAACTAAATAGGTTTCTAGATCATGTTGATAGTGGTGATGCTTTTAAAATGTATAGCGGCCGGCAACCTGGCAGGCGCTTTTTTAGAAGCCAATTTGATGAAGATCCAACACCGAAAAAAATGGCGCAAAAGGGAGCGCTCAGTGCCGGATTTCATTATGAACTCCCATTTACCCTTAAGCAAATTTTCCAGCTCCGCAGTCGGCTTATGAATTGCCAAAGGGCCGGTATGTGCCCACAACCATAGTGAGGATAGGGTTTTAGATGTTTAATGGTGCAAATGTTGTGGCAAATTATTGCTGCGAATTGAAAACTGTTGGCAGTATTAAACTTGACTTTGTTAATGCCACTCTTTTAGAGGTTGTTTCGAAATAATCACCTGCTAGAGTCGGCTTGATTTGATTAAAGAGAGAGCAGTTTGAGAAAATGGAAGCTGTATAGACCGATATTCTTGACTTTTGGTATCTCTGTCCTGTGCTTTATTTCTTACCAAATGATCCCTAAGAGGGTTATTGACGTTGGCAAGTTGCCTCTGAATATCGTTGATATACATGCTCACACAGTTTGTTTCAGCGAGAGTTGGGGGTGTATTGTTCATGAGGACCTCTCCTCTGGAATTAAAGGCCATATATATGAGAGTGCATTTACTCTATCTAAAGCTGAAATGCTGCAAAAAGGTGATGCCTATTTAGTTGCAGAGATAGCGAGGCTGGTGCGAGAATCGAGGTATTTGAGAAAGGCGACTATTCTCGCTCTCGATGGCGTCTATGATAACACTGGGAAGCTAGATAAGCTCAAGACGCAAATATATATTCCCAACGACTTTGTTGCTAAATCGGTGGCTGGATTCCCTGAGTTGTTATTTGGTGCCAGTATCAATCCCAAGCGAAAAGATTGGCTTTTGGAATTAGATCGAGCCGATAAGAACGGTGCTGTTTTAGTGAAATGGATACCAAGTATTCAACTATTTGATCCTGGGGATCAAAGTTTGATTCCTTTCTATCAGGAGTTAGTGCGACGTCAGATTCCTCTTCTCACTCATACCGGTAATGAGAGGGCTTTTATAACGGCTGAGGATAGTTGGGCTGACCCGCGGGCATTAGAGTTGCCATTATCCATAGGGGTTACGGTTATAGCAGCACATGTGGGAACAACCGGGCACTCTGGCGGAAGGCGTAATGTTGATCTCGTGATGGAAATGCTAGAAAAGTATCCCAACCTTTATGCAGATATATCTTCCATGACACAACTCAACAAACTTGCCTATTGGGATCAGGTTTTTTCCAATGAAAACCTGCGCGGTCGACTACTTTATGGTAGTGACTTCCCTTTGATAAATTCACTTCTAGTATCGCCTCTTTATAGTGTTTTGAGTCTGTCTCTTAGTGAGATAAAGCAGCTATTGCTGGAGGATAATCCATTTGATCGAGATATTCTCTACAAAGTTGCATTGGGAGCACCGCCCGAAGTGTTTAAGCTCTCAGGTGCGTTTTTAACCAAATTCGAAGAGAATTAGAGGACTTCTCGAATCTGATCGAAAAGATTTACTTTGCAGATTCTTTCTATCATTTGTGGGTGCAGAGTGGATATAGTCAAGTCCTTTGGTCGTGGTTCTTTGCACGCTGCAGCAGCTGAGCATACCGGTATAAGGGCTGGTTTGTCTACACCCATAACTCGGGCAAGAGTTTCACCTATTGCCATGCGACTTAATGATTCTGATCCAGGGACATGATAGATACCTTGGGCTCGCTTTTGGGTGAGGTGTATAAGGGCGCACGATGCCACAGAGTAAGAAATAGGACAGCGTTTTTCATCATAAAAAAGTTTAAGTGGTTGTTTAGTTCTTATTAGTTTTATCATCTGCTCAAAGAAGTTTGGGGCTAGTGAGTCTTTCACTGTTTTATGCTGCGGCCCCAGTAGTAGAGGTAATCTTACAACGAGATCACCACCAGCAGCTAAAAATAGTTTTTCTCCCCTAAGCTTGGTGCGTCCATAAACTGATAGTGGGTTTGGTTTTGAATTCTCGTTATAGGGAGGCTCGGTACCATCGAAGACCATATCTGTAGAAACTTGGACTATAAAAGATTTTTGGACAATTTCTTTCAAAACCTTTGTTAGTAGCGGTGGGCCCTGTGCATTTAGTTTTTCGGCATAGTCGGGGTGAGTGAAGCATTGGTTTACTTGCGAACAGGCTGCAAGATTAATGACGATGTCAGGTTTTATTTTGCCAATCATCCGCCTGATGCTGGCTTCGTCGGTCAGGTCTATGCCAGGTTCCTTATTTGGTCCTTTGAGAGCAAATATATGATAGTCATGATTTTTATATGCAGCTGTTAACCATGGTCCCAACGACCCGCTTGCACCCGTTATCATCAAGTTTTTCATGTGCTCACTTTACAAAAAAATGCCTAGACTGGCTGGCCAATGCTTACCTAATCTTCTAAAGTGTACTAGATTTTTCGCATCTCAAAAATGATATTTGGAGAAAATCAATGCGTGCCGTAATGTTCTTATTGTGCCTCAGCTGTTGGGCGAGCGTCGCCTATTCAAATTTTACTTCCTCTGCTATTCTATCTTTGGGAGCTGTTGAAGCAATTGGCGATGGCAGTATCGAAGTTTCTCTTGTTGATATTCAAGACTCTCGCTGCCCAAAAACGGTGAATTGTTTTGTGAAGGGTCAGCTGGTAGCTGTAATAGATTTATGGCTCGAAGGCGAATATCAAGGTCGCTTTAGTGGGCGATTGGCAGGCCATAACCTGCAATTACCTCGAGTTAGTTTGGGTTATAAACTGCGTATAGTCTCAGCAATGCCATACCCGGAAGAGCCAGGTGATGCAGCGGAAAAGATCCGCCTTGATGTTTCACCTTGAGTTGATGGGGCGGCGACGCTAAGCGATCCCGCAGCTCAAGTTTTTTAATCGGGAAAGTCCAATTCATAGCAGCTGAATCACAGCTGAGCACAAAATAAACTCCATAAAACTTGTTAACTTCTTGCATTTGGTTGGTTTAAACCCTTAAACTTATAAGTTAAGGGGGTTGTTGGATGCGCAATGGGGGAATGCTGAACCTCACCGTATTGATGGTTTGTCTTAGTCTGTTTGGTTGCGAGTGGCTTTTCCCTGCAAAAGAAAAACAACAGCCTACTGATACGTCGCAACCTCTTTTGCCGGTGGATGTTGAACCAGAGAGAGTCTACCCGGAGGCTCAGTTAGACCTCATTCTCCGGGCACAGAGTTATGATGGTGTGATTTGGCTAAAATCTAGCGCCAAGAATCGTTTAAATTATAGGAAATCCATCAAAGTCAATTACGGTTGGGGTACGAGGGCTGTTTCATCCATTGAGGAGTGTAAGGCCTTACCTTTTTCAACAAGTATAAGCTATGACAAGTCATACTTTCGGCTACGTTTAGTCCAGATGGTAGGTAAAATTAAGCAAAATCAGGGTGTTGTGGCTTGTGTTTGGCAGCAGGGCGAAACATCTTTCTTGAAGGGATTTGCTGTAGCTACTAGTGAGAATCCAGACGCTATGAATGCGAAACTGCCAGCCATCAATAATTATGGGCGGCTTTGTCGGGCAAAAATTGGCCCTGTGCCGGTACTGAACTGCTTAGATGGAGATGAACTAAAAATAAAGGTAGACGGCGAAGAAAAAGAACCTGGTAAGATTTTGCGAGAATGCGATAATCCAATTAACCTCGAGCAGCCCGGGGGGCAATGTGTTTCGGGTAGTTATCTGCTTAGCACCGACACCAATGATCCGGACGTGGAACTTGTGATGATTTGCCGCAAGTATAAGGAAAGGCTAGAAGGTAGTCCTTTGTTTGATGATATTGCGATTATTCATTACCGCCGTTCCACCGGTGATACCTGTTTCTATCAGATGCCGAACTTAGAGCGAAATGCTACGAGAGTGCCGCCGCCTGCG
>MDTC01043754.1_pt1 | contig 11308 bp, 7 predicted proteins | sample 811181 | NCBI WGS metagenome assembly MDTC01 (sample SAMN05326644, study PRJNA326480) | marine metagenome | isolation source: seawater | place: Pacific Ocean: North | collected 2011 | reverse complement strand
GGCTCCAACTCTGGCTCAGGTTCTGGTTCTGGCTCAGGTTCTGGTTCAGGCTCAGGTTCTGGCTCAGGTTCTAGTTCTGGTTCAGGTTCTGGCTCAGGTTCTGGTTCTGGTTCAGGCTCAGGTTCAGGTTCTGGCTCAGGTTCTGGTTCAGGCTCTGGCTCTGGTTCCAACTCTGGTTCAGGTTCTGGTTCTAACATTTATTATTATACTTATATATTATTAAATAAATAATTTCATAAAATAAATAAATTTATGAATTTTGTTAAAATTGATTTAAAAACTAATATTAAGTATATTGTATTATTCTAATTTAATGTCAAATGAACTAGCTAAAAAATATCAGAAAAAATCAGATAAACAACACGTTTTAGATAATCCTGATACATATATTGGTTCTATTGAAAAAATTGTTAGTAAAAATTATATTTTTGATGATAATAATAAAAAAATTATTGAAAAAGAAATATCTTATGTGCCTGGATTGTATAAATTATTTGATGAAGGAATTGTTAATTGCAGAGATCATAGTATTCGTATGGAACAAATAAAAAATAACAAAGAAGAAATAAATTATCCAGTAACAAATATAAATATTTCAATATCTGATGATGGAATATTTACATTATATAATGATGGTAATGGTATAGATGTATCAATACATCCAGAATATAATATTTGGATTCCAGAATTAATTTTTGGACATCTAAGAACTTCTACTAATTATGATAAAAATGAGAAGAAAATTGTTGGCGGAAAGAATGGTTTTGGGTTCAAACTTGTTTTAATTTGGTCTACTTGGGGAAAAATAGAAACAGTTGATCATAAAACAGGACAAAAATATATACAAGAATTTTATGATAATTTAAATGTTATTAAAAAACCAAAAATTACTAAATGCAAATCAAAACCTTATACTTCTGTAAGTTTTAAACCAGATTTTGAAAAACTAAAAATATATGGTTTAGATGAAGATTTTAAATCCCTTATTTTACGTAGAGTTTATGATATTGCAGCTGTAACAGATAAATCAATAAAAGTACAATATAACTCAGAAACATTAACTATAAAAAATTTTACAAATTATATTGATTTATATATAGGTTCAAAAACAGAAATAGACCGTATTTATGAACAAGCAAATAATAGATGGGAATATGCTGTATGTTTAGCACCCAATGAAGAATTTACTCAAGTTAGTTTTGTAAATGGTATTTTTACATCTAAAGGCGGTAAGCACGTTGAATATATTGTAAATCAAATTATTCGCAAAATTTCGGCTTATATTAAAGCAAAAAAACATATTGATGTTAAACCATCGTCTATTAAAGAACAGCTAATGATTTTTGTTAATTGTACTATTGAAAATCCTGCATTTGATAGTCAAACTAAGGACTATTTAAATACTGCTATTAGTAATTTTGGTTCAACATGTGAAGTTAGTGATAAGTTTATTGAAAAATTAGCTAAAATGGGTGTAATGAATACTGCGTGTAGTTTAACTGAAGTTAAAGATAATAAATTAGCAAAAAAAACTGATGGAACTAAATGTCGTAATATTCGTAATATTCCTAAGCTAGTTGATGCTAATTTTGCTGGAGGAACTAAAGCTAACCAGTGTATTCTTATTCTTTGTGAGGGAGATTCAGCAAAATCTGGTATTATTTCTGGACTTTCTCGTGAAGATCGTAATACTATTGGAGTTTATCCAATGAAAGGTAAAATGTTCAATATTCGCGGAGAATCGATTACAAAAATTTCAGATAATAAAGAAATAACAGAAATTAAACAAATTCTTGGATTAGAACATGGTAAAAAATATGACCATGAATCTATTAAAATTAAACTTAGATATGGTAAATTAATGTTTATGACAGACCAAGATTTAGATGGTAGTCATATTAAAGGACTTGGTATTAACATGATTGATAGTGAATGGAAATCACTTATCTCTATACCTGAATTTATTGGATATATGAATACGCCTATTTTAAAGGCAACAAAAGGCAAAGAAGTAAAAGAATTTTATAATAACGGGGAATTTGAAGATTGGAAAAAAACAAATGATATTAGCAAATATAATATTAAATATTATAAGGGTCTTGGTACAAGTACAAGCAAAGAATTTAAAGAATATTTTGAAAAGAAAAAGATTGTTTATTTCAATAACAGTAAAGAATGCGAGGATTCTATTGATATGGTATTTAATAAAAAACGCGCTAATGATCGAAAAGAATGGCTTTCACATTATGATCGTGAATCTTATTTAAATACTAGCAAATCAAACATTAGTTATAGAGAATTTATAAATAATGATTTAATTCATTTCTCTAAATATGATAACGATCGCTCAATTCCAAATCTTACTGACGGTCTTAAGATCAGTTTACGTAAAATATTATATTCTGCTTTTAAGAAAAATTTAAAATCTGAAATTAAAGTAGCTCAATTCAGTGGATATGTTTCAGAACATTCAGGTTATCATCATGGAGAAGCAAGTTTAAATGGTGCTATTGTTGGAATGGCACAAAATTTTGTTGGTTCTAATAATATTAATCTTTTTGAACCAAAAGGACAATTTGGATGTATAGATCCTGAAACCCCTATTTTAATGTGGAATGGTAATATTGAAAAGGCAAAAAATATAAAAGTAAGCGATAAATTAATTGGGGATGATGGTACTTGCCGTATAGTATCTAAATTAACAAGTGGTATTGATGACATGTATCAAATTAAAAATGGTAATATGGATAATTATATTGTAAATAGTAATCATATTTTAACTCTTTATTATTCTGGTCATAAATCTATATTTTGGAAAAATTCTTCAAAATCATGGTCTATGAATTATTTTGATAATAATACTAAAACTGTTAAAAATAAAAATATTAGAACAGATGAATCTACTCGGAGTTGTCACTTTAATAAGTCTTGTCTTAATAAAGAAGAAGCATATGAAAAAATTTTAGAATTTTCTAAAAATATTCAAGATAATAATATTTTTGATATTAATGTGCAACAATATTTATCCCTACCATCTAGTGTTAAAAAACATTTAAAAGGTATAATAAATACTAATGTAATAGAATGGGAAAATAAAGATTTAATTATAGAACCTTATATTTTAGGATTATGGTTAGGAGATGGTATGAGTGATTGTCATGGTTTTGCTAGTATGGATTATGAAATAGTTCAATCTTGGGCATTATGGTTAGATACTATTGGTTGTGAAGTATGTCATAGTAAAAGTATTCCACCCCATGAAAATCATACATTTTATATTAGAAGAATTGGTTCTTGTAAAGATGTAACTAATATTGCTATAGGTAATTATAATAATAATTCTAATATATGTAAAGGATGTCAAAGTTCAAAATATAAATGTAAGGCATGTGATTGGATTTTTGAAAAATCTATAAATAATATTATATGTGAAGGTATAAACATTAGTGGAAATAGAGCAGTTAATTTAAACCCATTTAAAGAACTTTTTAAAAAATATAATTTGTTTAAGAATAAACATGTTCCCAAAGATTATATTATTAATAGTAAAGAAAATAGATTAAAGATTTTAGCAGGTATGATAGATACAGATGGCACATTAAAAAAACAAAATAATTCATATAGATACGAAATATCTCAGTGTAAAGAAAGAAAACATATAATAGAATCGTTTAGAATTATTGCTGGTTCGCTTGGATTTAAAGCAAAAATATATAATTACCATAACACGTATACATTATCAATTACTGGTGATAATATTCATGAAATACCTGTTAAACTTCCAAGAAAACAAATAATTAATCAAAAAAGAATTAAAAATTCACATAAAATACATAATATAGAAATAAATTATATTGGTAAAGGTCCATTTTGTGGATGGAATATTGATAAAAATGAACGATTTTTACTAGGCGACTTTACTATTACACATAATACACGCATTATGGGAGGCAAAGATTCAGCAAGTGAGAGGTATATTTTTACTAATTTAAATCCTATAACTCGTATTATTTATCCAGAAATAGATGACAATATATTACATTATCTTGATGATGATGGAAGTTTTGTCGAACCTATTTATTATCTTCCAATTATACCTATGATATTAGTCAATGGAACTAAAGGAATTGGCACAGGCTTTAGCACTGATATTATGTCTTATAATCCTTTACAAATTATTAATTATTTAGAAGGATTACTTAATAATTTTGATGAAGTAAAACAAAAAACATTAACTATTCATCCATATTATAAAGGATTCAAAGGCAAAATAATTCCTTGTGATACTAATAATAAAAAATATTTAATTAAAGGATGTTATGAAGTAATTTCAAAAGATAAAATCCGAATTACTGAACTTCCTATTGGATCATGGACACAAGATTATAAAGAGTTTTTAGAATCTTTATTAACTCTATCAAAAGATAAAGATAAAGACAAAGATAAAACTAAATCTAAAAAAACATCTGAGATTTTAATTAAAGATTATAATGATATGTCAACCGATATAAATGTTGAATTTGAAGTAACATTTGTTCCTGGTGGTTTTAGTAAGTTAATTATGCAAAAGCATGAAAATGGTATTGATGGAATTGAAAAATATTTGAAACTTATTACAACTCAAAGTACTACAAATATGCATTTATTTAATGAAAAAGAGCAACTTAGAAAATATGAAGATGTATATCAAATTATTAATGAATATTATAGTATTCGTTATGAATATTATAATAAGCGAAAGCAATACTTAATTGACAAATTAAGTAAAGAATTAATTATATTAAGTAATAAAGCAAAATATATTCAAGATACTTTAGATGATAAAATAGATTTACGTAAAAAATCACGCGAACAAATTGATAAAATGCTAGAAACTATGAAATTTGATAAGCATGTTGTAGATAATAATTATAATTATTTAATTAAAATGCCCATGGATTCGGTTTCAAAAGAAAATGTAGAAAAATTAATGAAAGAACATGGAGAAAAACAGGCTGAATTAGAAAGTGTTAAATCTAGTAGTGTAGAACAAATGTGGTTAAAAGAGTTATGTAATTTAAAAAAACATATGTAAAATAGTTATTATAGATTTAATATTAATTATTTTTTTTTACGCTTCATAAAATCTTCCTTTTCAAGAGAGAGTATTAAAATCATAAATAAACTTTAGGAAATCACTTTTAACACTATGTGGAATCTTGTCTCTATCTTTAATCCAAGATTTAATAGCTCCTTTGAACTCATCCATATGACAATCAATCTTCTTTCCAATTCTTTTTTCCATTTTAAATATAAATTGAAATTAAATATATTAAGTAATAAATATTTAATATATTTAATTTCAATTTTAAATATTTTGAACTTAAAGAGAGAAAAGGTGTAAACATAATATATATATATATGAAAAGTATTTGTATTCCAATTGGGGAAGATTGTTATTCAGCAAAATATTTAATTAAAGAAAATAAAAGAAGTTTTTCAACAATTTTTGATTGGATAGTTATTCCACCAGAATCAATATTTAAATTATTTGAAAATGATTTTAAAGATTTTTTAATATATGATAATTTAAAAATTATATGTAATTCTAAACGAAAATTTAAACATGCTGAAATTGAAATTTTTGATTTATGTTATAATATATTAATACCTCATCATTTTAATAATTTAGAAGAAGACTATTTAATAATTTATAATAAATTTAATGATAGAATAAATAAATTAAGAAAAATATTAATAGATAATGATAATATTTTTTTTTATTATAAAGAAACTATTGAAAATAGTGTTTTATTTAGAAATATTGATCCAAAATTAAAATATAAGTTTGGAAAAAACAATATGAAAATATATGAAAAAAAATTGCAAAATATTATAAAAATAAATTATAACTGTGATATTAGTTTTATATATTTATGAATTATATATAGATTCCCAAATAGATTGTAAATTTTCATATCCAGATTCACATGCAATCCAAGGTTTTGTACCAACATAATGAAGAGCTTTAATTTTTTTTAAATCATAAAAACGATCTCTTATTAATCCTCTTTTCATATAATTATAAGAACTACAAATAAATTTACAATTATTTTTAAAATATGAAGATAAAAATCCCTGACAACTACCATCTTTAGAATTTAGGACTCCTAAATTTTTATTCAATTTATTATATGTATTTATGTTTGGTTTAATTAAAAATAATCCAGCTTGTATCATTCCAGAATTAATATAGTTTATTTTGTTATTATAAAATATTTCTTGGTCGGGGCAACATATTATTTCATCAATATTTAAATAAATATTAAATAAATCATCAATATTTTGTAATAAAACAATATCACTATCTATCCAACAAATTTTATAATATTGAACAAATGAAAAAAGTTTAATTTTAATAAAATCATAATGCCAATTTGTTAAATATGGATTTTGTATATCACAGTAATTATAATTAATAATTTGTATATTAAATGATTCTAATAATTTAATGTTTTCATTTGTAACATCATTAAAACATATACATACTAATTCATAATTTGATCTAACATTTTTCAATGATTTAAATAATGAAATTACTCCTTTTACATAAATATTATTACATGCTGTAATAAATATATTTTTCAAATTAAAATCATTCGATTCGTAAATATTCTTATTAAATAGAAATTGATTAATTGGTTTTAAATCTTTATTTATAATATTTTCATTTGCTAATTTTTTTATTATTTTTTTTTTTACTTTTAAATTAATTATAAATTTTTCTAAAAATTTATCATGACCTATCATTTTGAAATTATCTTCATAATAATGTAGTTTATTTGAATTAAATGAATCAAAACCATAAATAGTTATATTTTTATAAATAGTTAAAAAATAAAAAATAGCTATTAAACCAGTTGAAGCCCAATTATTATCAAAATTATAATTTTTTATTAGTTTATTATTTATTTCCCACGGTATAAAATTTATATTTAAATCATTTAAATTTTTATTATTTAAAATTATTTTTATTTTTTCTATTTCATTTAAATAGTATATTTTTGTGGGATATTTATAATTTATTGGAATAGCAATATAAATAATATATTTCTTACATATATTTTTTTTTTGTATAATGTTATTTATTGCATCGCTATTATTTAAAATCCATATATTTGTTTTTGAACCAACAAAATTTTCATAATTATTAATACGAAAACCATTAAATCTAACAATAATATTAAATTTATCAATTTCTTTTCCTAGATTATAATTAAAACAACTTGGTCCATTTCCAATTAATATAATATTGTAATTATCTTTACTACAATTATATATATAATTATCATTTAATAATTTTATATTAATGTTTTTATTTTCCAATAAATTGCATGTTTCTAATAATTTATTATAATTGTTTTCTATAATTATTGGATCATTTATATAATGAACTGCTAATCTTTGATTCCTCATTTTTTCACTGCGATTATAACTATTAATCATTTTGTTTTGTATGTATTTTAAACCCAAATAATTCATATGTTTGTTAATATATTCATTCTCACTATATTTTATTATACCTTTTGGATTTGAGATATGACATCCTGGCAAATAATTTATTTCATTGATTTTTTCTCTTAAAAAACATAAATTTTTACTTTCCATTTTATTTTCTTTATATTTTAAAATATTATGAATATCAATATCAGTTAAATCATCCTCTAAGCTTTCCCCAATCATTTCATAACCATTAATTTTTAATATAGATGTTCCTTTTATAAATTCATTTAACAGTTCCTCTTTTGTAATACATAAATATTCATCCATATCAGCAACTATAATCCATCCATTTTTAATTTTTTTCCAACAATTGTTTTTAATTTCAAGATATTTAAAATCATCAATTATATTATTTGAATTCCAGCTTATAACTTCACAATTCATGGCTCTTGCAATTGTAACAGAATTATCTGTTGATTCATTATCATAAATAGTTATTTTGCAATTAGGAATATACCGGTTATAATATTCAATTATATCAGATATAATTGTTTCTTCATTATAACAAAGTAAAAATATATTAACTTGTAATAGATCTAATTCTTTATCTAATAATATTTTATTCTCTTCATTAACCTTTTCAATAAACTTCTTTCTTTCAATAATAATATCGATTTCATTTGTCAAATAATAATCAATCAATTTATACATATTATCAATATTACTTAGATCATCATTTATAACTGGAAAAAAACTTACAACATTGCCATATTTTTCAACTAAATGCTTTTCTTCTTCATTGCCAGGATTTTCACTTAAAATTTTACAATCATAAGGTAATAAATCATGGATTCTAAATATTTCTAATATTGCATTATCATAATAATGCAAATTTATTACGATTTTTGAGTTTTTTATTAATTTATGTAATTCGTTACCAAAAGTATTAGAAACAATTTTTATATTATAATATAATCTGTTATCTATACTATATTCATGCAGTTTATCTAATATTGCTTCTCTTCTATCATTAATTATTCCAATAAATAATATATCTATCATTTCTTCTGTTTCTTTTATTTCTTCTGTTTCTTTTATTTCTTCTGTTTCTTTTATTAAAGGGGTTAATATTTTTACTTTTTCTCTCAAATAATCAGGATAATATTCAAGATTTTTGTTTGAATAATCAAATAAACTATAACAATTTTCCATTAAATATAATATTTTTTCTGATAATTTATTATATTCATAAATAGTTTGATTTAGTTGTTCTATTTGATAAATAATATATTTATTTATTGGTAAACTAATATTGTTAATATTTTGTATATGATTGATGCCTAATAAAAATAAATATGTATTTTCTTGTTTAATTTTATCTAATATTTCATGAGTTATTTTATTATTATTTACTATATTTGAACTGATATTTAAACTTTTAAAATAATCATTAAAATTGTTAGCTATATTTAATGTATATTTTGATGTTAATATTATTATATTTTTTATACTTTTATTAATAACTTGATTAGACTTTTGATTAGAGTTTTGATTAGAGTTTTGATTAGAATTAATTATATAATTATTTAGTTTATTACTATTTGTAATTTTAGGATTACTTAATAAATTAGATAATTTATTTTTATTAAATCTGTTATGACCATTTATATTAAATAACATATATACATATATATATATATATAAATTTTTAAGTTTAATTAAAATTTATATATGATTTGATGATTAAAACCATGGTTTTTGTTGTAATGATTTACTAGTTTTACTTGAATATATTGGATTTTGCATTGGTGTATACATTTTACTTGAATCTTCCTTATATTTTAAATATGATACTGTTTCATTATATATATTTGGTATACAAAAATTTAATACATAATTATTTAGTTCTTCTATTTGTTTAGGAATATTTGTCTCTAAATTTTTAGAGTATTGTAAATACATACTTCTCATTACTGTTACAATTTTTTCAGGTTCTTGTTTATCTACTAATAATGTTCCATTTGATTTATCATAAACTCCTTTTCTTATTCCATTTTGTATTATATTTATATTTTCCTGAGAGAAATAGGCATCAGATAATCTTGACCTCTCCAAATTGCCGGTTAAACTATTTAAATAACTAGGATTTATATTTACCGGTATTTTATCCATCATTGAAAATTTAGTAGAAATATTTGGATTCATAATATTTATTTTACCATTATAAATATTTTTATCAGACATTATATTTATATATAAATATAATTTTTTTTTTATACATTAAAAAAAATTATTATTCATAAATATTATTTATAATTATATATATAATATATCCAATGCAATCTTTTAATAAAATTGTCATTGTAAGTGCTGGACTTATTCTAATTATTTCATTAGTTGTTATTGGTGTTTTTGTTGCTAAATCTATATCAGAAGACCAATTTCCTCCTATAATTTCCGATTGTCCAGATTATTGGAATGTTGATTATAATGCTAATAATCAAGTTATATGTAAAAATAATTCTAGTATTAATATTGGTTCTGGAGAAGATAGCTGTATAGACTATCCTGTTGATAACTTTAAAGAAAATGGGAGTGGAGCAGATGATGTTTTATGTACTAAATATCAATGGTCTAGATCTTGTGGTATTATTTGGGACGGCGTAACTAATAACAGTAAACCATGTAATTAAATCTTTAAAATAAACTATTTAACAAAATTAATAATATCTTTATTTAAAAAACTATATAATATTATATAATTAATTTTATTATAATATTATAATAAAATGATAAATGATAGTGTTTCAAATATTTTACAAAAATATAACTTAATAAAAAATAACTATACTAAATTGTTATTAATTAATATTACTAATTTTAAGACCATAAATGAAATAGAAAATATATATTATAAAGGTTGTAATTTATTAACAAATGTATTTAATATTTCATTACTCTATTCTGATAATTTATTAGAAGTATATAATTTATGCGAAAAATCATATATATATTATATTGAATTTGTTAACCAAATAAATCTTAATATATCTAATGATTCGTCATTTGAATTAACTCTTAAAGATGCTGTTATATTTAGTTATAAAAAAACTATATTTAATTTAGATAATACTATATTAAATAAAAATGATAACACTATTAAATTAAAATTAAAATTAAAATTAAAAATTATTGAAATATTTATAAATATTATAAATAAATTATATTTTATAAATGATTTTAAAATATTTAATATATTTCATAGTCATGATATAAATCAATATAAACTTTCTGATACTTATAATGAATTTACAAACTTATTAGATAATTTATTAAAAAAAATATTATCTGATACTAATAAAATTTTTAAAAAAATAATTAATAATTCTGAACTTAATACTATTTTTGAAAATACTGATAATTATGATACCAATATTTTATATTATAGTAGAATCGATACCATATTATTTATATTATATAATTTTTGTAACAAAAATATAGAAAAATCTTCAAATAATTTATTATCTAATATTAATAATTTATTAGTTTTTTTTGATAAAATAATAACTAAAAAATTATATATTTATAATATTAATTATAATTCTGTAATTGATGAAAATTTTTTAAATAGCATTATTAACAATGAAAATATCACACAAATTATTAAATCATTTATTAGTAATAATTCACATTAACTACTACTATATTATACTATAACTAATAGTAATCATATAAATAAATATAGATTTATTATATTTATTATATTTATTATATTTATTATATTTATTATATTTATTATATTTATTATATTTATTATATTTAATAT
>MDTC01022621.1_pt1 | contig 11308 bp, 15 predicted proteins | sample 811181 | NCBI WGS metagenome assembly MDTC01 (sample SAMN05326644, study PRJNA326480) | marine metagenome | isolation source: seawater | place: Pacific Ocean: North | collected 2011 | reverse complement strand
CAAAACCTAGGATATACAAAAGATAATTGTTGTTTGATTTGTTTAGAATTTAACGTAGGAGAATGGGATCTGTTTAATAAAAGTAATAATATTACTGAAAAAACTTCTGGATGGAATAAAGAAAAAATTAAATATGCTGTAAATTGTACAAAAAACTATTATGCAATTATAATTCAAAATTGGTGGAAAAATAAATCCTAATAAACGATTATAGTTTTAATAAATCATTTAAAGATATAAAGAAGATATTGTTAGAATACAATGGATCAATTCACCTTTATATTAGGTTTAGTTGCTAGTATATATGGGCTTTTAATGAGAATTCCTCAAATATATAAAATTTTTGTTACAAAATCAGCAACGGATTTATCTTATTTATCTATTTTTATAGGTACTACTAGTGAAGTATTATGGTTTTCTTATGGATATATGTTAAATGATATAAGTATACTATCAAGTTCATGTGGTCATTTTACAATAGTTGTAACTTTATTGTTTATAAAATGTTATTATGATAGAAAAAAAAGATTAGAAATACAAGATAATAATTAAAATAAAAAATATTTAATACTAATTGTTAAATATTTTTATATGAATAGAAAAAATGAGTATTTTATAGGTGATTTTATTGAATTTGATAGACAATGGGAGAGAAGTAAAAATGTAGGTATTATAGTTAAAAAAATATTGAAAAGTGAATTAGACCGTAAAGTGTTTTGGTTTAAACATGAGTATGATTATATGGTGTCATTGAAAGAATACAAAGGAGATTATGGTGTTGTAGAATATGAAGACATTGTGGGAGAGAAAGAAATTCCACTTGAATATAAATTATCTTATATTGCTACTTTTGATAGTTGGTGGTATTATAGACATAATTCATTGTATCAATATTTTATAATACAAGGGTTATCGTAATAAAATAGTTAAGGTATTTATTTTTGTACTAAATTACTTAATTTATAAAATTGAAAATTTATTAATATTAATACTCAAAGATATTATTAAAATGAATATGAATAATACTACAAAAATGACTACTGTTGATACTGCTATTGTTTCCTATCTAAATGATTATCATGATGTAAACCGCCTGTTTTATAAAGGGTCCTTATTTAATCCGCATAATAAGAGTTATTATGGGTATAGAATTGATGTATTGAAGAGTGCTCTTCAAAAGTATTTAAGGAGAAAGGAGTTAAAAAAAATGGAATGGGTTATGACTGAATTATATATGTTTAGATTTGCTGATAGTAGGGCTATTGGTGTATTGTCTAATGTTTTAAATAGGGTAAAAATATTTAATGATGAAGAGATGTGTTTTGATGATTGGAATAGGTATTTAAAAGTGCGTGAATTAATTGAAGAATTTGAAAAAAATGATAAGGTAGGATTAAATATTTTGTTGAAGATTTGTAAGATATTGGTTGATTGTAAAATGTTAAGATTAAGTAGTGATATTAAATGTTATTATAAATTATGTGTTGATAAATATGATTTGAAATTGAAAGATGCAGAAGTTAATGAAGGTAAGGTATTAAGGTATGTTAAAGAAGGAGATGATAAAGAATGTTTAGATTTATTTGGAAAGTTTATTGATTTATTTGAAAAGGGTAGTGAAGATTGTTGTTATTATGCCCTTAAATTAATAGAAAAAGAAGAAAATAAAGTTAAATGTGGTAAAAGATTAAGAAGAGCAGGACCTAGTTATATGGTATGGGATTATTTATTAAGTAAATGTAAAAATAAAAATAATAAGGATTTTATAAATGTAATGGAGTATAGACTAAAAGAATACCACAAAAAACGTGGTGAACGCCCTATCTTTATGACTGCCAGTATTTATATGGCATTATATTATAATGATATTGATTGGAATGAAGAAATAGATTATAGTAAATATGATGTTAGTGATCAAGATGTTATTAATATGTTAAATGAAAGAGTAAAATTGGAAATTGATGATTATTGTATAGATATGCATTGTAGCGAGGGTAGGAAAAAAGGTAAAAATAAGAGGGATTTTGTATTGGAAGGCAGTCTTGTAGTTGATGAATATAGTAAGTATAGTAAACCAGAATGGCGGGAATTTTATATTAAATTGGGATTAGAACACGCAAAAAAAGTAGAAAGTGGAGAATTACCAGCTAAGGGTAGACGAGGTAGAAAAAAGAAAAGTGTTAAAGATATGTTAGTTAAAAAAGTAAAAAAAGAAATAAAAAAAGTAGAAAATAAAGAAATAAAAAAAGTAGAAAATAAAGAAATAAAAAAAGTAGAAAATAAAGAAATGGAAAATAAAGAAATAAAAAAAGTTAAAAAAATGACAGATAGGGCAAAACTACGGTCTGAAAAATATAAAAAAATTAAAAAGATGAGAGGAAAACCTACGTTTGATGATTTGGAAAAAAATTTAAAATTTAAAGATGGAATTGACGCAAAAAAAATAAAATTATGTACGGAAAATACTTGTGGAAATAAAGTTATGTGTTTTGAATATGAAGGTAAAATTTGGAAAGAGGGTAGAAAAAGTATGAATTATAATAGAGATTATTGTGTATTGGATGAATGTAAAGAAATATTTGGATTAGAAAAGATTGGTATGGAAAGAGTATTGAGTAATTTTAGAATTGAGAAAATAGATAAAAGTAAAAAAAGTTGGGTAGATAATTGGCATAAAGTTATTATTAAAGATGGAGGAGAGAAAGTGGTATATTGTGTTATGGATAAGATTAATCCAGGAATTGAAATCGGAAAAAAGAAAAAAGAAGTATTGGAAAATAGGAAAATGTTGAAAGAGTTTGTTAAGATTGGAGTATTTCGAGGTATTTTTAGAGTGAGTGATTTTAATGGAAGGAATGTTTTAATAAAAGAAGGGGATAAATTGGTAAGTATTGATGAAGGGGATATTGGAAAAAGATTGGATATAATTGGTAAAAGAGAAAAATGGTTGATTAATGAGTTGAATAAGGATAAGAATATTATTAAGGAAATTTTATCAGAATTAATTAGTATTGAATTACCACTAGTTAAAAGTATTCCAATTATTGATGAAATGATGAAAAAGTATAAATTTAGTGATGAATTGGTCAGGGAAGTATGTAAAAATTTGAAAAATTTGAAAAATGATTTGGAAAAAGAGGGTGTAATATTTTGAGTTTAATTAAAGAGTATATAAATTGATATTAATATAATAATAAATATTTTTATTACATTAAATAAGAAATGGAATTACCAGTTGAAATGAACCAACAAAAATTACAAAGTATAAGGGATTACTCCAAACAAAAACGTTATGATATAGTAGCAATAATGTTAACTAAAATGATTTATTCTCTGATTCCGTTCAATATTAAAGATGATTTAAATACTGTGTTGATTGGAGAATACGATTATAATAATAAACAACACAAAAAAAACCTTGGTTATCTTGGATTTAAATTATTTAATTTTATTGATAAAAATAAATACGAATCATTTAGTCAGAAGGAACTTCGTGACAAACTAAAAGATGTTACTATAATAAAACAACTAAGAATACTATTTGAATACTCACAAAATTATCTAATTAAACCTATTGTAAATGATATCAAAGAATTCGCTTTACAAAAAGATAAGAAATATTATCAATCATATATAAATCGTGAACTTCGGTTAGATAAATTGGATGGTAATGAACAAAAAGCTTGGATTACCCACGAATTCGTAAATAAACTTATTGACCAAGGAATAATTGATGTTAACTATACTGGAAACAATAAATCAGGTAATAAATGGTTTACACCAGGTAAAAATTTTAATAGAGATTTTATAACAGGAAAATTCGTTACGCCACTATGTAAGTATTCAAAATTACACGAACGATGTTTGAAAGAAGTAAGTAATATTATAAAAGAGCATCCATATATTAACATTGTTTGTGAATATAAAATTAATGAAAAGTTTGGTTACAAAGGATATATGCGGATTGATATAGCCGTATTTAAATATAAACAACTTCTTTGTTGCATTGAAGCTGACGGAAAACAGCATTATGAATACGTGCCTCATTTTCATAGAAATGGTATGACTGACCTAATAGAGCAAAACAGAAAAGATAAACTAAAAGATGATTGGGTTAAAAAGAAATGTGGTATTGATAATATTAGAGTTAAATATAGCTTAAACAAATATGAAATAAAACAATTGCTTAAATCAAAAATTATGCCATTGTTGTAATATTGTAATTTATTGTAATTCAACCGCGTTGATGATGTATGGAAAAAACATTCTATCACCAGGTATAATATCAGTTATGTTGTATAAATTTTTTATATTACAATTAAGGATTTCGCTATGAATGTCTTTTTTGATTTTAATTTTTCCATCCCAATTGTCAACTATAAACAATGTTAAATTAATTTGTCTACCATCATTTTCTATAGTATGATTGCTTTCATTATTTTCAAATTCATGTATACAATCTATATTGACATCAATATCTAGTTCTTCTCTTAATTCACGTTTAAGTGCTTCCTTTTTTGTTTCATTTTTTTCTATTTTACCCCCTGGAAACTCAAACAAGTTAGGGAAATTTTTCAATACATTACTTCTTCTGCACATTATTATATTTGATTGTTCAATTAAAACAGCACCAACTACTTGTATCATTAATATGTAATATAAAGTATATTTATACTTTTTATTTTTATATTTAAAAAATTGATATTAAAATAGTAATAAATATTTTTATTATATTAATAATGGTTGAATTACCAGAAGAAATAGTTGAATATATAATCTCTTTTACTTGCGATAGAAGAGGCTATAATTATGAAAAATATATGAAACGAATTAATGATAATTCGGTGAGAATGGAACGATTATTACGAGAAGTTAAGTATTTTAAGTATTTAAATGTAAGTGTTTCATGGTTGCATCCTAGTAAAAAACAAACTAAAAATGGAGTATCAAATTTTAAAAAAAGTTTAAAAAATGGCGAACCTAATATTACATATCATACTGGTTGCTATGTTAGTTATACAGATGAAACTCTTCTTTCCACATACAGAAATAAAAATTAAATTGAATTTAAAACTAATTAATATAATTTTTATTATATTAATAATATGTTTGAATTACCAGATGAATTATGGGGGTTAATAAAAGATTTTACCCTTGATTGGAAAAGGTCGCATAAACAAAAAATGAAAGAAACATTAACCATTATAAACGGTTTGTATGAAGAAATTTATAAAAGATGGACATATTTTCCACCATGGCCAAATACGAATGATATAATAACAGCTGAATATGCTGCTGGGGCTTGGAGGATGGATTGGGCTCCTAGACCAAATTTAAAATTAACAAGTATAACTTGGAATCCAAAAGGAACAGGTGGATGGTGGTGTGGTTATGGGTGGAAAAAAACAATACGTTAATATTATATAGGAATTAAAAATATAGTAATATACTACTATTTTTTAATTAAACTTATTTTAAATAAAATTGCGTAAAATTTTGTACAAAGAATATTTAATTATAACTAAACAAATAACAAATAACAAATAACAAATAACAAAAAACAAAATGAGTTCAATTACTATAAACGCGACAATGGAAGTTATATATTATACCATAAGTGTAATAGGAAGCATTAAAATAATAAAAGATATATTTACTTTAAATGAAAAAACAACGTATGATATATCAGAAGAAGACTATTTTGGTGATATTGAATTAGAAGATGAAGATTTTGATGAAGACGGATATCCGAAAGCATCATTTTACTATGATAAAGAAATGTATATGTCTAATGGTGATTATGCTGATATGATAGATCAAAAAATAATTGAAAGTAGGAAATGTTGAAATAGAATAGAATACAATAGAATACAATAGAATAGAATATAAAAAATAATTTAAATACAATTTTTTATCAGTATGTATATGTTTCAAAGTAATTTTTCTTGTTTATTTGTTAATAGAAAATCAAGTAAAGTTCAACCTATTAAAAAAATACAAGTATGGGAAAATAAAAAGGTAATCCACACTGTCGAATTTGATGATATATCAAAGTATAAGTGTAAAAACACAAATAATAATAAATTGAAAGCAAAAAAAGTATTTTAATTTATTTAAAACAACATGACTACTATACAAAGACCAATACATAAATATTACAAAAATTACATATTAAAAGGCAATTCACTTGTTATAAAAAGTGATTGTGGTATGCATTATTTATCTCTCCCAAATGAAGTAGGTAGAACTGGGACGTTATATATCGATACAGGTATATGGTTTGCTACTAATTTAAATCTTCCAAAAGATACAACTGTAAAATGGGAAATAACAGATGAATATATTTTGTTTTATAAGATAGAAGATAAAAAAAATATATCAACACAATCAGTTAAGTTAAATTGATATAAAAATAATTTGCAAGATATAAGTATAAATAATGAGCGATAATAAAGAAATGCATGCTTGGTTTTCAACTATTCAAAAAAATAACATAACTGATTCAATAAGATTACAACATTGTAAATATCATAAATTATATACTAACATTTATTTAACTGAAAATGGTAAAGAAATAGAAGTAACAGAAATAACATATGACAAAGACAGCGACCATCCTAAACGATTTCAAGATTCAAGATACATGGGTAAGGTTGTAAAATGGGTAAGAGCATATTATAATTGATAATATAAAGTATAAATTAAGTAAACTAAACCATATAAAGAAATATTATATCATATATTATAACCAATAATGAGTTTTTATAATAAAGAAACTAAAAAAGCAAACGAAAGAAGTATTGAACATTTAATACATGTTAAAAACTTAACATTTAATTTTTTTGATAAAAAGGTATTATTTGATATTAATTTAAATTTGCAACCGGGTCAACGATGTTTAGTTGTAGGTTCAAATGGAGCAGGAAAAAGTACATTATTACGTGTTTTAGCTGGAAAACATATGGTTCCTCATTCTTGTGAATTTTCTGTTCTAGGTTCTAGGGCACCACAAGATCAAATTAATGGATTGGCTTTTCTTGGTAATAATTGGTCAAGAACAGTTGCTTTTGCTGCAAGTAATGTTGCGTATCAATGTGATATACCTGTTAAAGATATGATGTCAAAATTGCAAAAAGATTATCCTGAACGACGAAACATGTTAGTGAAACTACTCAACATTGATTTAAATTGGCGCATGCATCAAGTATCAGATGGACAAAGAAGACGTGTTCAAATTATGTTAGGATTAATCAAACCTTTTCGTGTTCTTTTAATGGATGAAATTACTGTTGATTTAGATGTTGTTGCTAGGCAAGATTTGTTAAATTTTTTAATAAGTGAGTGTGAAACCAGAGGAGCTTGTATATTATACGCTACTCATATTTTTGATGGATTAGATGATTGGACGACTCATGTTATGTATTTAAAAGCAGGTAAAACCAAAGGTATTAAATCACTTGTTAATTTTGAAGATTGGAAACAACGTAAAACAAATGGTCAACATAATCCGTTACTTAGAGCAGTTGAGAAACGTATGAGAACAGAACGATTAAATGAAACTATATTTGAACCAGCAGAAATGACTGCAAAACAAACATCTAATTCTAAATTTGGACCTCAGGGAGGGTTTGCGTCTGGTCGATTTCATAATTATTGGGGATAAATAAAAAAATATAATAATTAGTTAAAAAATATTAAAGAAAAATTATAATATAAATTATAATGTCTGGAACACCAGGTCATACTGCTTGTGCTGTTTTTACTTTCAAGGACCAAGAAAGTAAAGAAAAATTTATTGAATTTTGTAATGGAGATAATGGTCTTAGTGTAACGAGAGGATGGAAAGGTTGTCACTCAGTTGATTGTTATGAAGCTTATGATAATGATAAAAAGATTGTTATTTGGCAAAAATGGGATACTAAAGAAAATTACGAAAGTTTGGTGAAACATCGTCATGATGATGGTTCATTTGATTTTCTTCATACTCTTATTGCTTCTAAACCAAAAATTAATGCTTTACGTCCAGTTGTTTTTAAATCGGATCGTGAACAAATTAAAGATGTTGTAACTGATATGTGTGATAAAGATCATAATGTTGGAATGAAACATATGAGTCATGATTGTGTATTTATTCGTCCATCAGGAAATCCATTAGATAGAAAAGGTTGGGATGATATGATGAATAATGAATCTGTAACTGTTATTAGTAGTGAACTAATGAGTATTAATAAACTACATATTGTTGGTGATATGGCTCATGTTTGTTATACATCACACGGGAAATTTACTTATAAAGGAAAAGAAAACGATGATGTAGCTGTATTTACAAGTGTTTTGCAAAAAGTAAATGGTAGATGGATGGTTGTTCATGGGCAAAGATCAACTGGTAGAACCCCTGATGAACCAGCACCACAATTTAATTAAATAATATATTAATTTATTCATTAATCTATTATTTTTATATTTCAACAATAATTAAAAGTAAATACCGGGATATTTTTCAGCTTGCGTCCAGCATTGTATTAATTGTTTTCTATCTTTTTTATTTAATTCGTTATTGTATAACCATACTATTTTTAAACTTTTTAACGATAAAATTAACGTTTTTAATGATGGAACGCTTTTTGTAGTTATAGAATTATTCCAAAGAATTAACTCTTGAAAGTTTTCTTTATTTATCAATGCTGTTACTAATGCCTTACATCCTTTATCAGTAATATTATTATTGTAAAGGTTGATTCCTCTTAATTTTGGTAACTGCTTTAATCCCTTTGATAATAAAACAGTTCCTTCGGCACCTAATTTGCAACTCCGCATAGTTATTATTTCTAATTTATTTAATGATTTACATATTTTATTAAATTCAAGTATTGCTTTTTTTGAAAATATATTTTCATCTAAATACAACCAAGTTAAATTTGTAAATGTTTGTAAAAGGGGAGAGATGAATTTTAAATTTTTCATAAGTAAAGGCGTGTTAATTAACTGAAATCCATCATGTTGTTTATTTTCATATTTCATTAATTTCATTATTTCTCCATTTTTTGAACCAACAATCTTATTTATTTTCATCCAATACAGTTTATTAATTTTAGATTGTATAATTTCATTAAATTCTTTATTTATCAACGATATATTATACAAATGCTTATAATCATTAAACGTAAAATCTAATATTAATTTGTTTATATAAAAATCAAACATACTTATACTATACTGTATAAATTTAATATTTAATTGAAAAGGTTTACTAATATTTTAGAAAAGGTACCATCGGAAGGATAATGTATCCCTGCTTTTATTCTACATTCATCGCATTTTCTAGCAGTATCATAAAGTATTTCTTTTTTTTCAGGATACACTTTTGATAACTTTTTGGCTATTAAATATGATTGATAAGCGTGACCTGCTGGATAACTTGGTGTTTGTGATGTTTTTATATTAATTACATTTAATTTTGGATTTAATTGATAAGGTCGTCGTCTATTAATAGTATATTTAAAAAAGTTTATAATATAATTCTGACTATTTTTTAATTTTCTTAATTGACTACGCGTTTCAGGCACAATTCCTACAAAAGCATCAATAACACTTTGATTTGTTTTATGAAAAAAAGCAATATCTTTTTGCGTTCTATTTTCAACAGCTTGTTCAACTATTTTTAATTCTTTTTTATTATTTGGGTAAATTGGGAGAGATGGTAAATAAGGATTATAGCCATTGAACAATTTATAAACAAAGTATATTACTACTATTAAAATGATTCGTTTAAAAGCAATTTTCATATATATATATTTTAAAAGAAATAAATTGAAATTAAAATAACATAATAATTAAGTTATTAAACAAACCAATACAATTAGGATTATGTTGTTTAAATACGGTATTAAGAGTCAGAAAACCAACTATATAAAAAATACCCTATTCTTAACTGTAAAATTCATAAAAAATAAATAATAATATTTTTATTTTTTATGTGTAAATTATTGATAACAACTGATATGTGTATTGAAACTGTTTCTTAATTTCTATTTGTTTAAATTTATTTTCTAATTTTTCAATTAATGATTGCATTGTTTATTAATTATTTATCTTCTTCGTCTTCTACGTGATTTTCTACGCGTCTCTTTTCTCTTCTTTCTACGCGATTTTCTTTTTTTTGATTTTCTTACTTTACCACCACCTTTTGGTTTTTCTTCGACTATAATTTCGAACTTGTCCCGAAATATTTCTCCCATTTCTTTCAAAAGGTCACCTTTTATCTTCATCATCTTTTTTTTTTTTTCCTCCCCCCCCCCTTCATCGAACCATTCCTCACCATATATTCCTTTTGGCAATTTAAACATTGGCTTCACCTTTTTTAATATCTCTTCGTAATGTTCTACAATGGTTTTACCAATCAGTTCCATAGATTCAGACTCGACTACGATTTTGGGAGTAGATACGTTTGTTTCTTCTGCTGCTGTTGTTGTTGTTGTTGCCATTAATGCGTTTTTCTTCTCTTTGATTTTATTTTTGATTTTATTTTTTGCAGCCTTCAAGGCTGCAAACAAACTCGACTCACCACCGCTTTGTACTAACTTAGGGACCTTAACAGTAACAGTAAATTTCTGTTCGCGCATCATTTCTACATAATCATCTAAATAATTAGCTTTCACCTCTTTATTTTTATTGACGGTGTATGTAGCTTTCACCGAACTAGGAAAGCTATAATCTTTTGAAAAATGTTCTTCATATTTCCATTTCCGTTGCTCTTCGTCTGATGCCCCAGGGTTGAATCCGTCTTCCACATCTTTGGTGACTTTACGACCAAATTTACCTATATAACTATCACTTGGTTTTTTTTGATGACCGTCTGCCAAGGTGCTTCTCCACCAACTGTCATACTTTGTAAACCATTCTTCTTTCTTCATAGCTTCATAAAATGTTTTTAATCTCAATGCATATTTTTTTTTTTTGTTTTTTTTGTATTCATTGTAATTATAATCATACCATTGCTGTCCTCCATCGCAATTTGAAATACTATTCATGAAACCCTGACTTTTGGTCCCCTGTGCTCCCCTTCTTCGATCAGTACATTTAGTATCCATAGTACCACAATCCATTAATTTTATTTTTTTCTTCCCTTGTTGCAATTTAATTTTTAGTACCGGATACATCCGGTCGTTTTCATTTTTTAAAACTTGAACTGGTGTAGGACAAATTCCATTTCCTGTCCCATATTTCTGTTTCCCACCTACTTTTTTACGCGTTCTCTTTTTTCTAAATCTTTTTCTTCCTCTAGAAGCTAATATTTTATCTACCATAT
>MDTC01000801.1_pt1 | contig 11308 bp, 12 predicted proteins | sample 811181 | NCBI WGS metagenome assembly MDTC01 (sample SAMN05326644, study PRJNA326480) | marine metagenome | isolation source: seawater | place: Pacific Ocean: North | collected 2011 | reverse complement strand
TATTAACTCTGATTTAAATTTTGTTGAACTAATTATGTATATTTTCTTTTTAAATTGATGAGAAAAAAATTTTATTACTTTATTTACTCTTTTTAAATATGTACCTTTAACATCGGCACCCTGCTTGTTGATTCCATATTCATAAAAGTGTCCATTTTTAGGATTTGAGTATAAGTAGTCCATACCAATTAAATAAAATTTTGAAAAACCCATATATGTTGCCAATCCTAACATTGAAAATAGACTTCCAAACAATAGGCTGAATTCTTTTGACGGATCAATTTTGTTAGGTTTGAAATCTTTAATACCAAAATGATGCAAATAGTGGATATTTTTGATAGAATGCAAAAAAGGGTAGTGGTAAACTGACGTAAATAAATTAACATCTCCTTTTAACCTTCCTGATTTATTTAAAAAGTTTCTACAATTTTTATTTAATTCAATTTTTTTTGTGTATGGATTCTTCCAAACTGGTGAAAAAATACCTGGATGAAAGTGAATATCGGCTATTACATCTAAATTTTTATAATCTTTATGTAAGAACATCCAGCCACATGTTAAAGTTTTATTTTTGGAGAATTTTTTTAAATCAAAATATTTTATTGATTGGCCATTGCCAATAATATAGCAACTTTGATTTATATATTTATCTTTAAATTTAATATTTTTAGATACTAAATTAGAAAAAAATTTATTTATAAATAACATTAATTGTTATAAACATTTATGATTTTTATTTAAAATGCAAAAAATATTTTTAATCGCTGAAATAGGTATAAATCATAATGGCAGTTTATCTACAGCAAAAAAACTTATAGATTTAGCAAAAAATACTGGTTTTGATGCAGTCAAGTTTCAGAAAAGAACACCAGAGGTAACAACACCAAAATCCAAAGCTGGAATTATTAGAGATACTCCATGGGGTAAAATTACATATTTAAATTACAAAAAAAAATTAGAATTCGGGAGAAAAGAGTTTGATGCGATAAATAAATATTGTAAAAAAAAAAATATACCATGGTTTGCGAGCCCTTGGGATATTGAGAGTAATAATTTTTTAAAAAAATATAAGCTTAAATATAATAAAGTAGCATCACCGGTTTTAACTAACATTAAATTAATAGAGGAAATTGCAAAGCAAAGAAAGTATACGTTTATTTCAACAGGAATGAGTTCAATGAAAAATATTGCTAAAGCTGTAAAAATTTTTAAAAAAAATAAATGTAAATTTTCTTTAATGCACTGTGTTTCAACTTACCCATGTCTAGAAAAAGATATAAATTTAAAAATGATAAACACATTAAGAAAAAAATTTAATGTTGACATAGGTTATTCTGGACACGAAAAAAGTGTTAGCCCAAGTCTAATGGCAGCTTGTTTTGGTGCAAAATCAATAGAGAGACATATAACTCTTGATAGAACAATGTGGGGAACTGATCAGGCAGCTTCTCTTGAAGGGAATGGTATGAAAAATCTTGTAGAATTAATAAGAAAATTTGAATTATGTTTAGGAGATGGTGTAAAAAAATTTTTAATAGATGAAAAAAAAAAGTTACAAGAAAACAAATATTGGTAAGAATTTCAAAATAATATGTTTAATTCCAATAAGATCAAAAAGCAAAAGAATTAAGAACAAAAACTTTACAAAAATAAATGGTATACCTTTAATAAAGTACGTTTTAAATAATATCAAACAATCTAAATATATTGATAAATTTTATATAGCTTCAGATAATTTAGGAAAAGTAAAAAAAATTATTAATGAAAATAATAAAATACAATTATTTCAAAGATCAAAAAAAAGTTCTACTTCGAATGCTCAAACCGAAATTATAATAAATGAATTTTTAAGGAAAAAAAATATGGATATATTGGTTTTTGTTCAAGCTACCAACCCATTTATCAAATATACGTATATAGATAGTGCTATAGAAATATTTTTAAAAAACAATTTTGACTCGTTATTATCTGTTGTAAAAAGTAAACATTTTATTTGGTCTAACCAAAAATACTCAAAACCAACAAATTATAATTTAAAGAAGAGAAAAATGTCTCAATCAATCAAAGGACATTTTTTAGAAAATGGCTCATTTTATATTTTTTTTAGAAAAAATTTTTTTAAAAAAAAAAATAGATTGCATGGAAAAATTGGAACTTTTGAAATGCCTAAACAAAGTATGCATGAAATCGATGATAAAATTGATTTAAAAATTGTAAAAAAACTTTTAAGCTAAATTTAATCATTTTAGAGAATTCTTAAATTTCCTTAATTTTGTTATATTCCATTCTGGAAAATCAATTTTTTCTGATATTAAGATTTCTCTACACCTTTTAAGACCATCACCTAAAAAATTTAAAAGATTTGAGGTTGATACAGCGTTGATTTTATGGTTTTTAATACCGTAACTTATATGCTTAGCATTGCCACAACCACCAGATAAAATTATAGGTTTTTGAAAGTCATGAGGTATGAACCCCAAAACGTCATAGTCAAGGCCCATTCCAGTTCCATCCATATCAATTGAATTAAGGTTTATTTCTCCAAAAGGCATATTTTTTAAATTATCAATATAATCTTTAAAGTTAATATCAATTTCTTTTACTCCATTATTAATATAAGCCTTAAAATTTTTATTATCTTTTTTAAAATCTACCCCAACAATTATTGATTGTTGTCCAAAAACTTTTGATATTGTCTCTAGAATTTTTGGCTTTTCATAAGCTGCGGAATTAATTAAAATTTTATCACAGCATTTAGATAACAATTCAGTTGCAATTTCTAAACTCCGTATTCCACCTCCTGCTGTTATAGGAACAAAACAGTTTTTTGATAATAATTCAACTTTTTTTATGAATTCTAAATTTTCTTTTACTTTTCTTGAAATATTTAAAATTATTAATTCGTCAATATAATAAGAAATATTGTAAAAATCATAATTTTTAAAAAGCCATTCAATGTTGCCTACCTTTTGAATATTATAATTCCTACTTTGATAAAAATATCCATCAGCATATAATAGAGTGAAAATAATTCTTTTTTTTAACATTATTTATTATTTAAAAAATTAAATATTAACTCGATACCACAAGATTGGCTTTTTTCTGGATGAAATTGAGTTCCGTAAATATTATCTTTTTGAAATGCTGCTAAAAAATCTATTCCATAATTACATGTAGCGAAGTTTTGAGAAAAATTTTCTACATCCATTTTATAAGAATGCACAAAATAAAAATTTGATTTTTCATCTACATTACTAAAAAATTTATTATTTGACTTTATTACTTTAATATTATTAAAACCAATATGTGGAATTTGTAGGTTTCCGATATCTTCTATATTAAAACGAGTAACTTTATTTTCTACAAAACTTAATCCATTCGTGAAACCATCCTCGGTACTTGAGGAGCCCAATAATTGCATCCCCAAACATATGCCTAAAATTTTTTTTTTTTTTATTAATACCTCTTCTCTTAATTTTTCTATAATTAACATAGATCTTAAATTATTCATTGCGTCCTTAAATGAACCTACACCTGGCAAAATTATATGGCTTATTTCATCTTTTAAATGGTCTCGATTATTTATGATTACAGTTTGACAGCCTAAATATTCCAATGCGTTTTTCACAGAATTGATGTTTCCCATTTTGAAATTGATTATGCCTACTTTCATAGGTTATTTTATATAAAACTTAGGAGTCCATTTACCATTTTTTTTTTCAAATAATTTTTTATTGGCAAATTTATCTAAAATATCACTAAATTTTTGAAAGTTTATCTGATAGTAGTTTAAATACAAATCTATAAAATTTTCTGGATAATTATTGTCATATAGATTTACTAGGTTAATAGCCTGTTCACGGTCCATAGCTCCTCTACGAATTTCAATTCCAGCATCTTGAGTTGCTCTTCCAAATCCAAATTTTAAATACATCAAATACATATGTAGTGCAAAAAGCGCCTGGTCATTTTGTGCAAAATTGGTAAAAGTTCCTTCGTTTGCTGACTCACTTTCTTCTAGGCCATACTTTTTCTTTGCTAGTAAATAATTCCTATATGGATCCCAAGGCTCAAAATACCCCCAATGTGTAAGATTTATTTTCTTAAGCTTTTCTTCACTAATATCATCCAAATTAAACCAAAATAAATCCTCTTTACTAAGATTACTTTCTTGAATTATTTTTTTATAATCACCTTCAAAATAATTATTAATTATGTAACTTGTCTCAAATAAAGGTTGATTTTTATTTTGAGTTGAGCCTCCATATTCAACCTCTCCATCTTCACCATAAAATATTAAATTAATGTTATTTTGGATAGCGACTCTTATCACAACACTGAATATTGAAATAAGCCATCCATAATATGGAGACCCTTTATAAATAAGTCCTAATTTATTTAAAGTTTGCATAGATTTAAAATTTGCTGTTATATGAATATGATCAAATTCTTTGCTAACAAACTTACTAAGATTCTTTTTTCCAACATCAGATTCTAATGGTGGTCTGGAAGTTACTGTGAGCACATTTAGCCCATAATCTTCTTTTAGTTTATAAGCGACATACGCTCCATCTTTTCCACCACTTACTGGAACTAAACAATCATATGTAGAGTTCTCATTTCTATTTTTTTTTATTATATTTTTAAGCTCAATTAATCTTTTATTCCAATTTAATTTTTTTTTTTCTTCCATCCATTGGCATGCATTACAAAAACCTCTGTTATCAAAGGATATTCTTGGTCTTGTGGACATATTTAAACAATTTTTACACCAAAAAATATTGTCCATTAAATTATTGAGAATCCCCCATCTACAAAATAATTTGCTCCCGTGACGTATGAAGCCTCATCAGAAGCCAGAAATATAACTGGTGAAGCAATTTCATCTGCTCTCGCCATTCTACCTAAAGGTGTTTTTAAATTATATTTTTTTTTGAAATTTTGATTTTGTTTTATTTTTGAGCCAGCAATATTTCCCTTAATACCGCCTGCAATTATAGAATTGACTCTAATTTCATATTTTCCGTAGTAAGCAGCCAAACCTTTTACAAAATTTGCCAAGCCACCTTTAATTAAAGAATATATTGGATTAGGCTTGATATTTGTATTTTTGTAAAGGTTATTATCTTGACCTAAAATACCATAAATTGAATTTAATATTATTATACTACCTTTAACTTTATTTTTTGCCATATGTTTAGCGACCTCATTAGCAGATAAAGCAAAAGAGTTTAAATGTATTTCTATGTTTTTGGATAATGAAATATAGTCTAAATTATTGTAACTTATATTTTTCCACATTTTTGTAATTGGGTATGACGTATTTATAAAGACATCAGGACAACCAAATTTTTTTATAACTTTTTTGATATTATTTTGAATGTTTTTTAATTTACTTAAATCAAAATAGACCTGATGTATGTTGCTATTTAATTTTTTATTTTTTTTTATATCTAAAATTATTATTCGATAATTTTTTAATTTATCAAATTTTTTATGTATTTCGGTCCCAATACTTCCATTGCCACCTACAATGAACACTAATTTTTTTTTCATTTTTTATTATTAAAATATCTAACTAATTTTAAATCATCAACTGAATCTATATCTATTGATCTATTAAATGGCATTTTATAAATAGATGTTTTTCTTGTAAAAAGATTTATATTTTTCATTAGAAACTCTCTTTTCCATATATATATTGAGGCATTCATTTCAAAAACCTTTGGTGCATCTTGTCTTCTTAATATGTTTTTTTTTGATTTTTTTATTATTTTTGGAAAAAAATTATCCTTTAACTCTATCATGTTAAAATAAGGATTTTTTCTAGAGTCACAAACTGTGATTAAATTATTGTTATTCTCCTTAATTATTTTATTTATACATTTTTGTATATCTTTTAACTGTCTTAATGGTGAAGTAACGTCCAAATCTATTATCAAATCAAATGTTTTATCATAATATTTTTCTGATCTAACTAAAGCGTCTCTTATTACCTCAACTTTACCAGAATTATCTGAAGATAAGCTTTTATTTCTTAAAAAAAATTGACTAATATTTCTTTTTTTTAGTTCTTTTCTAGAAAGCTTCACGTCAGAAGAAATTACGATATTATCAATTTTTTTAACTTTAAGTGCTTGATCAAGAGAATGAAAAATTAATTTTTTTCCATTTAATGTAAGAAAATTTTTGTTTGTTACGCCTTTTGATCCTTTTCTTGCACATATTGTACATAAAATTTTCATGCAAGTTTTGTTATCGCTTTTTTATATTCATTCCATTGTCCAACATCTATCCAAGATTTTTCAGATACAGGATAAACCATTATTTTTAAGTTTTTTTTCAACATAATTCCAATCAATTCATTCATATCCATTTTTTCGTTTTTTTTAATTAAATTTAAAACCGATTTATCAAATAAATAAAGTCCAGTGTTTACTAAAAAATTATATGTTGGCTTTTCTTTTAGCTGTAATAACTTACCTGAAGAATTAATCTTACATGTACCATAAGGAATTACATAATCTTTTGCCGCAACAACACATGTAGCTATATTTTTATTTTCTAAGTGAAAATTTAAAAGATCAAAATAATCGATATCTAAAATTATGTCTGAATTTGTGACAAAAAAAGTTTTACTATTTTTTAAATTAATAATTCCTAACGGTCCAGCGGTACCTAAAGGTTTTTTTTCTTCCAAAAATTTTATTTTATAATTTGGTTTCAATTCATCAAAAAAAGCTTTTAAGATTTTACTTTTATAATTAATTGATAAATAAAATTCTTTTAAACCATAATTTAAAAATTTATCAAATACATGTTCTAATACAGACTTTCCATTTATTGGTATAAGTGGTTTGGGCAAAATATCTGTAAAAGGTTGCAATCTTGTTCCTTTGCCACCTGCCATAACAATAACAGGTATTTTAATTTTTACATTTTTGGTTCTATTTTTTTTTCCAAAAATAAAATCCCATGTAATTATATCAGTAATATTTTTTGTTTTATCAATTATAGGTGCGAAAAAAAGTTTTTTAGAAACTAAAATTTTTTTTATGTCGCTTAATTTTAGTTTGTCTTTATAGAAAAAAAGTGGCTTTTTATTATAAATATTTTTTATTGAGTTGTTAATGTTAATTTTTTTTAGTATTGCTCGTCTTAAATCTCCATCAGACAAAACCCCTACCAATTTTTTATTTGCATTAATAACAACTAAATTCTTTTCACCTGTCTTACTTAATTGCTTTAGTGCATTGATTATCTTTGTGTTTTCATCAATTATTAAATTTTTAAAGGTCATAAAATTTTTTTTTTAAATTTATACTATCAAAATCTATTTTTCTTATTATATCTGTAATATTTTTTGCTGCATTGCCTCTTCCATACATTAACTTTATTATTTTGTGTTTTTTTTTTGAAATTAACTTATTTATTAGGATTTTAATTTTATTTCTTTCATTTTTGACATCATAAATTGTATTAGACTTTAATCTGCCTAACTGTCTATCTCCAATATTAATTGTATACGTTCCTAAATAAGGTGCCTCTAGAAGACCACTTGATGAATTTCCTAAAATTATGTTGCAATGACGCATTAACGATAAATATTTTTGTCTACCTAAATTTAAGAAAAAGTATGCATTTTTATTTTTTTTAACAAAATTATTTATCATTTTGGTTATTACTGAATTATCTGGATCTGCATTTGGAGAGGTAAAGAATAGGCCTACATCGTTCAATTTTTCAAGGGCTTTTAAAATGTTGGCAAAAAGATAACTTGATTTTTTTTTTTCCAAAGTTTCTGGATGATAGGTAATTAGAATATTTTTTTTTAATAAATTTTTACCTAATTTTGATTCTAAAATATTTTTTTTTAATATTTTAGTTTTTTTTACATTGTCTGCACTTAAACCTCCTGTACAAAAAACTTTCTTTGGGTCTTCTCCCAACTGTATTACTCTTTTTTTGTAAACCTTGTTTGCCACAAAATGAAAATTGGACATCTTGGTTATTGAATGTCTTGACCATTCGTCTATAGCTCCTGCGGTCACTTCTCCTCCATTTAAATGTGCTAAAGGTATATTATTAATTGATGCACCTATTGCACAACCTAAAATTTCAAACCTATCACCAAGTAAAATAATCAAATTAGGTTTATGTTTATCAAAACAAATAGAACTTTTAGAAATTATGTTTGCAAGAGATTTTGAAATTGAATTTTTAGAATCTTCTTTAAAACTAATCTTTAATTTAAGTAATTTGATTTTATTTTCTACTTTGATTTTACTTATTGTATTGCCAAACTTTTTTTCCATATGATTTCCAGTAACGAGCAGGGTTAATTTAAATCTGTCAATTTTAATTAAATTTTTCATTAACCAATACAAATGGTCATAATCTGCTCTACTACTAGTTACTAAGAAAATTTTTTTTTTCATTTAATAAAATCGTCTTTTAAATAATTTTTTTTTGCTTTTTTGCCTATAATTTTAAAAATTTTAATTGGTGGAATGCCCAATGATGGACGTTTAAGTGTCAAATTATCATATGTATATTTTTCTCCTTTAAAAATATTTTTTTTTGCAACAATTGATTTTCTAACTATAATTTTATTTTGTTTTTCTTCTTTTGAAATCCTCTTAATACCATCACCAAGAATTTTTTCAGTTATACGAACCATATTTACCATTTTTCTAAAATTTATTGGATTCAAACTAGTCGAATGGTCGGGGCCAGGTAGTTTGTTACTAATTGTTAAGTGTTTCTCAATTATTGTTGCTCCAAGAGTAACGGCCAAAGACGGTGCTAAAATAGAATTCGAATGATCCGACAAACCTACTTTTATTTTAAATCGACTTCTAAGTGTTTTAATTACATTCAAATTAAGTTTAATTTCTTTTGTTGGGTACTCAGAAATACAATGCAGTAAAGTTATTTTCTTTCTTTTTAGTCCAAATTTTAACAAATATTTTAAAGCTTGTGATATTTCTTTAATAGAGGACATCCCTGTCGACATGATTATATTTTTTTTGAATGAGGCAATTTTTTTTAAGTATGGAAAGTTATTAATTTCTCCTGATGGAATTTTATATTTTTTAAGATTTAATTTTTTTAAAAATGATAGATCTTCTAATGAAAAACCTGAGGATAAAAATTCGATTTTTTTTTTCTTACAATATGTAATTAAATCTTTATGGAATTTTTTTTTTAACTCTAATTTTTTAAGCATCAAATATTGGTTGTCTTCACTAGAATTTTTTATTTGATATTTTGCTTTTGGTGCATTGTAAGTTGCTAATTCATTAGCGGTGAAAGTTTGAAATTTTATAGCATCAGCTCCACTTGTTTTGGCTAAATCGATTAACTTCTTTGCTTTTATAATAGAGCCGTTATGATTAACACCAGCTTCTGCAATAATATAAGTATTATTTTTTTTTTTCATCAGGTGAATATATAAATTTATTACCATATAAATCTATATATGGGCCATTAAAACCTTTTAAGTATGTTGATCTTATAACATTAAAAATATGTTTTTTGTTGTCGAAGTTTTTTAATTCAAATATTTTTTCAAATTCTTTTCTATTGCAAGGTTTTCTTAGCCATCTAAGTCTGGAATATCTAATAACATTTTTTCTTTTAAACTCTACCATAGTTTCTTTAAATAGATTAAACATTTGAGCATAGGACTTTTCTATTAGCGTCTCAACGTTTTCATTAGTTTTAATAGGAAAATATTTTACTTTAAAAATTTTACCTGTATCAACTTTTTTTGTCATTTCATGAGCTGTAACCCCATATTTTTTGTCTTTATTTAAAAGTGCAAAATTATAACATCCTAATCCTGGATATAATGGGGGTCCTGGATGAAAATTTATTTTTAGAATTTTTACTTCATTAAGTATTTTTTCAGGAACAATGCAGGGAGATAGATAGGATATTAATACATCTATATTTTCTTTTCGTAAGAATTTTAAATTATCATTTTTTTGTAAATAGTATTTTTTAATTCTAAAAACTTTTAAACTTTGTAAAAAATTTATAATTTTAGAGTTGTGATTTTTATTTTTTTTTAAAAGTAATATTGTTTTAAACTTCAAGATTGCTCCTTAAATATATTAAATACAAAATATTTAAAAATATTAAATTAAAATTAAACTTGAACAATTTTTTTTTCCACACTTGAAGTCCTTAATTTCTCTATTATTTTTAAAACTGAAAATGCTGAGTTAAATGTTGAAACTTTTTTATCTAAAAATTTATTTTGATCAATAAAATACTTTAATTGTTTTAGGTATACATTTTCAAAGTCATTTTTAAATTTTTTAATGAAGAGTTTTTTATTTTTATAATACTTAACAATCCCTTCAAATAAATCACATTCTATATAACCACCGTTAAACAAAATCCTCATATTTCTGTTGTAAGTCTCCTCGATAAAATTAAGATTAACAGATATATTTCTTTTTGGATAAATTAATTGGAACTCAGCAAAATCCTCAACGTTTATATCCAAACTTGAAAATTTTGCTGTATTGCAGAAAACTTTAGAAGGATTGCCAAATAAAAAATATGCTAAATCTATTTCATGGCTAAGCTCAAATAGGACCCCACCAGCTGTTTTACTATTAGCCGAAACTGTAGATTTATAATTTCTTTTTTTTCTCCAATATTTCAAATTATATCCAGCTTCAATTCTAGTATAAAAAATTTGATTATAGTTTTTTTTAACTAATTTTTTAAGATATAAAATCATTGGATGAAATCTTAAAAAATATCCAATTAATATCTTATCTTTATTTAAACCTTTAAAAGAATAATCTTCAATCTTATCGAATATTGGTTTTTCTATTAATATTTTTCTTTTATTTGAAATAAATTTTTTTAAATAAAAAAAATGTTTATCTGCAGATGAGCAGATTAGAACTAGATCAGGATTGAATTTTATAGCATCATTTAGATTAAAAAAAAATTTAACGTTTTTTTCTCTTTTCTTCAATTTTGTTCTAAGCACCCTTAAATCAATTTTCTTAAAATTTGATTTAATTAAATCATGATGTTTTTTACCAATACTGCCAAAACCTACAATTAGTAATTTTTTAATCATCTTGATTTTTAATATTTATAACAAGATTTTATATTATGAATAATTGAAATAATAAAAATTTTTTCAGTGCATAAATTAAGCCAATTGAGCTATTAGTACTGGTCAGCTGCACGTATTGCTACGCTTCCACACCCAGCCTATCAACGTGGTGGTCTACCACGGCTCTATAGGAAGAACTAGTTTTGAGGTGAGTTTCCCGCT
>MDTC01269439.1_pt1 | contig 11309 bp, 9 predicted proteins | sample 811181 | NCBI WGS metagenome assembly MDTC01 (sample SAMN05326644, study PRJNA326480) | marine metagenome | isolation source: seawater | place: Pacific Ocean: North | collected 2011 | reverse complement strand
TTATTATAAATTTGAAAACCTAATTCTTCTTTTTTTTTCATATCTTCTTCTTCTTCAACTAATAATTGTAAATCTGCAATATCTTTTTTGATTTTATTCACTTCATTTGATGATAGGGTATTTTCATAACTTTTGTGATAATAATATTCAAATGTATATAGGTCAAATTTATATGGTTTTTGCACCTCCATTGAAGTTCTAATTTGACCGATTATTTCTTCATATTCACCTATTAAGTTATTTAATTTTTCTCGTTTATCAGAAACACTATAAAAATTATTTTCTAAAATATTCTTTTTAATTTCTTGTCGTAAATCTTTTTCTACTTTATCTAATTTATTTTCTTCTTGTTTAATATATTTTTTTACAAATTTATCTATTTTTTTATGTAATGGTGATTGTTTAAATGCATTAAGCATTTCTTGACCATTACCAACTTCTTCATATTGTGTGACTAAATTAAATTTTTCAGCAAATTTATTCTTTTTTTGTTCAAATTCTTCAAGCTTCTCTTTAACTTGATCTGGTGTAATTTCAGGTCTTCGTGTTCTAGTTCTTCTTGTAGAATTTCTTCTTGCTGTTCTGTTTGACATATCTATATTATACATCATCATAATTTTTCATATACCACATTTTTAAATAGGTTAGAGTTCCAAGTGTTCCGGCTACAATTCCTGTAACAATTGCACCCATAGACCATGGATCCATTATAATTTACAATAAAAATAGATAATTAAAGAGAACACACTATAAAAATAGAATCTAATTCATAATAAAATGAATATACAATCATCACCTCAAACTGATTTACTAGTTCTTTTACAAAAAGAAAATGTTGTAAAAAGGGGAAGTTTTACACTTAAGTCAGGTATAAAGTCTAACTATTATGTTGATTTTCGTCCATTAATTTCCAAACCAGAATTATTTTATCTTATTTGTAGACATTTAGCAAAATTATTACCCAATAAACAAGATATACCATATTTTATTTGTGGCTTACCCTATGCAGGAATTCCCTATTGTTCTGTTATTTCAACTACAAAAATGATTCCTATGATAATGTTGCGTAAAGAGATGAAATCACATGGAACAAAAAAAATGATTGAAGGTGATATTAAATTGGGTGATGAAATTGTTTTAATTGATGATATTCTTACAACTGGAACAAGTATTATTCAATCTCTAGGATACTTGAAAGATTATAAAATAAAGAAGGTGATCATTTTATTGGATCGTCAAGAAGGTGGAAAAGAACGACTAGAAGAATATGGTCTTGAAGTCCAGTCTTTATTTACTATTACGGATTTTCTCTAATCATAGTTTTATTTTTTCATATAACCACACCATGCAGATACGGCACGTCCATATCCTGTAAATTGATGTGTAGTTGAACTTGTATTTTTTGTAGATGATGTTTGAACTTGTTGTGTAGTTTGATTTGTTTTAATATTTAGAAGTGGTATAGTCTCTTTATCAGACATAATAAATACCTTATTTTATTTATACTTGTTTTCTTTAAGGCATAATAACTTACAATTCAATTATATATTAGTTATGTGTAACAATATATCCGTTTAGATATGTAGCAAATGTAATCCAGAATAAGTAAGGTAAAATAATATATGTATACGTAGGACTAATTTGATATGAATAATATACAGTTGCTGCAGTCAATCCAACCATACATAATATTATGAATAATGCTGGGTTAGGTTTTTCGTATGTAAAGAAAACTAGAGGCCAAAGAAAATTTAAACCCATTTGAACGGTAAATAAGATAAGGGGAATACATGTAAAACTAGAACATATGGTGTTAAGAATCATAAGAACATAATAGACCGCAATTGAGGCATAAAGTAGAGGCCATACAACACTAAATACCCAATTAGGAGGTGTAAGTGGAGATTTATTGAGATGTTTGTACCAGTTAGAAGGTGTAGACATAATGGAAGTGTATATATTAAACAGAGAGAGTGTTTAAGTTAAACAAAAAAAATATAGATACCCCTGACGGGGCTCGAACCCGCAGTCTCCTGATTAGAAGTCAGATGCCTTTCCAATTTGGCCACAGGGGCGTATAAATAGACCCTTCCGAGATTCGAACTCGGGTTTGCGGATTCAAAGACCACAGTGATAACCACTACACTAAAGGGTCCTAACAGATAGGTTTGTGGCATCATCTTGCGATGCTGGATTTCAGCCATTCCAGTTAAGTCAAATTAAAAGTTTGAGTTTAAATTAAGGATTTGCAGTTTCCTATCTTACGTTTTGAGTCTTTTGTTGTCATGCTCAGGACAAGCCCTACACGGGGCTCGAACCCGTGACCCTACGGTTAAAAGCCGTATGCTCTACCAACTGAGCTAGCAGGGCAAATAAATTGTAGTTTTATGTCTTCAATCAGACGATAGCACCTGCAGGATTCGAACCTGCGCCCTCGTACGAGGAACCGATCTTAAGTCGGTCGCGTTAGACCACTCCGCCAAAGCGCCTTCAAATCTATCAGTGAGTATGGATGTGATATGTATAAATAATCGTAATTATTGCTGTTTACTCACTTTGTGGTGCTATGCACCAATGATTTATTATGTGGTATTTTCCTTTCAATTTTTAATACATTTTTAAAATGATTAAATTAGAACCACCTAGAGAATTGAAACCTCCCTAGATTGCTTGTGGGTATCCACCACTACCCCCTTCTACACTTATCCATGGTGTGTTACCCTTAAGGCAAAATAAAAAAAGTTTTTTTAAGATAAGTTTAAACGCATTTATTAAAACACTATATAATTTTGTATTTAGTTAATATCCTTCTTCAATACGATGTTCTTTATATGAGCTTGGAACGATTTCAAATAGGTCTGTAATAAAGTAAACTGATAGGTTATTGTTTTTATGAAATTGGTCTAATTGTTCGTTACAATATGTGCGAATATTCAGAATGTTTTTTATATAAGTATTCATAATAAGATCTTTAATACGTTCCGCGTCATCTTCATATTCATAAGCTTTAATATTATAAATGCTCTGCATATTATCAGTACAGACTGTATGGAATAGTTCAATAATTTGAAGAAGTTCATTAGTTTTATAACGTTTTGTATTACGTTTACATAGATTACGTTTAAAATCAGCTTCAGTGATTTTTTTCATAATGTATTTCATACGAATATCACTATTATCTGCATTATTTTGAATTTGTGTTCGCATACGATTGATAATAACATCCTCATTATGATGGAATTTACGAATGATATACAAGAGAATTGTGTATAAACTTGCGGGGTGTAGTTGAGTAATAACACCGTTCCTAATGAATTCTTTCTTAATTGTAATATCAAGAGTGTTATAACCGGCTCTTTGATAATAGCCGTCAACCAGGAATTTACTAAACGAACGAAATTTATTACTTATTTGATGTGGAAGGGGAAGTCCACCACAAATTTGATCTCCTGGATTGCGCGCTACATTAATATTTCCAGCTTGTAGAGCTTGATAATAGTGTGGATTGTGAATTTGATTACCACGAATGATTTTACCAGATGTCCAACTAAATGCAACCTGGCATTGTGTACACCACATTTGATCGCATCCACTGATTTTAAAGATTGGTACAGCACATGTAGGACAAGCACGGGTATTTTTGCGAATTTCATCAGCAGACTCTAAATCTTCTTTTTTACATTCATGTTCATCTTCTTGTGGATTTTTACCTAGATTTTCAAAGCATTTTGAACAAGCATGTGTCTCGCAAACAGGGCACGTCCAATTTTTACCCATAATTCCATTACATTCTTCAGCAGGACATGGGTGTTTAAATTCACGTTTAACCGTTTCCTTTGTTTTAGACGATTCTCTAAAATATTGATTTACTTTTGAGGGATTATGTTTATTTTCATTAATATATTGAATATCATATAGTTTTTTATTGTATTCACGACTTTTATTCCGTAGAGCTCTTAGTTGAATTTCTAGTTCTCTGATTTTATCATAGACAATCGTTTTATCCTTACAAATTTCGGTATATTGAGATACCATCTTTTTATGTTCATTAAATTGTTCTAGTTCCGCCATTGTTTCTGGAAATCTGGCTTTTTCGGTTTCAAATGTGCGTAGAGTTTTCGCCTTTTTCAATTCAGAGTTGATAAATGTTTTATTAATATTTTTAAAGAGGAATGCATTATTCCAACCAAATTTACAATTCATACAATATGGTTCATCAGAAATGGTTTTAAGGAATGTTTGGACACATTTTTTACATACAATAATATCACATTTAGGACAAGTAATTGGTTTACGTTCATTTGTTGTAAAGGGTTCTACGCAGATAGAACATTCTTCTTGTTTAGGAGTTTCTTCTACAGATACTTGAATTTGGTTTGTTTCAGTCGCCATATCTAGGTGTATGATAGTTATAATACAGACTACACAAAAAAAAATCAATTTTTTGTTTGTAATTATAAAAAATCCGCCGACCTGGAATCGAACCAGGGACCATCCGAGGATTGTTGAAATCCTGGAAAACCACTACAATCGGACGCTCTACCAACTGAGCTATCAGCGGTTATTAATACAATTAATCATTGTATGATTACTTCAGCTAAAAATAAATATGTATGTGTAAACTCATGTTGTATAAATATACGATTAGAGTAATTGTACTAAGTCTATAAGGGAATCGAACCCAATTAACTCACCTAAAGAGATAGACTAAATTTTTGTGTTTTTTTTATTTTTTTTTGTGTTAAAATGATAGTCTCTTCCTATCAGTCAGTCTGCGTATTCGGTAGTAATCCTTTTACCAGACCCACACTATCCACTGTGCGTAAATCTGCGATATAATCGAGTTATGAAATTGAATACAATATAACAGAGCGTTACTTTGAATGTTATTTAGAGTATTCTCATCCATACAATATACAAGTAAACAAACGTGTTAGTATTTTTTTTTTAAATCTACGACCAACTATTCTTTAAAAATCTAAATGACTTACCTCAATCATTATTTGAAACAGCCCACAGAACCTACAACAACCACTTCTTCAATCCCATTCAGTCTTCTAGTCCAAGTCCTCGTTCATCTCGTTCTTCTCATTCTCCATTCTCCATTCTCCATTCTCCATTCTCCATTCTCCATTCTTCATCCAACCGCAACTAATTTTATTAAAAATTGTTTTAAACATCTTAACTACATTGTCTTCTAGAAATCCTCCAGTTAGGGTTGTAATATAGGAACCTAATCAACTATATTACCTATGGTAAGACTTTCTGTAGAAGATGTTTTATAATCCCAGTCAAGGAATTATTCGTTTGTCAAAAATTGTTAACTACTATATTTTTTATTCTAAACTCCATCAATACTATATTCGTGACAAATTTATTCGTGTATGTTAATTAAACATTGTTAAATAACTGCTGCATATAGTCTTATACTATTCTTATACATTCTCATTCTCGAGGATTGTGTATAATTTCGTTAAACCAGACTATAGTCCAATCCAAATTCTGAGTCAACTATTGAGGGATATTTCTATTTTTTCTTAGAAATAACGCCTACAATAAACAAAGAAAATATTTCTGAGCAGCTGACTATACTTAACAGTATATATTATCTTTAGGTAGTTTTAAAAATTGAAAAGTTTTCAAATTATTAAAAACTTGTAGAACTTATATAGTTAGTGTAGAATTTAGTAACCTAGAAAATGGCTATGAAAACCCAAAAATATCCTCTCCTTAACCGATGGAAAGAGGAAAAAAATATTACGGATGATATGAAATATATTGGATTTGTAACCGCTCGAGAAAATAGAATTTGGTGCGATCCTTCATGGACTATGTCTAATAATAAATTTGAAACAAGTTCGCAATCAGATAAAAACTGGAGAAATAAAGATGTAATTTCAGCACCTCCAGTAGAATGTAATACTCCAATTTTTAATCATAATTTTAATGTATCAACTTCTTATTCAATTTCAAATAAAGAATTTGTTGATGTTGAACGTGTATTTCATTATGTTACTCTAGGTGGAATAATTAATAAGAAAGATATGTTAGAAGTAAGAGAATGGGTAAGACGTTCTGTTGATGCATACAATCGTAGTAAAAAAATTACAACTGAAATTGAAAAGGTATATGTACGTGTATCGCGTCCTTTTGACGGAAAAGATGATGTATATCAAATCAGACGTTATATGCCTGAACATTATTCAGCTATCGCTAAAGGTTGTATTAATTGGGCTACACTAAATACTCATAAAATTACTTATCCCAAATTTTAAAAATAACCTATAAAAACATATTAATTAATAATTTTTTATTTAAAGAGCTTGTAGTATCCATAAGTATATACACAATAATATGGTAGGATACGATGATACTCAATGTAATGAATATTTTTTAAGAACTTATTTAGTCAGTTACTTATTTATGGTCTTAAATCTACTAACAACCTTCTTTTTGTATTTTGGATGTAATGCAGATATTAATAAATTACGACACAAAGTAAATTATTTACTTGAGTCAAGTGTAGAAAACAACGAATCTGCTACTGAAGAAGAGGAAACCGAAACTGAAACAGCCTCCGAAGAAGAAACTGAGGAAGAAACAGAGACTGAAACTGAATCGGATTATGAAGGAGAAACACCTTATAGCTATCTAAAAACAAGTGATTTACGTGTTATTGGGGAAGGAATAAAAAAAATGGTTCGTAGATGTTATTCTGATACAGCTACATACTTAAAACCGTTACCGTCTACACAAAAAACGGCTTCTCGTATCGTTGAAACAAGTGAATATAAATTTAAAAACTATTAGATTGTGGTAAAGTATGAATAATGCCTGTTCTAGGATAACAATAATTATTTTTTATATCTTTTAAATTAGGAATATCTTTCTTAAAAGCTATTTTATGTATTTCATTTTCTAAAAAAATGCAATTTAGACTACCTTTTTCGGTTGTTTTTTTTTCGCGATACAAAATAATATTTGTAATTCCTAGTAAAAAGGATAGAGAATTAACTGCTTGAATAATTATTAAATGATCACCTTCATATATTTTTGGTAAAGAGCATAGTCCTAACTGACTGTAATGAATAATTGTTGTATTTTTAATTAACTCTAACGAATCTAGTAAATATAGTAATACATAATAATCCATAAATGTTGTATCTTTAATTTTATACCGAAAGAATGTTGGATAATATGTTTCTAAATAATTTTTCCATACAAAACTATTTTTATCAGATATATGAGTATCCCATATTTTATATTTAAAAGAGTATTTATATGCTTTAAAAGGGTCTTTAATAGCAATTAGTTGTTCTTCGTGAATATCCATCTTATTTTCTTTATTATTATATTTTTTTCTATGTTTAAATTATAAAAACATAATGTTTAATACCGTATCTAACTCTGTTAATCTTGCATTAAACTCTAACGATTCCGCCGAAAAGAAAAAGATGTTCAACGATCATGTTGTTTCTGTCTTAATTGGTCTTGTTATCGTTGTTGTTCTTCATTTCGTATTAGGTCCATACCTCTGGAACAACGTCCTCACACGTCTTGTACCAGTTCTTAAACCAGCACGCTTTTACGATACATTCCTTCTTTCCATTCTCTTAAGTCTTATCCTCGTAAAATAAGTGAATACTAGTGCGTGTTAAATTTTTTTTTTAATTATCTTTTAAAACATAAATCTAAAATGTTTTGTTCTACGCAGTTTTTATTAAAAAGGTGTTATTTATTGTATGCTTTTATAGCTATTGCAATTCTTTTGTTATTATTTTGTATTTATTTGTATAAAAAATATACGAAACAGAATAAATTAGAAGACATGAATGTAGATATGGCAAATCTTCAAGAAGATTCTAGGGTTATGGAAAATTTTAGTGAAGTTCCTCAAAAAGATGAGACTAATGAAGCATCAGAAGATGAACCAATTGCGTCAGAAAGTGGCGAGGGCGGTTCGGGATTGATAAGAAATCCTTTACAAAATAGAGAGGAAAATGAAAAAGTAAAAGAAAATGATAAGCAAAACGAAAATAGTGAAATTGAACTAGATATAGTTGAAGAACCTAAAAAGGATGAATAAGATAAATAAACGTTTAATAAAACGGTTTAAGGTTACGTTTCTTTTTTATTTAAAATATCTTTCCAGACAAAAATGACTACTATTTTTTTAATCGAAACCGAATCTCATGGAACTATTGAATTAGAGGGTGAACGTTTTGGACGTTTTTTAGAAGAAACGACCACTATTCATACTGAATTAGTATTTACAACCGGAATGTCTGGTATTTTAGAAGCAATTACTGATCCATCATTTTCAGATCAAATCTTAATTCTTTCATTTCCTCCATTCGGTAACTATGGAGCTCCATTTAATCGTTTAGATAAGTGGAAACTATCAAAGGAATTTGAATCCGCGTCAGTATCGCCTTTAGCGATTATTTGTGACCATCAGATTAATAATTATTCTCACTGGAATGCAGAAATGTCATTAGATGGATTTTTACGTAGACATAACGTTTATGGTATTAAAAACATAGATACTAGAATGTTAGTTAAATATGCTCGTCAAGGTCTAGGAAAGATACGTTTACGAACAAAATATACTATTCCTTATGTAGAAACGCGTATTTTAGGAGGTAACACTAAAAGCTTTTTTAGCAAACCATACGCGTCTATTCTTCCGTCTTTTTATCAACCGCCTACTGAAAATAAGATTTTATTTGTAGACTGTGGTGCAAAAACAAGTCAATTAAGAAACTTATTAGAACAAGATTTTGTGGTTCATGTAATTGCTCCACGATGGAATAATATGCCTCATCCTAGAAATATTCATAATCTAGGATATTTAGGTATTTTTATAAGTAATGGTCCTTATGATCCAAAGGATTGGACTGAAACACAACAATGGCTTGCTAATGTTTTAAAAACAGAAGAAAGAAATGATAAAAAGATTCCTATTTTTGGAATTTGTTTAGGTCATCAACTACTTGCGTTATCTTCAGGATTAAAGACGCAAAAAATGAAACTAGGAAATAGAGCACAAAATGTTCCAGTTCAATTAATGGATAGTCCATATGGTTTTATTACAAGTCAGAATCATGGATATGAAGTAAGTCGCGAAAGTATTAATAAATCTGATGATTGGATTGAGTTATTTCATAATCTAAATGATAATAGTAATGAAGGAATCATTCATAAAAGATATCCATATTTCTCCGTTCAATTTCATCCAGAAGCTAGACCCGGTCCATTGGATACTAAGTTTCTTTTTACATTTTTTAAAGAAATCATTCATAGTGGTAGACAAGAAATTGTAAGTTATTTCAAAGAAAAATATCCTTCTATACAACCATCTATTTCATACCGTAAAGAAGCAGGAAATGTGTTAATTATTGGTTCTGGTGGTTTATCTATTGGACAAGCAGGTGAATTTGATTATTCAGGTAGCCAAGCTTTGAAATCATTTAAACGCATGGGATGTAAAACAATTCTTTTAAATCCTAACATTGCAACAATTCAAACAGATGTAGCAGATGTGTGTTATATTAATCCAATATCTCCAGAAGTTGTAGAAAAGATTATACAAGAACAAAATATTAAATATATTAGTGTTTCTTTTGGAGGACAAACAGCCTTAAATTGTGGTATTTTATGTCAAGAAAAGGGTATTTTTGATAAATATGATGTTGAAGTATTGGGAACTACAATAGATAATATTACTCAATCTGAGGATAGGAAACTATTTAAAGAAAAAGTAGAATCAATTGGATTACAAACTCCACCATCTGCAACAGTTTTAACACTAGAAGAAGCACAGACTACAGCAGATACACTAGGATTTCCACTATTAGTGAGAGCTGGTTTTTGTTTAGGAGGACAAGGGAGTGGGTTCGCTAAAAATAATAAAGAATTGAAGATTTTGGTCGAAAAAGCACTTGCTATTAGTAAAACTGTTATTTTAGATAAGAGTCTATTGGGTTGGAAAGAATTAGAATATGAAATATTACGTGATAAAGTTGGTAATAAGATTTGTGTATGTACTATGGAAAATATGGATCCTCTTGGTGTCCATACTGGTGAATCTATTGTAGTAGCGCCCGTTCAAACACTGAATGATAGAGAACATCAAATGTTGAGAAATGCTTGCTTCAAGATTGTTGATGCGTTTGAAATTGTAGGTGAATGTAACGTTCAGTTTGCATTAGATCCTAATAGTGAATCATTCTTTGTAATTGAAATGAATGCTAGATTAAGTCGTTCCTCTGCGTTAGCCTCTAAAGCTACTGGATATCCTATTGCTAGTGTAGCTGCTAAATTAAATATGCAATGGTTATTACCTAATATTAAAAATGATATTACAAAAAATACAACAGCTTTTTATGAACCAAGTTTAGATTACATGGCTGTAAAAGTTCCAAGATGGGATTTATTGAAGTTTCCTGGTGTATCACATAATATCGGTTCTCATATGAAGAGTGTAGGCGAAGTAATGGCGTTAGGAAGAACGTTTCCAGAAGCTATAATGAAAGCATCGCGTATGGTAGGTAATTTTAACGGAAAATTGGGATTATTTCCTAGAAAGTTGATATCAAATGAAAATTCAAAACAATTGCAAACACTACAACCGAATACAAACCGATTGTTAGACATTTTAGACTATTTTTGGGAAAAAAAGAGCATTACCGATATAAATACAGAAACAGGAATAGATGTTTGGTTCTTATCACAACTTAAATATATTGCTGAAGCATACTATGATTTATCGGCTTATAATCACATAGATATTTCAAAAGAGGAACTAAAACGTTTAAAATCAATTGGATTTTCTGACTTACAACTAGCTAAAACACTGAATATTGAAGAAGATGATATACAAAAACAACGCAATATTCATAATATTCATCCTGTATTCCATAAAATAGATACAGTAGCTGCCGAATTTCCATGTGATACTAATTATTTATATATGACGTATCGTTCTGAAGATAATGAATACACACCTGATGATACAACTATAGTCGTGTTGGGATCTGGTGTATATAGAATCGGCAGTTCAGTTGAATTTGATTGGTGTTCTGTTAAATGTGTTGAAAAATTACGTGAAATGGGTAAAAAGGTATTATTTTTAAACCATAATCCTGAAACCGTAAGTACAGATTACGATATGGTGGATGCATTAGTGTTTGAAGAAATTACTCCTGAAGTAGTTAATGAAATACGTTATTTATGTGATAATCATTTTGGAGGTGTTATTTTATCTGTAGGAGGACAAGTCGCTAATAATATAGCAATTGATTTAGATA
>MDTC01105788.1_pt1 | contig 11309 bp, 6 predicted proteins | sample 811181 | NCBI WGS metagenome assembly MDTC01 (sample SAMN05326644, study PRJNA326480) | marine metagenome | isolation source: seawater | place: Pacific Ocean: North | collected 2011 | reverse complement strand
TTGTACAACAAAAAAGGCCAGGAATAATTTTAGAATATTCAAGAGTTATTTCCTCCTGCACTGTTAATTGTAAGTTTATAATGAAGTGAAGTATACAATTCAGTAGGTAATCTGTCATCTATCATTTTTTGTTTATCTGTAACGTTAAGAACGCTGTCATTCCTGCAATCTGTTGAGTGGGAATTTCGCTCGCCTGATTCCTATTTTCCATGAGTATACTGAAGTTATTCAACAATCGCTCAACTTATTTTGGAATTAACAAGTTTTTCACGAAATCTGCTGTATCATAAGGTGACATCCTCTTTCGAGGTAGTGTAAGATGCAGTTCGTTGCTGGCTACCACTTTTACCATTTTTTTAGCATTTTTAAAGAGTGTTTCTGCTTTTTGCAGATTTTCTACCTGAAGTAAGATAGTGCCGTCTACTCGTATGAGTGAAAGGACATGAGAAGCTTGTGCTGCTATTCTTATTGCACATTCCATTAATAGGTTTTTAACATATTCAGGTGTTGGACCAAATCTATCAGCAAGTTCCTTTCCCATCTCCTCTATCTCGTGTTTAGAAGATAGACGATTCACCTTCCTGTATATTTCTATTTTCAGTTTCATGTCAGGGATATAGTTGTCCGGTAGATATGAATCCAGGTTTAAGTTTATATGGATATCATTGTAGTCCTGAACCGGCTCATTTTTAGCCTTACGAATCACAATTTCAAGTAGCCTGCAGAACATTTCATAGCCGACCGCGGCGATATGTCCATGCTGTTCTATGCCTAAAATGTTCCCTGTCCCTCGAATCTCAAGATCTCGCATTGCAATCTTAAAGCCAGCTCCAAGTTCAGAAAAGTCAATAATTGCCTTTAACCTTTTTTCAGCTTCCGGTGTAACCGGTCTGTTTATCGGCAATAAGAGATAGGCGTATGCACGGTGCTTGTAGCGTCCTACCCGACCTCGTAATTGATGCAAATCAGCCAAACCAAAATGATCCGCTTCATTAATAAATATCGTATTTACATTCGGAATGTCGAGGCCGGATTCTATTATTGTTGTAGATACAAGGATATCTGCTCTTCCGTCTATAAATTCTGACGTTTTTTTCTCCAGTGCTCCTTCCGGCATTTGTCCATGAGCAACAGTAATGCTTGCTTCCGGGACTATCTTTCCAATAGTTTCTGCAATACGATTTATATTTCTTACTCGATTGTGTACAAAATATACTTGCCCATCACGATTCAATTCGTGAAGTATAGCATTTCGTATTACCTCAGGATCGAAACGTAATAAATTTGTCTGTATTGATTGTCTGTCTTGGGGTGCCGTATTCAAAGATGAAATATCTCTTATGCCTAGAAGGGACAAATGCAACGTGCGAGGGATTGGAGTTGCTGTTAACGTGAGGACATCAACCGATTCTCTCAGCTTCTTCAGTTTCTCCTTATGCGCTACACCAAATCTTTGCTCCTCATCTATGACTATCAATCCGACGTCCTTGAATGTAACATCTTTCTGAACCAATCTGTGTGTTCCGATTACAATATCGATACTTCCCTCCTTTAAATCCTCCAATATCTCCTTTTGCTCTTTTCGGGTTTTAAATCTGCTTAACACATCAATATTAATGGGATAGTCTGCCATTCTGTCAACAAATGTCCTGTAATGCTGCTGAGCCAGTAAAGTTGTCGGCACTAGGATGGCTACCTGCTTTCCATACATAACGGTTTTAAATGCCGCCCTTATCGCAATCTCTGTTTTTCCATATCCCACATCTCCACAGATTAGCCTGTCCATAGGCTTTGATGATTCCATGTCACGCTTAATATCACTGATAACCTGTAGCTGATCTTCAGTCTCCTGGAAAATAAATTCCGACTCAAACTTGCTCTGCCATTCGGAATCTTTCGGGTAGGCAATGCCCTGTTTTGCTTCTCTGATTGCCTGCATGGAAATGAGTTCGGTTGCCATGTCCTGAACTGCTGCTGTTGCTATCTGTTTTTTTCTTTCCCATGTTTTGTTTCCCAATTTACTTAACTTTGGTTTACGCTCAGAGCCGGATATGTATTTCTGTACTAACTCAATCTTTGCTGCAGGCACATAGACCTTTGCTTTTTCGGCAAACTCAAGTGCAAGAAATTCACCATAACTACCTGACTCATTATCGCTATTTAGTATTTGCATACCGAGGAACCTTGCTATGCCGTGGCTCGCATGTACTACCAGATCTCCCACGGCTAAATCAAGAAATGAGTCAATTGCCTTTGACGGAATCAGACTCTTTGGCTCTCTTCTCAGCCGGTAGCGGTGGAATATCTCATGATGAGTAAGAAACGCGGTTGAGATATCCTCAAATAAAAAACCGTGGTTGAGGTGCCCGATCTGATATTCTACACGATTGGAAAGAGAACGTTTACCTGCGATCTTCTTCGCCCTTTTTGGTTTTATCTTACGGGAGGTTGGTTGGGAATTAATGTCCGGCGACAGAAATTCGCTCAGCCTCTGTTCTTCAGCTTGATTACTGCAGAATATTATGGTGTTTTTGTAAGAGGTTCTTATTTCCCCGATCTTTTGAATTGAGTTATCGACATCATGATCGAAATAATCCAGGGCCTTTATGTTAAATGAAAATGTATGATTACGTTTAAGTGTTAACCGGGAAAGATATATCTTTCTGAAATCTTTGCATGATTCTAAGATACGATTGAAAGAAAAAATCTTGTCGTGAGATTGCAAGTTATTGTTTATGTGTTCTGCCTTGCTTTCTATATTTTCAAATTCTTTAAAAATGATCCAGGACTCTTTTGGTATATAATCAATGAGGGAACTGAACTTGCTTCTCTTTCTGCCAGACTTCTCTGACCGAGATGGCTTGGCTGCTGGATGAGTAGGCACATTTATCTGCTCAGCCTGTACACCAAGTATTTTACACTCATTTACTTTCTTTGCTGATAATTGTGTTTCTGTGTTAAATATACGGATAGAGTCGATTTCATCCCCAAAGAACTCAATGCGATAAGGCATTTCATCTGCTATATTACCAGTCGAAACATCATTGCCCTGTTCGTGTTCATTCAGGGAAGAGAATGGAAAGATATCAATAATTCCACCTCTCAGGCTGAATTCTCCGGGCAGTTCAACTATGCCTGCTCGCTCAAAACCACCTTTAATCAACCACTCTACAATAAACTCCTGTTTGCACTCTTGCCCGATCTTGATTGTGAGTATATTTTTTTCTATTGCTTCCGGCGGTGGGACATGTTGTAAGAGTGACTGAATCGGGGTAATGATAATCCTACAGGTAGATATACAGTTACCTGATAACAGCTTATACAAAACATTAATTTGCTGAACACAGGTGTTAGTATCAGGAAGTGATTCAACAGAGATTGCGTCTTCTGATACAGGGAAAAAGAGAGGGCTTTTATGAAGAAATACATTTACATCCTCAACTACCTCTTCCGCCTCCTCTATGCCAGAGGTTACGAAGAGTATCTCTCCTTTTTTGGAAATGCCCTTGTCACTTGCTAGGGCAGCAATTAGAAAAGAAGCAGAAGATCCCCATAACCCCTGAACATGACAATCCTTTCCAGATATCAGGCTGTCTGCTATCTGTTTATACTTTTCGTCTTTATGAATAAGCTTAAGCACGTTTTTCATAAGGAAATTATACTTCTCTTTTTATAACCGGGCAAGAGTTTATGCTTAGATGAGTGTCAGCAGATTGTATTTTTATTTGAGGGCGAGCTTTCACTATGCAGCCTGAATACGGAAATTTAATTTTCTTAATCAGTAGTAGTTTGTGAAGTTAATGATAAAGTCACCTTGCAAGGTGACCTCATTTCCTCTAAAATGGGTGAGATAGTAAATACTATAAATAATTCTATGCTTGGTTATTACGACGTGAATAATGCTTAAAGGGTCAATCAAATGAAGTCTTCAAAATATATAGCGGCTGGTATATCCGGAGTAGCATTGATTTGGATTTTATTAGGTATTTTTTTCTTAGGAGTGGGAGGAAATGGAAAAGGATCTGTGGCGGGTACAAGCTCGACCGCAAAAGTTGCAGAAGTTCGAGTTAGGGATATCGTGGCACAGCCGTATGCAAATGACATTGTTGTAACAGGGCGTACTAATGCATCGAGAACCGTTGAAATTAAGGCTAAAACCAAAGGCCAGATTCAGGTGCTTCTGCAAGAGAAAGGTGCTCGTGTCGAAGAACATGAAATTATCGCGAGAATTGAATTGAGTGATCGTGAAGCCAAAGTAATTGAAGCAAAACAGAGATTTACGCAAAGACAGATTGAATATGATGCGGCCAAATCATTGGAAGACGAGGGATTCAATTCAAAGGTCACATTAACACGATCTCTTGCTAATCTGGAGACGGCACGTGCCGAATTGACAAAGGCAGTAATTGCGCAGGAAAACACAAAAATAAAAGTGCCTTTTAAAGGATTGATTTACGATCAGCTGATTGAAGTAGGTGATTATGTTTCGGTTGGTGACACGATGTTTACAATTGTAGATATGGACCCGATTGAACTGGTAGTCTTTATTTCAGAGCGCAATATCTCCAATATCAGGCTGGGACAGGAAGCTTCAGCAGGATTTTATAATGGTGATGCCGTCAAGGGCAACGTAAGCTATATTGCCCCTGTCGCAGATCCAACTACACGAACATTCCGTGTAGAAATTTCGTCTCCTAACCCTGATTACTCAATTAAGGATGGCCTGACGGCAAAAGTCAGGATTTCTACAGAAAGAAAACTGGCGCACAAAATTTCACCCTCTGTTCTGTCACTGAATGACGTGGGTCAGATCGGAGTAAAAATTGTGGACGCTCATAACAAAGTGCAATTTGTTCCTGTAACGATTTTGTCTGACACTTCTGATTATATGTGGATTCTCGGGTTTCCGGAGAGCATTAGATTAATTACGGTGGGGCAGGACTTTGTGTCCCACGGCCAGACTGTCCAGCCGGTAGTGGCTGATGGAGAAGGTCTGTTATGATTAATGCTTCAATTCGCCACAGCCGCACTGTCATTTCAATATTGATTTTACTACTTGTTGTCGGAACGTATGCTTACATCAATATAGCTAAAGAGTCCTCTCCGGATATTGACATCCCGCAAATTTATATCTCCATGTCTCTGGAAGGAATTTCTCCTGAAGATTCCGAGCGATTGCTACTACGCCCGATGGAGCAGGAACTGTCAACTATTGAAGGCGTAAAGGAGATGAAGTCTACTGCTTATCAGGGCGGAGGGTTTGTTCTGTTGGAATTTCAGGCAGGGTTCAAAAAGGACAAAGCTCTGGATGATGTACAGAAGGCTGTGGATCAGGCTAGGCCTGAATTGCCGGACGATGTTGATGAACCAAGTGTTACAGAGGTAAATTTCAGCCTGTTTCCGGTTTTGGTTGTTACGCTTTCGGGTAGCATGCCGGAACGTGCACTGTTGAAACTGGCACAAAGCTTACAGGATAGAATAGAAGCTATTACATCTGTGCTGGATGTAAATATTGCTGGTGACAGAGAAGAACTTGTTGAGATCATCATAAAACCTGAGTTGCTTGAAAGCTATGCATTAAATGGTAACGACATCATGAATTTGTTTAAGGTGTCCAATCGTCTTGTTGCTGCGGGTAATCTGGATACCGGTGCCGGGCGTTTTGCAATCAAGGTACCGGGTCTTTTCGAAACAGTACACGATGTCTTGAACATGCCGTTGCGTGTGGATGAAGATTCTGTCATCAAGGTCCGTGATATTGCGGAAATTCACCGAACATATAAAGATTCTGAAAGTATTGCACGTCTACTCGGGGAGCGGGCAATCGCTCTCGAAGTGGTTAAGCGTTCGGGTGAGAACATTATAGACACGGTAAGGGCTGTGCGAAAGATTGTCGCGGAGGAGGGCGCGCTTTGGCCTCAAGGCGTTGAAGTCTCTTTTACGCAGGACGAGTCAGAGACAATCAAAACAATGTTGCTTGATTTGCAGAATAACATGATCAGTGCAATTATTCTGGTGATGATAGTGGTTGTTTTTGCGCTTGGTGTTCGAACTGCAACGCTTGTGGGAATTGCTATTCCCGGTGCCTTGCTAACAGGCATTTTCGTTATCTATGCGATGGGGTTGACGGTCAACATTGTTGTGCTTTTTTCTCTCACACTTTCAATTGGAATGTTAGTTGATGGTGCTATTGTCGTTACGGAATACGCAGACAGGAAATTGTCAGAAGGGATTGTGCGGGATAAGGCTTACAGTGAAGCGGCCAGGCGAATGGCCTGGCCTATCATATCTTCAACAGCAACCACATTGGCAGCATTTGCACCGCTACTATTCTGGCCGGGTATTGTTGGAGAGTTCATGAAATATATGCCGATTACTTTGATCGCGGTTCTGGCTTCATCCATGCTCATGGCGCTTATCTTTGTTCCAACACTGGGGGCTTTGTACGGTAAACCCGGTGCCGCCAGTGACCCGAAGATGATGCAGATGTTGACTGTATCGGAAGATGGAGATCTCAAAACAATTACAGGTTTCACCGGATGGTATCTTTCTGTTTTGGAAGTTGCGTTGAAACGTCCCGGACGGATCCTCCTTCTGGCTCTGGCGTTGCTGATAGGTGTTCAGTCTGCTTACATGAAATTTGGAAAAGGTATTGAATTTTTTCCAAGTATTGAACCTGATTTTGCATCTGTCCTGATTCATGCCAGAGGCAATCTGTCTATTTACGAACAGGACAAGTTGGTCAAAGAAGTGGAAAATCTGATCCTTGAGGTTGACGGAATTGAAACCATGTACTCGCGAATTGGAACATCAAAACAGAAAGGATCAGATCTGGCAGAGGACGTAATTGGACAAATCCAGATCGAGTTTACTGATTGGGATACACGTAAATCGGCAAATGAAATTTTAAATGAAATCAGAGAAAGAGCGAGTAGTCTGGCCGGAATTTCTGTCGAGACTCGTGAGCAGGAAGAAGGCCCCGCTGCAGGCAAAGCCGTGGAAATTCAAATTTCTTCTCGCTTTCCGGATAGGCTGGAACCGGTAACAGTGCTGATTCTGGATATCCTGGAGGAGCTGGGAGATTTCCGGGATATCGAGGATACAAGGTCGCTGCCTGGCATCGAATGGGAGCTGGAGGTTGACAGGGCACAGGCCGCAAAATTCGGGATGGATATCACTATCATCGGCTATTACATCCGCATGATAACAAACGGTTTGAAGGTAGCTGAATACCGGCCGGATGACAGTGATGATGAAATAGATATTGTAATTCGTCACGGCACGGGACAGCGGACGTTGGACCAACTGGATCGTGTTCGTATTGAAGGCCCTGGTGGATCAGTCCCGATTAACAGTTTTGTTAATCGTTCTGCACAGCCTGCTGTAGGTGTAATCTATCGTTCTGATCAGAGGCGAATTGTGACGGTAAAGGCAGATTTACCGCCTGAGACAAACATTAATGCAAAGGTTGAACAGATAAAAGCGTGGCTGAGTAATAATCTTGATAAACTTGATCCGAAAGTAGAAATCACATTTAAAGGGCAGGACGAAGACCAGCGCAATTCACAATCTTTTCTGACAAAAGCTTTTATCGTTGCTCTGTTTATGATGGCGATAATTCTGGTCACACAGTTTAACAGTTTTTACAGTGCCTTTTTGATTCTGTCGGCTGTAATCATGTCTACAATCGGAGTGATGATTGGCTTGATGGTAACCGGTCAACCATTCGGTATTGTTATGACCGGAGTCGGAGTAATTGCCCTGGCCGGAATTATCGTGAATAACAATATCGTGCTGATTGATACGTTTGATCATTTATGTCGCCAATATGGCGATAGCATGAATATTCGCGAGATTATTCTACGCACAGGAGCACAACGTCTCCGGCCAGTTCTGTTGACAACGATTACGACGGTTATCGGACTGATGCCTATGGTCCTGCAGATGAATATTGATTTTATATCCAGTAAAACCAGTTTTGGAGCACCCTCGACACAATGGTGGGTACAGCTCTCAACAGCAATTGTTTTCGGCCTCAGTTTTTCAACTGTCCTGACGCTTGTTGTTACTCCCTCTGCCCTGATGTGGCGTGAAAATATTGCTTCGAACAAAAGCAGACTCAAAAAACGTTTGTGGAGATTCAAATCAAAAGAAAATTCTTCGCTTCACTCAGAATGACAAAATCCGATAATCCCATACCCTACTTCATTTTTTCTTGACTTTAGTGATATGTATATTTATCATTCCATCACATCATTTCTAAAAGCATAAATATTTATCAACAATATTATGCGGATAAATCTCTAATATAGTTTATTTTTACTTTAATGTAAATTACATGAACTGTCTTACCAGATAGACATTCTTAAATATATAGTATCCATGTTTTATCGGATTGCAATGGAGTAATCTCTCAATGAAAATCTCTGATCAAGGAGAAGGCTTCCTATCTTTGATCTTGCCATAATAGTATTAGATCGGCATTCACGAATCTTATGTTTCAGATTTATCTAACCTGAAAGGAGAATATTGTGAGTAAAACTCAAGAGGAGATACGAATTGCATTATTTGGGCCCAGTTCTTCGGGCAAAACATCATTGCTTGCTAGTTATTACGGCAATCAACAAAAAATCGGCTTTGAGGAAAGGCATGGATATCACTTAACGGTTGAAGATACATCGGCAGGCAATAGGCTACTATCAAGATATTATAAAATGGAGGAAGGGGATTTTCCACTTGGAACAGATACTTTTGAGGAATACTGCTTTGGATTCAAGGTACACGAACTAACTGATCCCAGCTTTAAAATAGTGTGGTATGACTATCCTGGTGGTTGGTGGGAAAACACCCCTAAAGATGAAAGCGAAGAACTGGCTCGCAGAGAGACATTTCGTAATTTACTCCAAAGTCACGCCGGTATATTGCTTATAGATGGAGAGCAATATGATAAACGCGGAATAGCCTATGTGCATTATATTTTTGATCAGTTTAAAAACGAGATCAGGCGAATTAAGGATTGTCTGGCAAGTGAGGGTAAACCAATAGATGCTTTTCCAAAACAGTGGGTTATTGCTATATCAAAAGCGGATATCCTTCCTGATAATATTACCGCAGAAGATATTTGTAATAAAATTGTTACTGATACCAGAGACCAGTTAGACGGCCTTAAAAAAGCTGTTAATTCAGAAGATTTTGGCTGTCAATTTATGCTGATTTCATCTGCAAAGGGCGAAGGGAAGAAGGTTATAAACAGCCATCAATACATTGGTCTTCAGCTAATAGCTCCGGTTGTATTATTGGGAATTTTAGCTGAGTGTGCACAAAAGATAGGCAGAAAACAAGTTTATGGGCCTTTTGCGGGAATATTCCGAAAACTGCAGGGCTTGATGGGTTCTATGGATAAAGTTGATAACTTTCTTCCAAAGAAATATCAATTAGTATCGCATTTGATTAAGTCCATGCATATTCATGAGGGACTTGACAAAGGAGAAGATTTTTTTCGGAAAAAAATGACTAAGGCTGCACAAAAGGGGGAGAAGACAGACGCTGCTGTCGCGGCAATGAAATTAGAATTAATCAGTAGTGCCGCTCAGCACGCATTTTATCGAAAGCAAAGTGATGATCAAGACAATGCAAACCCATAATACCAACATGAAAATCAAATTAAATCATCTGCTCTGGAGGTCCAGAAGCAGGGATCAGGATTATCAATTCATAAATTCTCCTGAATTTCCTTCTATTGATGGATGGTTCCCGGTCTTTAACGAAGTATTTTCTAATTGTGAGCCAGACGGGGATCCAAAGAATATTATAGGAAAACTTGTTGTTCCGGGTGATGATCATCAATCTGAATTTTTTCAGTTCATTGCAAGTTACTTCATAGACGATAAATATTTAGACTCCAGCGGAAGACCTATTAAGCAATATTTAATCTGGTTCCATCAGGGCTACGAGATTTCAGAAATAAATAAATTGTTAGCCGATGACTGGGGTAGAGATTTCATCTCCGCTTCCAAGGAAATATATTCTGCTTTTTATGAATCTTCAGATAATTCTAAATTAGCCCGAAAAAAGTACATTGTTATTGAGAGATCTAACGTTGATTTGCAAAAATTAGATTTCAAAGACATAGGAGAAATAAAATACGAAGTCCCTGAAGTTGATCTTGTTTCTACCCAACCTTTATACAACAAAATAATAGTGATATTAAAGAGGCTATTCGAAAGGGTAGTGCGTTCATAAAAAAGCGAACAATCTCAGATATGATATTGCCCTCCTGCTATCCATTACCTCCGTAGCATTTGCCGGCAGGAGTTCACTTCACACTTTGGCACTAATTTATTTAATCTTTTAGTTCACCGCAGTCACTAATGGTGACTTGTTTTGATGGTTCTCCCACTCGTGATCCCAGTGCCTCTATCTTTTTAATTGTTTCCATGCCCTCGGTCACCTTTCCAAAGACAACGTGCTTATCATCAAGCCACGGGGTGACGACAGTGGTGATAAAAAATTGTGAACCATTTGTGTTAGGGCCCGCATTTGCCATTGACAAAAGCCCCGGTTCGGTGTGTTTGAGTGTGAAGTTTTCATCATCAAATTTTGATCCGTAGATCGACTTGCCACCCGTCCCGTTATGGTTCGTAAAGTCACCACCCTGGATCATGAAATCGGGGATGATCCTGTGCAATGTACTGTCCTTGTACCCGTACCCCTTCTCCCCTGTACACAAGGCACGAAAATTTTCTACTGTAATTGGAACAACATCTGCGTGCAACTCAAATATGATACGCCCCAGTGCTTCACCATCAGTTTCAATGTTAAGAAAGACGTTTACCGGTTCCATAATTTATCTCCTTCTTCTTTAATGTTAACAAAAAACCCAATTCTCGTTTTTTTAAGAAATATTGCTACCATTTCAATCCTTTTTTTGACTGTTCTTTATACCATCCATAGTTATAAAATAAAATGTAATTCTTGAACCATTAGTTGTAGACAGGCGAAGTGAAAAAGCAGGCTTGACCTTTTTGTATAAATCTTTACAATGCGCTAATATGGTAGGTTGCAAGAGATGTAATTGCCCATAGATTTTCACACATATGTAGAATTTGGTTATAATCTTTTTAAGGGAATACTCAATGAAAAGAAAACTGTCACTATTTGCATGTATAGCGATATTTATTTCGTTACAAACCGGTTGTTTTCAGGTAAAGAGCTGGGACTTAAAGGGTTTGGACTTTATGAGAATGGATGAATTTCATTCTCAAATCCAGTCTCAAAAAATTCAAACTGAGGGATATGTGCAAAAGGTT
>MDTC01007891.1_pt1 | contig 11310 bp, 9 predicted proteins | sample 811181 | NCBI WGS metagenome assembly MDTC01 (sample SAMN05326644, study PRJNA326480) | marine metagenome | isolation source: seawater | place: Pacific Ocean: North | collected 2011 | reverse complement strand
CCATTGCAAAAGCCGATTTCTTGGAGCATCTCCAAATCGTATTCCGTGCGCATGCGTATCCTTTGCGCTTCCAGTAAAAGATTTTCCGATTCGAACCAAGCTACGCGTTCCTCGAGTTCTTTACGAATAGCTGCAATGGCAACACCTACTTTATCTTTGGTCGTTACGTACTGGTTGGCCGGATATACTCGATAGCCTTCAAGCCTGTTGAGGGTTTCGCCGGAGACAGGATCAAGCTCGCGGATGTTTTCCACTTCATCTCCCCAAAACTCAATTCGTAAGAGGTTTTGCGAGTAAGCGGGAAAAACATCGATCACATCTCCTCTGACGCGAAAGTTTCCAGCCTTGAGCTCAACGTCGTTTCTCGCGTAGAGCCCTTCGACAAGTTTTTCTAGAAGCTTGTCGCGACCGAATTCCTCACCTACGGAAACCTCAAAGGACAGTGCCCGAAAATCGTCGGGAGAGCCCAGACCGTAGATGCAAGAGACGCTGGCTACGACTATTACGTCTCGTCGGCTAATAAGAGCACCCGTGGCAGCAAGTCTCAAGCGCTCGATTTCCTCGTTAATGGAAGAATCCTTTTCTATGTAGCTATCGGTAGAAGGGACATATGCCTCGGGCTGATAGTAATCATAATAACTAACGAAGTATTCCACCGCATTGTGAGGAAAGAATGCCTTGAACTCCGAATATAGTTGTGCAGCCAAGGTCTTGTTATGAGAAATAATTAGAGCTGATCGTTGCAATTGCTCGATCACATTGGCCATCGTGAAGGTTTTACCCGAACCGGTTACCCCTAGAAGAGTCTGGTGCCTGTTTTGCGAGCGGACGGAATCAACCAACTTGCGAATTGCCTCGGGTTGGTCGCCCTTCGGCTTGTAGTCCGAGACCAAGCTGAAATCCATGACTCTCAGCTCTTGTCCGCCGGGTTTTCAGGATAGTAATCGACTTCCCCTTCGGACTTGCCAATTACCACCGCCGCGCAACTGTCGCCGAATACGTTTACGGCGGTACGTGTCATATCCAAAATCCGGTCTACAACGTACACGATGCCGATGCCGGTGGCGATGCTTGCCTCCGGGAAACCAACGGCATTTAGGATCACGATAATAGCCACCAAGCTAGCCGAGGGAATTCCCGCTACGCCGATTGAGGTTAGCAAAGCCATCAGTACGACTGAAAATTGGGTAACTAGTCCCATTTCGATTCCGAATAATTGAGCCAAGAATACAACGACCACGCATTCGAAAAGAGCAGTTCCATCCATGTTCACCGTAGCTCCGAGGGGGAGGGTGAAGCTTGTGACCTTCCGCGAAACGCCTGCGCGCTTTTGAACGCACTCCATAGTTAACGGTAAGGTCGCAGAGGAAGACGCGGTTGAAAATGCCGTAAGAAGGGCAGGGGACATCGCCTGGAAATGTTTCCACGGCTTTTCTTTAGCCACTAATTTGAGGAAAATCGGTAGGATGATGAAAGCGTGAATGGCCAGTCCCAGCAGAACGGTAGCGGCAAATTGTCCCATGACCCCGAAAAGTTCCGTTCCCGTCGTCATTATCGTTGGGGTTACCAGACCAAAGACTCCAAAGGGGGCAAAGCCGATTATGAATTTAGTGATGGCGAGGATGGCAGCGTTGAAGCTTTCCCAAAACCGGGTCTGACTCATCCGATGATTCTCCGGTAACTTCGAGATAAAGAAACCTAACAGCAGGCTGAAAAAGATGAGACCCAGCAGTTGGCCTTCCGCAGCAGCTACGAAAAGATTGGAAGGAATCATTCTTTGAAAAATTTCTAGAACACTCCGAAAACCGCCACTTGCGTTTTCCAAAGCTCCAGCGATTTTTTCCTGATGAGCTGCTGATTCTTGAGCAAGCATTGTTGCCCGAAGATCGGGATCCACTTCTCCGGGTTGAAGCAAGTTTACGCACAGCAGACCAGTGACTACTGCGAAGAAGCCGGAGGCGGCGTAAAAAGCGAGAGTTTTTCTTCCTAGCCTGCCAAAGTCATTCTCACCTCCCACATTTATGATGCCGCAGATGATGGATGTGGTGACAAGGGGGACCACGACCATTTTAAGGGCGTTCAGAAAGAGTGTTCCAAGAAATCGCGTTCCGTACTCGAGATTATCAAACCAGACAGCTTTTTTTTCACTCCCTTCCGCCAAGTAGTTGGCGGTAATACCTATCGCAAAAGCCAAAATAAGTGCTATGAGGATTTTCCAATGAAGAGCTAATTTTTTCATGTTGATTTATTTAACCTTGGAAAAGAGATGTGAGCAAGTCGAGGTTCGCGACAGTAGGGTCCGAGATCACAAGGTGGGCTCCGGCCGCTTTCAGCTTTTCGGACCCACGAGTTGTGGCAAGGCCAAGAGCCTTCATTTTTCCGCATCGAGCGGCTTTAATGCCATGGGCGCTGTCCTCCAGAACCACGCATCTTTCCGGAGGGAGATTCATAAGCGCAGCGGACTTGAGGAAGACCTCCGGGTCGGGTTTCCCCCGCGAAACATCTTCCGAGCATACCGCTCCTTGAAAGAAATCGCCTAGATCTAGCAGGCGGAAGGCGAGCTTGAGATTTTCACGTTCCGTGGATGTACCCACAACGCAGGGAATTTCGACCGCCTTGAGCTCTAAGAGTAGCTCACGGATTCCAGGTAGGGCTCGCAGTCCGTCGGATTTGACCAATTCACGATAAAGTTCTTCCTTTCGTCGTCCCAGCCTTTCGACTTCATCAAGGTCTTTGGTCCAACCTAAGATTTCGGGAATGATTAGGGCGTTCCGCTTGCCGAAACCTTGCTTGAAATGATTCTCCGGCAAAGGCTTCTCGATTTCTTTCGCCAACATTTCCCAGCTCCGTTCGTGCTGATTGGAAGAGTCGATGACCACACCGTCCCAATCGAAAATTGCTCCAAATTGCGGGGTCGTAGAGGAACTTTTGTTTGTCGTTGTCATGCCCAATTGTCGTGTAAGGGCATTATCTTTCGTTTTCCCGTACTGTCTCCTCGATGTCGTTTGATCCTATCGCCGATTTAATATTTCCTATAAGTCGGTCGACGGCTCCCGGTTCCTTGTCTTCTTTTGCATGATTGGGTTCGAGTACGTTCGGGAGTCGGATCGTAGTAGTTGTTTTTGGTGGTAATACGCTTTCTGGAAGAAGTGGTCCTTGGAAAGGTTTTGCTTCGGTTAAGTTGGAGTCTGCAAATTCGGTTGCCGCTGATCGCTGTGCAAGAATCTGGTTTAGGAAATCCCTTGATCGAGCTACTTCGGGATGGTCGAACCCGAGAATCTTTTCCTGTGTCGCGAGAACCGTGGTGAAGCCTTCCAGGGCTATCTCCAGTCGGCCGGCAAGAAAATGAAGTTCGGAGAGTCTCGCTTCCGTCCGCAAGGTGAGAGGATCCTCCTCGCCCAAGACTCGCAACTCGGTTTCAAGAAGACGTTCACTTAGCCCAAAAGCTTCCTCGGCTTTGTCGCTGGCAAGGTATATCTCGGCCAGATCATTTTGAGCACGTAGCGTTTCGGGATGTTCGTCTCCTAGTTTTTCTTCCATTCGGCCGTAAATCTTGATGAAGGTGGTCTCCGCATCGTTCAGATTCCCCGACTCTTTTTGCAAATGAGCGATGGCCTTTATTGTCTCAAAGGTTTCGGGGTGCATAGGTCCCAAAGCTTTTTCCTTAGCAGTCAATATTCTGTTGTAGTGGGACAGGGCTTGTTCGTTATTTCCTCTGGAGGCTACAATTTCGGCTAAGGCATCCATGGCTCCAAGAGTTTCCGGGTGTTCCTCTCCCAATATATTCTGCATGCCGGATACGGTTTCGACTGATAGGTTCTCAGCTTCGTCGTAGCGTTGTAGGGCTTGCAGGGTGTTTGCCAAGCGAGCCGCTCTTCTAAGGGTGTCGGGATGTTCCTCACCAAGATGTATGCGCGAAATTTCCAGAGTATTGCGGGCGAGACTTTCGGCTTGAGGCAGTTTCTCTCTGGCGAGATAGATGGTAGCGAGATAACTCATACATCGCAGAAGCTCAGGATCACCTTCCTTTCGTTGAAAAGACTTTAGCTGGGCTAGAGCCGTGGAGCAAAGCTCTTCCGCATCTTCATGCCTGCCGATCCTACGGTAAAGATTGGCGAGGTCGATGCTCGCGCTGATAACTTGCGGATGGTTTTCCCCCAGAAGTTTCTTTCGCTGTTTAAGAAGCTTGGAAAAAAGAGGTTCGGCTTGAATGTGATTCCCGAGAGCGTCTTCGACTACTGCCAATTGATTCATTGCGGAAAGGGTCGTGTTTCCGTCGGGGCTTGGTAAACTATTTAAAAGTGAGAGCGCTCTGGAGAGGTTCATTTTCGCCTCATCAAAAGCCCCGATAGAGCGATAAGTGGCCCCCAATGTTAGGCGTACTTGAGCTTCAATTTCCGGTTCGCCGTTCAGTTCTTCAGCTCGGGTCGTGCCTTTGTCGAGCATCGTTTTCACTAGGCGCGTGTCCATTCCCCGAGAGTTTTCAGGTTCAATGGAGAGAAAAAGTTCTCGGACAAAATCGGTTACAGCTTCCGTCTTCGCTAATTCCTCTTCAGCTTTTTGACGCTCTTTTTCTGTTTCAATTAGTGCTTCCTGAGCCCGATTGCCTTGAACGAGAGCATAGGTGGCGAGTGCAAAACCACTAAGTGCAACAACACTGGCCGTTGCGGCAATTCTAGCCGTTCGGCGATGTCGAGAATTTAAGTCGCGCTGTTTGAGGTCGTCAAGACCTACGCCCAGCATACCCGCAATGATCTTCAAGTAAGCTCCATGTTCCCCATCTTGGTCTCTTCGCAAGTCCGCAGCAGCAGGTTCGCTTGGTTCTTCTGTGATTTTCCCTTGTTCGCTCACTTTTCGGCGAGCAGCTACGGGTAGGCATTCTAGCTCGGGTTGACCGTCGCGTAAGGAGGCAAAGGGTTTTCCGTCTAATACCAAACATAGGATTCGGTTGGCCCGTCCTATTGATTTGAAAACCCTGATTTCTTCATTAACCCAAAACGATTTTGCCGCGGCGGGTGAGCACAAGACAATAAGGTGGCTAGAGTCCTTGAGAGCTTTCTGAATAGCCTCTCCAAGCTCGGCAGACCCTGCCAATTCATCTCTATCCCGAAATATTGGAAAAAGACGGGAGGGAACTGGACCGAACTCGGTTTCCTTACCTATCAAAGCAGTTGGCACTCGAAAGTTTTCGAGTGCTCGGCGTAGTTGTTTAGCTTGTTCGCCATCCTCATGGGCATATGTTAGGAAGGCTCGATATTTGAACTTTTCAGTCATTTTCAAAAGGAATTTATGATTATCGCGTACCAACCTTTTACGCAAGGCATCCTTCCGTTTTGAAACAAACAGTGAAGTGTTTGTTTGGTATTTAGTACTGAGCTAGGCTTGACTTGCCGAACCCAAGTCGAATTCCCCGTCTGATTTTCCTGTTGATTTATCGCCTGTAAATAAACCACTTTGAGGGTTCTACTTCTCTTTAATCGCCCACATCTGAACCTTTTCGTCGTTCGGGGCATCGCCAATCAGAGCTTCGTACCGCAGTTTAGTGTTCAATCCTTGAATCAGCATGGAGGTGCGAATGCTTGCAAGGTCGGGCAATGTTTGTTTGAACCCTGAGATTAGACGAGAAGTGGAAAGAAGTAGGGGGAGATCGAGGTCGTAAATGTCACCAAGTCTTGCCGGCGAACCATGAACGAATATCAATTGGCCCGGTCGGAGAGGTCTGGCCCCGTCAGCGTGAGTTCCAATGTCTGCCTTTCCTGCAACGAGGACGACTTTAATACCTCCATTGCCCGTTGACTCTGCCATGAGGGTCCCCTTTAGGCGAATTCCAGCATCAACCTTTTTCCCCGACAAGGCAAAGAGAATTTCATCCTTTGAGTTCCGAAGGAAGGATCCCTGCAAAACCCGAATCTTCCCTTTGGAGAACTCAGCTAAAGTCGACTTCCCTAAGCGAAGGAAATTGCCTTCGGATTGCGTGATTTCGAGACGCGATTGCTTTGCGGCAATAAGAAGAATATTTCCGTTCTGAGGTATTTGAGAGTTCAACTGCAGCGAAAGCGGTGTGGCTTGTTCCGGTCGTACCTTTAGAAAGGCTTGACCCATTAGATCACTTACCGTCCAAGTGGAGGTGCGTTCCTTGGGAATTGTTGCTGCGAGATGAGGCGAAATACAATGGGCTAGTATCAGATAACTGGCCATGAGACGAATTGCGAAAACATTTACCGAACCGCAAATTAGTACAGAGCAATGTAACTTCGTCCTCATGTAATTTCTACTTGAGGGCAACTTAGCTCGGAATCTTCAGAACTTGGCTTTCAGTCCCGCTCCGCCACCACCGTCAAACCGCTCGAAGTCGTAATTGTAGTTTCCTCCTTTGGAGAGCCGAGAAATATATCGAGCGAAGAAGTTGGCAGATACATAATTGTTAAATGGGTACTCAAGGTTAAGACCCACTTCGCGCATCAAGTCTATTCGGTCTTCCATTGTCCCCTTACTGTAATCGAGGAACGCCAAGCGTGCATAAGGGGCTATTTCTAATTTTCCAATGTTGGTGATGACAGTCCATCGAGTGGAAAGTTCCAAACGATCAAGGTCGTCGCCATTCCCTACGATTGCATATGATGGCGAATCAGTAAAATGGTGGCCAAGACTAAAGTCCAAGAGGGATACCGACCTGCCGAGGCTAAAAGTCTTTAATATTGTGAAATTTGGAAACAGTTCGTTGTAAATTCGCTCGTTATCGTTCGACTCGCGATCTTGAGCATAACTCAATCCGGGACGCAAAGCCCATCCGCTCTGGAACTGAACCAAGCCAAATGTGTAGAGGCTCAGTGAGCTCATATCCATGATGTCAAGAGAATCTTCACCGAAATGGTCTAGACGGTTGTAGCCAATCCCGATGTAGGGTGAAAATGCGGCGCTTCCCCAGTTGTATGATCCCAAACGAAATCCAGTGTGGAAAGTGTTCTGAAAAATACCGGCTGGGAATACTTGTATACCGCCGCTACTTCGATTTAAGACGGATGGGTTGGAACTGTAGTACAATTTAGTATCAAAACCGATGAAGTAATCCAATCCTCGCTGCTTCACACTAATTGGTCGCTGAAGGCCCAAGTCGCTCGAACCTAGTCTGGGAGATGATGTTCTGGGTGCAATTGTACGGTTTGGAGCAACCTCTCCTAATTGTGGTCGTGACACCATGCCGGGATCGAAGCGATCGCGTTGCCCATGAAGCAAACTGTGACTACCAAGTAAAATAACACATATCCCGACCAAAACTCGGTAATCCTTATAATTTTTAAAGAACTTCTTCATGATGGAATTCTCAAGTCAAATTAACTTGTGCGTAATTTGGTTTTACCTTTTAGAAATAGTTATGGGTTGCTTGCCATTAGGCAGTTTGCCAAGTGCATCAAAACTATTTTGGCTATTGATGAGGTTAGTGTCGTACTTCACATGATCTATGAAGTTAACCCTACCAATCTGGCGTTGCCCGATTCCAAATGTGGGATATTTACCATTTCCTGTTCCATTGGCGCCAACTCCACCGAGATCAGATGCGAGATGGACTTCGGAACCATTGGGAAAAGTCACATGTTTAAGGTCTACCGTTCTGGCATCCATGTGGATGGAGTCGACTCGACCACTAAATTGCAAGCCATCGGCTACAATCCTCTCGTTGGCGAAGAGTTGAATATTGTCTCCTCTGTCCGAAGAGTTGGTGTTTTTGCCTGCCGTGAAGGTGTTCGGCGTATTCGTGGGGTCGGAAGATACAATGTGTAATTCATCCAAGGAAGCTACTGCTAGATTACCGCCAGATTCAAGATCGACGTTCACGAGTTCCATTTTGGAGATGGAACCAAGATACAAGTTGGCTCCCTCGAAGTCCATTTTGATGCGATTGGTCTTCCCTGCAAATGTGGTTTGGTCGTTGACCGTAGTTTGGGTTGCTCCCGAATAATCCAAGTGCTTTTCCAAAAAGTCGGTCGACAATCCCCAATCCGATTCGATTGTTTTTGAATGAAAATGAATCTCATCCAGTGCTCCTACTGCAAGGGCATGGTCTTTCACTACTTTGCCGGTTTGAGGATGTCTGTTTGAGTTTTTGAAACTGACGTTCCCTTTAACTATGACATCTTTACCTGCGCCAACGCCAAATATTCTCCAGTCTTTTGAATCCTTTGGAGAATTGCTTGTTGGTGCCAGTTGTGTCGATAGATCGATCGTAGAGGTTCCTGTTGTCGAGCCAAGTGTTATGTCTTGAGCCACTAATCCGCTGACTTGCTCTACCTTTAAATCGAAAAGTGGAGAATTTGTGAATTCCGTCAAGTTGACTGTGCCTCCCAAATCTCCCTTTAGTTTCTGAAACACTATTTCTCCAAGAGTTTTGCTTAAAAGATCAGAAACCTCGTTTGATGAAACTCCGTTTGGGAAAAGGGATCCCATTAGTTTTCCCACGGCATCTTGTATCTTTGAGTCATCCTTGTCTCCAAATGCGCCATTGGATGCAAGGACTTTGACAAGCTGGTAAAAGTATGGGTTTCTTGAATTCAATATTCCCTCAAGCTTTGCCTTATCGAAGTAATTTTCGCTACCAGCTACGCTGAACTGGTCTGTTATTTCAAGAGATTTGACCAAGATGCTTGCCAACCTCACGGCTTCACCAAGAATCTCGTTGAATCGAGTTGCGTGTTCCGATCCTGAGAAAAATCCTAATTCGTAGGCTTCAACTAAATAGGGTGCTGTTCTGCTGGTCATTGTGTCGATACCCAATCCAACCAAATTCGTTTCTGTAATACCTGCTCCCTGTAATGTTTGAAGCTTTCCCGGAATAGTTAGGATGTCGCTATCCGCATCGTAGCTGTAACTCTTGGCTGTAGGAGGGGGGGCGGGATCGTCTGGCGGGGAAGTAGGAGGCGAAACTGAAGGAGGAGACGGGGGCACTTCAATATCGTTGATTTCTTCAATCACTTCTTTGACTACGATTGCCGGAACTATTCCACTTGCTTTTAATTCTTCGACAAATACCACGGCCTGTTGTTCATCGGGGATGATTTCTTTTAAAGCTCTTACGAAAGTTTTATTGTCTATTTTACCCGTGGTGAGAAGAGCAGGTAGAATAACTTTTATATGGCGTTGGGATTTAGATGGGTTGGCATCTAGCCCACCGATAGACATGCTATGTTGGCTTTCTTTTGCAGATTGTTTTTCCGCCGGAGTCTCCTCCTCCTCTTCTTGTCCCAGGAGAATCGTTGGTACGAGTAGGCATCCGAGCAGAAGAGCACGAATTAATTTGATGTTCCAAGTGAGCTTTTTCATTTCCTTTTAGGTTTAAAAAGAGGTTCGTGGCAGCCTGGTGAAGTTGTTTTGAATAAATTCTAGGCTTCCCACAATCTAACTGCTCATTATCATCTTAATGTTTAATCAGATGCTTGACAGTTTGCGGTAAGTTTAGGCAGAAAAAATTTGTGATGCTTGGTGCCAATCGACTACATTCCAGAATGCGGATACATAGTCCGGTCGGCGATTTTGGTAATTCAAGTAGTATGCGTGTTCCCAAACGTCGAGACCGATGATTGGGGTTCCCGAGAGGTCGGCGATGCCTTCCATGAGTGGGGAATCCTGGTTCGGTGTTGAAGTTACGGCGAGGGTTCCGTCTGATTGCTTGACGAGCCAAGCCCAGCCCGATCCGAAACGAGTTAACGCCGCTTTTGTGAAGGCTTCTTTAAGGGCATCGAAGTTGCCGAACTTGGAATCGATGGCGGAACCTAGTTCTCCCGATGGCAATCCTCCACCCGAGGGAGAGATGGTCTTCCAGAAAAAGGAGTGATTGGAGTGTCCTCCTCCATGGTTGCGAACAGCTCCTCTTATGCCTTCGGGGATGGAGGAAAGGTCTTGGATGAGGTCATCGACGTTCAGATCGGCGAGGCTCTCGTTACTTTCCAAGGCTGCATTTAGGCCCGAGACATAGGTCTGGTGATGTTTGCCATGATGGATTTCCATCGTTCGGGCATCGATGTGTGGCTCGAGCGCATCAGTGGCAAATTCAAGTGAAGGGAGTGAGTGCGACATATTTTACGTAATTTTAGGTTCGTTTTGGGGCTAGATCTTGATTTAACTTCATGGAAATACTTTGGCAGGGTGGCGTCAAGGTCGTAAGTTCATGTGTGAGTTGCCCTTAATATCCTTCTCAGCTTGGTTTTTTCTTCGGGTTTTGACGTTTGACTTGAAAGTATGCCTGAAGGAGGGCTAGGGATTCTTCACTTAAAATACCGGACGAGACTTTTGCCTTGTGGTTGGAGAGAGGTAGCGCATTGAGGTCCGTGGCACCCCCTAGGCAACCCATCTTCGAGTCGGGGACTGCATAGTGGACTTCTCCTATTCTTGACATGATCACCGCTCCGGAGCACATGGGGCACGGTTCTTTCGTAACGTACAATCGACATTCGTTCAGGCGCCAGTCTCCGATCGCGTTGGCGGCTTTTGTAATGGCAATGATTTCGGCGTGAGCGGTGGGGTCGTTTGCAATTCTTGTTTCGTTGCGAGCGGAGGCAATGACATCTTCTCCATGAACGATTACGGTGCCCACCGGGACTTCGTCTGCATTCCATGCATCGATCGCGAGATTGTAGGCGAGTTTCATGAAAAAATCGTCATCGCGTTTGAGTTGCGACGGATGGAGTTTGTCAAAGGGGCAAGTTGTTAATTCCTTTGCTATTTTAAGCATTTGAGTTTCCTTAAAATGGTTTTGCCGAATTGTTCGCAAGCCGGAAATGCCTTTAATCGCCAAGGCATGCTCGCTTGACGTACGGGGAAAACATGATGTTTTTGATCTCTATGATAAACTTAACTTACAGAATGCTTTGCTCTATTTTATGACCTCCGAAGAAAATATTGAGGTAGAGGGTAAGATTGTTGCGGTTTTGCCCAGTACGATGTTTCGTGTTGAATTGGAAAATGGGCATAAGGTGCTTGCCCATATTTCTGGAAAATTGCGAAAGCACTTCATAAAAATCACCGTGGGTGATGTGGTGAAGATGCAAATGAGTCCTTACGATCTCAATCGTGGAAGGATCGTTTATCGTCTTAGAAACGCCGATTCCAACCGAAATGCTCCCATCCGTAGCTTCGGTCCTCGAAGGAGGTAACTCCACCTTGCCGGGAAGTTTTTGCATTTTTATTTGTTCCCAAATCTCATCTTCACTTTAAATACTCATCCAACCTATTGTCATGTCCCTAAACCAAGATGTAACCGGTTCCATCGGGCGCACGCCTTTAATTAAACTCAACAAGGTCACTGTCGGCTGTGAT
>MDTC01026332.1_pt1 | contig 11311 bp, 14 predicted proteins | sample 811181 | NCBI WGS metagenome assembly MDTC01 (sample SAMN05326644, study PRJNA326480) | marine metagenome | isolation source: seawater | place: Pacific Ocean: North | collected 2011 | reverse complement strand
TCGACAAGATGTAAATTTGATGTAATAAATTTAATAAATTCCTCTAAAAAAATATTTAACTTGGTATGTATATTTTTAATTGGATGAATAATTGATGGGTTAAATCCTATTTTTTGAACAGCTTTATTAAATGCTTTGGTAAAAGTTAAAAAAAAATCTAAAAATACAGAGTAATTAGGGATAAACGATGTTAAGGAAATAAATGCTAATGTCCATTCTTTTCTAGATATATTGTATAATAATCCAATATAATTTCCAAATCCTTCTATTGCTGCTGTTATGTAATCGCCAAATAAATTATATAAATTTATTGCCATTGCAACAGGCGCAATAGCTGTTCCAGCCCCAGGAACAGCCTGAGCTGCATCTACTGCAATCGGTGCAGCTTTAGCTCCCATATCAAGTAATGGAGTTACAAAAGTTAATCCTATCTGTGAAATATCTAATCCCATTCCCATAAAATCTAAACCCATATCAAATGTAGGACTCATTTTACTTGCTACGTGTAAGGGGAAAAATACATCATAATAATATAAATCATTAATAACAGCTTTTAATCTTCTATAAAATGGGTTTCCCTTAAAAATAATTGGATAAGGTGTTAAATCAACAATTTTCTCTAATTTATCAGATTTTTTTAATTTTCTATTAAAAAGTATTCTTGTAAATCTCTTAATATCAAAAAAACTAAAAATTCTTTTTATAAATTGAAATTTTGGTTTTTCTAATTCAGTCCAATTACCACTACCACCCTTTTTATTATTTTTATTTACTAAAAGTTCAAGTTCTTTTTTTTTTAAAGTGATCTCATTCTTTTTCAAAATTTCTTTTATTTTATTTTTTTTTTCAATATCTGAAATATTATTATCATTAGAAATTTTAGATACTGCAAAATATATATCTTGAATTTTTCTCATTCCCTTTGTCATATCTTCAGGATTATCCATTAATTCATTAACATTTCTACTTTTTATTATTTTATTTAATTTTTGCAATGCTTTAATTACTTTTGTGTGTGTTTTTTTCATACTTTCGGTATCAACCATTATTACTAATATATAGTTTGAATTTAAAATAAATAATTTTTTTATTTTTAATTCAATTCAATATAATAATTCAAACCTTCAATTTTCATTAGTCTATTTAACAATTTTATCAAATTTCTTCGTGATCTTTTCTTTTTCAAAAATCCTCCTATCATTTTTTTACTAGTCATAACTGTATAAATTGACATTGGGTTAAAAGGATTTATTCTTTTTAAAACAGGAAATCTATTTTTTACTTTAATGATAAAATTTGAAAATATAGTGTGAGTTTTTTTCCAATTTGGCAAAACCATCTTAAATAATTTTTTAGTATTAAAAATATTGTATCTAATGTTCTTAAAAACATTTTGTGTTTGTCCTATTGCATCTCCTGTTATTAAATCTGGTTTTTCATCTTCTTCAAATTCTGCTATTTCATCTTCATCGGATTGTAAAAAACCGGGTAATTGAGGACTAGGAATCATATCTGATATTTTAAATTTTTTTGGAAGAATACCTACATCTTTTAATTGGTCTAACCTATCATTAACCGCTTCTTGAGCACCTTGACTTACATCTTTTACTGCTCCTGCTGGATCATTTACGGCATCTGCTACATTTTCAGCTCCTTCTTTTACTACTTCGGTTACATCTTCTGTAATTTCTCCTGTGCCCTCTGTAACATTGGAAATTAAATCAGTTGCTCCAGTAGGCAATAAAGCCATTGGGTTTGACATTTTATCCATTGCACCCATAGGATCTGATTTCAAATCTTCTAAAGCTTTACCTGCTTCATTTTTAACTGAATCTTTTAAATCATCTTTTAATTTATCTTTTTCTTTTTTTAAACCTTCTTTTACTTCTTTTTTAGGATCTGGTTTTTTAGGATCTGGTTTTTTAGGATCTGGTTTTTTAGGATCTGGTTTTTTAGCTGATTTTGTTTTCACTGATTTTTTAGATTTTTTAGATTTTTTAGATTTTTTAGATTTTTTTTTACCACCTTTTTGGTTTTTTCTAAAAGAATATATTTTTTTCAATTTCCTCCTTTTTCTTTTTTCAATTCTTTTTTTATTTTTTTTTATAAATTTAATTTTGGTAGATAACATACTATTATAATAAAAGAAATTTTAAAATATTATATTTTTTGAATAATATTATTATGATCAAATTGATAACTTTCATTACTTTTTTTCCCCCAACTGTAATATTGAACATTGGTCTTTTTAAAATCAAAATTAAAATACCTATTTGAAATCATTTCAAAATAAATATCTACCCATAATTTGAATGCGTCTCTGCAAATATTATTTTCGAATATATGTGTGTCAATTTCAAGGTCTAAAAGTTCCCAAGGTTTTGGTCTAACCATATAATGTAAAACATAAATATTATCGGTCATTTTATCCCTTTGAACACTTTCTATTAAAATTGGATGTAAATTATATTTTAATTCAAGTAATTCTATTTTCATTTTTTTTTCCTTAAACAATTTATCAAAAACATATTGATCAGTTAAAAAAAAATTTTCTCTTTGAAATAATTCAATACCATCATCAAGTAGTGTTCTAAAGCATAAATCGCATAATTTTTTATTGTAATTTGACACAATAACTCCAGAATTAAATTTATCATTAATTAACATTACTGCTCCATAATTACCACTTGCCTGCATATCAGGAACCATATATAAACAATCTCTTTTGTCCTTATCTATAAATAAATGATCTATATTTGACATAATCAGTAAATCAGAATCAAGATATATGATTTTGTCATGAGTTTTAATATTTAAAAACAAAAATTTACCAAAATAATGTTTATTAACAACCATTTTCGCATGTTCTTCTGAAAATCCATGTCCTAATAAAATTTTTTCTAAATTAAATTCAAATAAAATTATATTATGTTTTTTAAGAGTTTCTTTTGCTTTTGATGATACATTATCTACAACAATACAACCTAATTTATATTTAGATTTTACTTTTTTAAGATTATATCCCAAAACCAAAACACCTCTTAAATCTCTATCATTTGACATGTAAGATACATAAATATAATTGTTTTCAGACATTTAATAATTATTAATAATAATTATTAAATCCTTAAATAGATATTTCAACCTGTTCATTAACTACTTTTGATGATTTAGAAGAATTAGAAGATTCTAATGCTTTTTCTTGATCATAATTTTTATCCCTTTCATTATAATCATCAACCTTTTTATTATATTCTTTTATCTGACTCTCATCTATAAATTCTGATGCATTTTGTATTTTTATATTATACATAGATTCACAATTATTTAAAATTCTAAATAATTTAGGATGTAATTCAAATTCATCTAAATCTAAATTATCTAAATAAATTATTAGCTTAGATTCTATATTATTATGTTTTCTAATTTTCTGTAAAGTTAATAATCTTAAAACATGATCATTGGTTAATTTGGAAAAAATTAATTTTTCATGAAAAATATCTTTCCATTTATCTTTATTTTCTGTTATCATCAAAAAACTATCCATATTAATTAAAATAGGAATTTCCTTTTATATATTTATAATCAAATGCTTCGCAAATTTTAGGTAAATCTTTAATAACTTTATTTTGAATAAAAACCGTATATCTATCTTTCTTTTTTGAATAATCAAAGGTTAGTTGTTTAATCCTTTTTGAAAAGAGTTGTACAGTTATAGAGTGTAGGGGAGCATCACCCCATCTTTTATAATAAATGTTACCTGTTAAATCAACCTCTCTTAAAAATTTTTTAACATCTTCTCTTTCCCAAAATTTTACCCTACTAACATGGAAATTATTTTTATAACTTACTACACATTCCTTTTGATCAGAATTAATTTCTGTTATAAAATTAACTGTTATTTTATTAGATTTGCAATATTTATAAACAAAAGGTAGCAATCCTTCATTACATATAGGACAATCTAATTCATAATCATTGTAAATATAATCTAGTGATTGTTCTTCCATTATTTCAAAAAAATCCTTTTTAATTTTTCTCTCTATAAATGAATCATCATCTAATCTCATGTAATAATCGTAATCTTTTAAATAATCCCATAATTTAATTGCATAATGCCTGCACATATTTCTATAACCTAATCCTCTCCAATAAAATACTGGTGGGTTGGATAAAGACTCTTGTAATTTTTTTACATCTATAAATTCAGGGATCTTAAAATCAATTTTTTTAAAACCAATACGGTGTCTATATGGTGGCGGAACTGCTCCAATTACTTCTGGAAACCTATTAAATTTTTTTTCATGAAAAAAAATTATATCATGCATGTGATAAATTAGGTAATTTTTAAAAAGGAAATATAATGAATTTTTTAAATTAGTCATGTTTTCTTCTTTACCTTGTATTAAATAAACAATTGCACATTTCATTTTAATAAATTTTAATAATAATTTATTCTTAAATTAAAATTTATTTTATTTTTTGACTTCTTTTTCTTTTAGATCTCTTGCGCATCTTTTTATTAAAATTACCTCCCATTATTGCACACATCCCACCTTTATGAACTCCTGTAAATTGTTGTAACCATAATATATCATCATCATCTATTGGAAGTATTCTAGTTGGAGGCATTGTATTTTTTACTAATTGGTCAATTAATTCTTTACATCTATAACATTTTCCCTTATTCTTTGTTATTAATGGTAATTTATCAACCATTTCTTCCAAAGGTGCTTGGTCTGTTTCTTTTTTTAGTTTTTCAAATATACTTTTTAAACGATTAAAATGAACTTCCGGGACAAAATCTATATCTGGACCACACATGAATTTAGGATGACCACCTCTTTTATAACTTCTTTTTTGAGATCTTTTACGATATTTCCTTTTAGATAATCTCCTACCCCCTGTTTTAACGTTGGGATTTACCAAATCAGGGTTTTTAGATATTTCTTCAAAAGCTAATAACTTTGCTTGATGTACTATACTATCCTCACCATCTACAAACGCTTTTGTTGATGGATCAAACCAATCTATTTCTGTATTCCCTTGATTGTATTTTACATTGATAATGTCAAATAAGATTTTTCCACCATTACCCCAAGCTTCACATCTGAATGCGTTTAACTTTATGTATCCCGATCCTTTAGTTCCAACCCCCCTTCCAATATATTTATTAATTTTTTTGCTACATTTCTTTAAAATATACCTCCACCACTGATAATAAATTTGAGATGAAGGTGTTGAACCATGTCCCCATTCTTTTATTTTACTAAATAAACTTTTATGTTGTTCTTTCCAATTTTTAGATTTATGACTTTCTTTGATTGAAAAAGTTTTTACATGACCTGTTATCAATCTACCTTTATGTTTAATATCAAAAATTATAAAATCTTTGATATTTTTTATTAATGCTGACCTTATTTCTTCTAAATTTTGACTTTTTTCTAATATATTAATAAGATCTTTAAATTTAGGTTCAAAATGATCCTCTTGGTATGAACCAGATTTTTGGCTCGTTTTGCGATATTTTTGATATTTTTCCCTTTGACTCCTCTTTTTACTTATTCTTTTTTTACTTCTAACTTTTTTTCTTTTTTTATTAATCATTTAAAATATATAAATATTTTAAATGTTTAAGACTCTTTATTTTATGTAATCCGTTGCTACAGTATCATATTCTGAATCTGCCTTTACCTGTCCTCCTGTTTTATTTAAATTTGCCATTAAACCTTTCATGGGTCCAGGGGTATTATTTAAAGTTCCAACTCTGATTTTACCAGATGGTCTTTTTCTTTTAATTTTAAAAGTTTCCCTGTTTTTTCTTGGAGTAAATATAACCGCGATTAAAATAAAACCTAGTATAAATATTAATATATCCATTTATATATTAATATATAATTTTTAGTAATTTAGTATTTTGGAATTTTCATACCACCTTCCTTAAAAAATTTTCTTAATACTGCCTTCCCTTTTTTACCAAAAATATCTAATTTTCTTCCTGTCTTTGGATTGGTAACATATCTGTAAGAACTTCCTACTTGAGTATATTTAACAAATTGGTCTCCTGGTAATCTGGATCCACTTCTAATTGCTCCACCTCTTTGTTTTCTTTTTGAACTTCTTTTTCTTTGACTTCTTTTTCTTTGACTTCTTTTTCTTCTTTGACTTCGTTTTTTACCTCCGGTTTGTTTTCCCGAGTGTCTAGTTGGTCCAAGATCTGGACCCATCATATTATTTCCGATATCAGCTCCTCTGGATGTAGCTTTATTGACACCATATGCTGAGTTGGGAACAGCTAATTGAGGACTTCCTTTTGGGAAATATCTTCCGGAATTAATACCAAAATATTCTGAGGGCATAGTAACTCTTCCTCCAGTTTGTTTTCCAGAATGTCTGGTTGGTCCAAGATCTGGTCCCATCATATTATTTCCGATATCAGCTCCTCTGGATGTAGCTTTATTGACACCATATGCTGAATTTGGAACTGCTAATTGAGGACTTCCTTTTGGGAAATATCTTCCGGAATTAACACCAAAATATTCTGAAGGCATAGTTACTCTACCACCTCTTTGTCTTTTTTTTCTTTGACTTCTTTTTTTTCTTCTACTACTTTTTTTTCTTTGACTCCTCTTTTTACTTAATTTTCTATTAACCATTATATAATATATAAATATTTATTTTTATTTTTACTATATTAATTTTAAAGTGTAAGTTATTACGTAATTTTAAATATTGATCCACTCACCATATTTGTTATTTTTTATATTCAATTGATCAATAAATTCTTCAAATTCTTTATTAACTACGTAAATAATTCTAAAATCTAATTTGAATAGATCTAATTTTTTTTTTTTAGGTATATTTAAAGCCCTTCCTCTTAAATTTCTCCAATCCATTACTAAATTATTATATTAAAACTCTTTTAAATAAAAAAAATTATATTGTCTTTTTTATCTTAAAAGGTAATTTTCCATAGGATTTCATACAATATGGGCATTTTTTATACCCCCATAAATTATTATTTTGAACCTTCGCTGATAAATATAAATGATTGTATTTAAATAAATGACCGCACTTCAATCTTATTACATTAAAATTTTCTGAATCTTTTAAGGAAAAAGAATCACAACAAATCATACATTGTTTATCTCTGATTAGACTAAAATCCGTAATAATTTCATTATTACTCATTTATTTATTTAATTATACTAAAACTATTTTAAGTATTTTTAAATAAATCCCAAGTAATTATTAATTATCTCCCTTTCTACGTTGCAAATTTCGTTTTTAGAGCATAGTTTCTTAAATTCAGTACTAACTACTAAATTAGCCAAGTATTCTTCTGGAACTTCTTTTAATTTTTTATTTTTATATTTTCCTATTCTCATTTTATAATTTGATAAATCCTTATTTCTTTCTACGTAATCATTAACCGCTCCTTTAACAGCTAACTGGTCTGCCATATCATTACCTATACTATCTTGATCTTTTTCATTAGTATGAGCTCTTACGTGATTAAATTTGATTTTGTAATTTTCTACTAACTTTAAACCTTTTTTAATCAAATCTACATTAGGAACTTCTTTACCATTTCTTTTATAATTATTTTCTCTATATCTTTCACCAGTTCCTGTAAAAATTAAAATACTGTAATTAGAATCAGTAAATATATTTATATAACTTCCTTTTTTATATAATTTTACCGCATCTATTATTGCAGACATTTCTGCTCTGTTATTAGTTTTTTTTCCATCTAAAACTTTAGATATTTTTTTATTTTTTGAAGGTATATAAATACCATAACCTGCATAAACAATCTTGTTTTTTCTAATTAATGATCCATCGGTATATATTTTATCTGCTTTTTTAAATTTTTCTTCTTCCTGAGCACTAAATTTTGATTCTTGATTTTGAGTCTTTTTAGTTGGTGATTTCTTTCTTGTTAAACTAGATTTACCATTTTTATAAAATTTCATAGCATCTTTCTCATTATCGAATTTTTTATAAACCGCTCCTTTAAAACCTATGACATTTTTTTTACAAGTATTCCAATTGCTATAAACTCCTGGTCTAAATCCTTTATGAACTGCATAATAAAACATATAATATATTATTATAAATTATATATTTTTAATCAATTTTAACACGATTTTGGACATGTTTAAACCAACCTGTTAAAGGTGTCAAGTTACTAAGAACTCTTCTATCAGATTCAATTTCATTATTGTGTGTGACTAAAGGTGGATATAAGTAATATACATTAATATGTTTAAAAACTTTATTCTTTATCGCTTGATCTATATTATTTGAAATTGGAATATTTTTCTCTAAAAGTAAAGGTAATGTTCTTCTTTTAATTAACATACAATAAGTTCCAGTATTAAATGATGCACGTGAATTTTTTACTGTCTTTGGTATTAATACATTTTTACTTATTCTTTTACCATATATATTACTTCCACCTAAATACACTATGTCCCAATTTTTAGGAACTTGTTTCATGTACATATTTAATTTTTTCTTAAAATCAGGAGGTATTATACAATCATCTTCAAATACTAATAAATTTTCATGGTCTGTATTTTTTAACGTATTTTTCCATAAACTTATATGTGATAAACCACATCCAAGTGATCCTAGCCTCATTTTATTATCATTTGAAATTAATCTTTGTCTTTTAAGATAATTTAAATCTAATTTACTACCATCATAGGCATTCCATCTTTGAAATTTTAACCCTGCCTTTTCACATTGATTACTTATATCAACCATTCTTCTTTTACTTCTTTCTAAATTTATTACATAAGTTCCTATTTTCATTTGATTATAATCTTGAAATGATTCAACCTTTTTAAATCCTGAAAATATAATTAAAATAAAAATTACGATAGCTATTCCAATAAAGTAGTTTTTCATATATTATTTATAAATAAATTTAAATTGTATCATATTTACATAATTTTAAATTTATTTCCATGGATAGTCCGCATATCTTGTTTTTATTACTTTTCTAAAACCATTATATACATGACAGCATCTTTTATATCGATCTAAACCATCTTTACAATCGCATTTTCTTCTTGTGCATTTTTCTTGAAATAAATAAAAGTTTTTTCCATGAATCGTTTTATTATATCCTGGTGTTATCACCTTTTTATTACAATATTTTTGTAACCTTCTATAAAAATCGGCGGTAAATGCAAAATACCTTTTCACAGGTTTATCTATACTCACCATATAATCAATTAGTTCTTTAAAAAGATGATTATTAGGTTTTGATGCAATTATACCTTGATAAACAGTTCCTTTATGCATAGATAAAACAGTATATAAATCCACATTTTCAATATTAAATACATCATCAATGTTTTTAATTAATTCTGTCTTAATATCAAGATAAATACCACCAAACTTATATAAATAACAATATCTAAATAAATCGGCTTTGTGAGCTCCTTTTAATTTTTTAAAAGTTTCTAAAACAGAGGGTGAATAATATTTTTTAAGAAAAATAATTATTTCACTATCATCAAATATTTTAAACTTATAATTATATGCATACCTTTGTATGTTACTAAAAACCTTATCAGGTATCTTACTTTTAGTATGATATGTGCTTATAATTACTTTTGGAATTTTTTCTTGAGAATATAAATTACCATAATTATTAAATGACTCTTTTATATAACTATTACACCAAGAAAAAATTAAAAATAATAAAAGTAATAATATTATTATCCTGAAATTGAATTTCATCTATATTATAAAAATATAAAATTATTATAATATATATAATATGGTAAATAAATTTATAGTTTTTTGTATTATCATGATTATTATATTTTTAGTGATGAAATTTTATTCAAATAATAAAAATAGAGCTGAATCATTCATTAATTACTCAAAAATAAATGGTATTGATAAAATTGTTTGGATAAATTTAGATAGATCAAAAGAAAGACGTAATCATATGAATAATTTGTTAGGTAATCTTACTGTAAGAAATCAGAGAGTAGCTGCTATAGATGGTAAAAATATAGATACCAAAAAAATTATAAAAGGGATGCAATGTTTTCAAAAAATGAAAAATGTTCGTATTGCATGCACCTTATCTCATATAAAAGCAATTCAATCTTTGAGAAATGTAAATGGTGAATACTTTATGGTTTGTGAAGATGATATTCTATTAGATAACTTGAAATATTTTAAGAAGGATCTAAAAACAATTATTAGTGAGGCACCAAAAGATTTCGAAGTATTAATGATATACAAAACTTGGCCTAAAGATCTTAAAAAAACATATGTAAATTGGAAGGAACATTATAGAGAATATAGACCTGTATTTTCTAACAAAAATAGGAGGAAAGGTTGGATCGCAGGAACTTGTTGTTATATTATAACTAGAAAAGCTGTTAATAAATTATCTAATTATGTTCGATACAAGAATGATAGGAATTTCTCATTTAACCGAAAATTATATAACAAATTTGATTTGGCGGATGTCTATATTTATTTATTGTTTAAAACTTATGTTTATAGATATAACTTTATAGATATTAGAGTAGAAGAAACCACAATCGGTGGTAAGAAATATTTAGAAAATCATAGTAAATGTAGTATCGCTCAGAAAAAAATAATTATGAGAAATTTAAATAAAATTTAAAGACTATATTCCAATTAATTTTAAAAATAAAAAAATACTACCTTTTACAGTAATTTTTTATTTTTATTTTTATTTTTTATTGTATCTTTTGTTGTATCTTTTGTTGATAAATATATTTTTTTCCTTATTTGTCACAAAAGTGAATAAAAGTTATTTCTTCTTCAGCAAAGCTACAAGTTAAGTTGTACTTTAAACCCATATCATTAGTCAGAAATTTCTGTAAATCTTCCCTAGATTGGAATAACGTTCTAACTTTTTGGTTGATATTTTCAAATGGACATCTCCTGTAAGAGAACAATAGATTTCCTACTCTTTCGTACCAGTTGTGAATGCATTCTTTAAGTTTTTCCGCTCTTATTTTAAATATTGGAAGATTTGAATTAATAAATTGTTCATTCAAATCTGAAGGGATTGCGTAAATCATTGTTTCCAATAAATTTTCCAAATTTGCCGTTTCAGTTAGATCGCAATTTTCCAAATATTCTTTTGTAAATTTGACATAATGTTGGTGATATCTGGCTTCATCTAAATTTTTAAAATGGTTGGTAGCAGGTAGGTATTCTCTATTAAAGCCAAATAAGCTTCTTGTGGCTATTAAAGCTGCCATTTTATTTTATTTTCTTTTTTATTTGTTTTATTTTATATATT
>MDTC01184471.1_pt1 | contig 11312 bp, 5 predicted proteins | sample 811181 | NCBI WGS metagenome assembly MDTC01 (sample SAMN05326644, study PRJNA326480) | marine metagenome | isolation source: seawater | place: Pacific Ocean: North | collected 2011 | reverse complement strand
ATTGCTATTACATTTAATAAAATCTGATAATTTAATATTTTTGAAATCAATTAGTCTAGCAACATTTGATAAAACATCTTTATCAGTTACTAAATCAATATCATTAATGGCATCTACTCTATTTTCTTCTATAATATCTTCAATTGATGATGTAAATGAATCTGATCCTATTCCTAAATTACTTGAAGAAGTAATTCCAGTATCTGAGAAATTTTTCAATCCACTGGTGTGTAATAGATTATTAACTGGAGTTTGTAATTCATTCCAAGTAATTGAACTCTTAACTGAGTAAGATAAATTTTGATAATAATCATTATCTGGAAGTACTTGTGTATCTAAATCTAATTTACCAATATCATCAGACCATCCAATATCTTTTGTAGATGAAAAATCAACAGTGTATTTCCCTAAGTTATCAATTATTTTTGAAATTTGTGCAACATTTCCTGAAGTTCTACCTGTAATTACATCTCCTATTCTTAACAATTTAACATCTATACCAGATACTTTAATTTTATTTTTTTCATTAGATGTGATTTTTATATCTGTAATGGTATTGCCTCTAAGAATAAATTCACCAATTTTAAACCCTTCTTCAATTTGATTTGCAATTAAAACTGGATATTTAGATTTTTTAACCACTGATGTGAATCTAGTTGGTATAGTTACTGCCAAACCAACATTGTTTGTTATACTAACACCCTGATCATCTTTTAATTCTCCAGCATCAATTCTAAATTTAAATGGATTTGTTGCGATTATTTGTTTTACTCTTAAAAACTTATATTTTAAATCTTCAGAATTAAAACCAGATCCTTCTGTTCCAAATTTTTCAATACCTTCAACAAAAATTTGATCATCTACTTGGAACGGTGGAATTGAAAATCCTATTAAAGGTGTTACTAAAGTTATATTGTATTCGGTATTATTTACAGTATCAACTTTACTGATAGTTACTCCATTAGTATTATTAGTTGTTAAAATTTTAACTGTATCATCAGGTAAACCATAAGGTCTCTCTACTACATCAACAGACGATATAGTATTTTCTACCATATTTGCTTGTAAAAATCCATTTTCAATTAGATTTCCTGTATTAGAATCAACGATTACTACATTTGGTGGTTCGGCAAAATTTGAACCACCAGATACTACAGTAACCACACCGATAGTATTTGAATTTTTTAAGAAAACAATTGGTGATATGAAAGCACTTGGTTCTAAAGTTTTATCTGAGGAAAATTCAAATCCTTGATTTAATATTTTAATTTCAGAAACATTACCAACATCATCTGATTCTGCAGATAAAATTGCATCTTTACCAGATGAAGAAGAAGATATACCAATAAACTCAGGTAATTTTTGATATCCAGATCCACCAGAAATAATATTAATTTTATCAATTGAACCTTTTACATTTTTTGATTTAGTTGTGTAATCTACTACATCACATTCTGTTTTCGCATAAGATACATTTTCTGGTATTTTATTTAAAAATATATTAAAATCTGTTGATCCTACTCCAGATATTAAATAAGATCCTGAATATTCACTATCAATATATAAAATTTCAGAATAATTATTTACATCAATATCAGAGGTTGATATAAATCCAGATTTTTCTATATTATAGTATAATTTTTTAGATAAAGAATCATCATGAGATATGGTTGTTATTGAATTAGAAGTTGAAACATTAAATGATGTGGATGATCCTGTAGAAACAAATTCATTTTTATATTCTTGATCATAATAAATTTTAAAATCGTAATCGTTTAAGGAAGAATCAGTATGATCAAAAACTAAATCTGTATTCCTAGTTGGTTTAAGTTGAGGATTTATCAAACTTATTACTTGTCCTGAACTACCTGTGCTGGATATTTCTACAACATTTGGTATTGGTTGTAGAGCATCAAAAAGAGTTTGACATAATTTAATTTCTTTTTCATCAACTTTATACACATAATAATTTCCTGTTGATAATCCAGAAGCATTTCCAGAGTACAAAATTTTATCACCTGTTTTTAAACTATTTGTACTAATCCCGATTGTATTGGAAGATATATTAATGTTTGAGGGTTGAACATCTATAGGATTAATTAATAAATAACCTGTTGATAAATCTCTCTTTAATATTATCTTTTTATCTGATCCTATTCCTGCATTACCTTTTGGTTTAACAGTTAAATCAATAACATCATTTTCATTTAACTCATGAGAAGTTGAAATTGAAATTTTAGTTTTAACACTTTGAACTTTGGATAAAACTTGTGCATCTTCTACACTTTCAAAATAATACAAATCACTATTTGCGGAATTGATGCTACGGAAGAATACTTCTTGATATTCATTACCAAAAACATCTGTTCCTATTCCTGTTTTAATTCCAATTGTATTAATTCCTTTTTTTACGACATATAAATCAGATGATGGTAAATTAAAAGTATTTGAATTTGTATCTGTAGAAATAGATATTGTATTTGATCCAAATTGTACAAAGTTAATTTTTTGATTAGTTTTAAAAGGATGATTTTCAATATAAATTTGTTTAGTTGGTATACTTCTTTGGACATCATAATCTGCAAATTTAAATGAAACATCATAACTAGATCCTACTGATGTTCCCAATCCTACTGATTCTGATGGATTAAAGAATACTTTTTTACTTTTACTAGATTCAAAAAATTTAACTTTTTTATTAATGGTAAATGAATCTGGTAAAAATTCAATTATAGTATTTGTTGGATGCTCAATTCCAAAATTAGTAGGACTTCTCTTAACTCTTAAAATATTAAGATTATCATATTTGTTTAAAATTTCTAAAGTTTCTGATCCCATTTTTATACTGCTTCCTATAGAAACAGATTCAGGGATGTTTAACACATAAATTTCAGTGGTAATTCCAGATGTGTCAGAGGCACTAATTGTAGATATTGTGTTTGTTATAAACGTAGTAATACCAATTTTATAAGATCCATTAATTCTTGATAAATTAGTTGAAATTCCAGAAATGTTTACTACATCATTATTTTTTAAGTCATTTATAATTGAAGTATCAATTCCAACAGTTAATTTATTTTCACCCCACGTAATTAAACTATTATTAAAATCTTTAATTGTTGTCTGTAATGAAGTTATAGGTTTTCCTTTTACAGAACTTATTTTTGCCGATAATCCATTTCCATTTGTTCCTGTATTATCAAACAATAAAGATTCATCTACTTTATAATCAGAACCATCATTAAGTATATTAATATTTTTTATAGAACCTGCAGAAGTTGATTGAACTTCAATTAGTTGATTTTCTATTTCATTTGATTCAGTGATAAAGTCATTATCTGCAAATTTTTCTGATAACTTATAAGGAAAAGTATTTCTCAAAACTTTTGATGTATTAAAATCAAAACTTAATTGATCAAAATTGCTTAAGTTTTCTTCAAATGGTTTTGATCTGTATGTATCACCAATAAAATATGGAAAAGATGGTTTATCATCTTCACCAGAGATTGTCGCATGATATGCGTAGATACCATTTGGAAAATCTATCGTTCTCTCATATCTTCCATTATGTTCATCCAAATCACCATTTGCTTCATCAAAATAATAATCTTCAACAAAATACCCATCAGCAAATCCAATTGGTCTATTAATAACTCGTGATGAATCAATCTTATATCCTGATTCTAACTTTTTCGTACCTGATATTGGATTAGATGCACTTTCACTTGGATTTACTAAACCAAATGGTCCGTAAATTGGATTACCATCATATGCCCATCCGATTATTCCTGAAATATTTGACGAATTATCACCAAATAAAGCTGGTTCATAACCTGAAACTGTATATTTTAAATTGTTTTCAGTATCAACTAATTGTTCTGATCCTAGTTTTAATTGGTTATTAATTGTTAATTCTCTAATATCTACATCAAATTTTGCATTTTGACCTGATGATATTACTGATATATTTGAATCTGTTGAATAACCAATTCCAGGATTAGATATTGTCACATTAGTTATTATTTGATTCTCTATGGTTGGTATTAAAACTGCTCCACTTCCTTTACCAGTTGGATCATTTATCACTAATTCAGGTAAAGAAAAATATTCAAATCCACCAAATTGAATATTAACATCAACAATTTTTCCGTTTGATATAATTGGAGTTAAAGCAGCATCTCTTCCATTTATAACTTTAATTATTGGTTTTTTATCAATATTTGCAACTGTCGATCCATAACCAGTTCCATTTTCATACAAATACATATCAACTATGGATCCCTTTACACTTGGAGAAATTTCAATAGATTCTGGATCAACATCACCAGATATTATTGATGCCACACCAACTGTAGATAATCCAGATTGAATAAAATTAACGAACCCTTTTATGTCAGGATATTTAAATTGTTGATATCCAGTTCCCGAAGTAGTTCCAAGTCCAACAATATTTTTTGTCGTAAAATTGGTTGTAATTGTGCCACCTATACCAGCATCACATAATTTAAAAGAATCATCATTTTCTTTTAAAACAAAATATTTTTTACTTGTTGATAACCCAGTAATGTTAGTTGGTTGAGTGCTTCCAAGACCAACTACTGAAGAATATTCAATTATATCTCCATTATTAAATCCATGATTTTTAAAATTAACACTATTAAAATTTGTTGATATTCCTGAGGGTTTTACAAATAATTTTCTGTTTGTATAATTTTTACCACCATCAATAACTTTAATATCAATCAAAGCTCTTTTTTGTATTACTTTAAATATTTGAACACCACCATCAGTTAAACTTTCAAATTTAATGGTGTTTATCCCTACTGCAGCATCTTCAGGAGTTTCAAATAATTTAATTGTTGTGGAATTAATAATTTTTGGATAATATTGACTCAAATTAGATAAAATTGTACTTCCTCCACCTACAGGAAATTTCCTTACATTTTTATTTTGATTAGTATCGTAAATTATACTTTCACCATCATTAAAGTTATGTTCAGATGTGAAAGTTATTTTTCCCATATCATCACCTGATGTCGTGTTGATACCACCTCTAGTTAACAATTGATTAGAACCAATTGTACTATTAAAAGCATTAAAGGTAACTTCTCTAAATCTTTCACCAATAATTGGTTCTAAAACACATCCACTTCCGTTTCCGCCAGTTATACCAATTGAAACTATTTTTTCTATATCAAATTTTTGAGGTATAATTTTAATATTAGTTACTTTACCAGAAATTACTGGTTGAACTAATGCTGTGGTTCCTATTCCTGTAGAGACAGTGATATTTGGTGGATTTAAAACATCATAATCTTGCCCTGAGTTTAATATTGAAATTGATTCTAAAGGTCCAAATTTTATTTTGTCTGGTGATTTGTAATTTGATATCTCAACTCCATTAATCAACATTCCTGTTCCACCAGAAATTGTTTTTACTTTAGATCCATTTTCTAAGTTTGTAGATAAGGGAAATTTCTTAAATAATTTTTGGGGACCGATAACTCCTGATTTTTGAGAAAATAAAGTAAATGTATGTGTTGAATTTGCTCCTGAACCAATACCAATTGGAATAAATTGGTCTCTCTCAATTCCTGCATTTGATGCATATAACTTAATTTTTAAATCATCTTTTTTTATAAAATAAATTCCTGGTTCAATTCCGAATAATGGTTCTCCTGAGGTGGAATATTGTATTTTATCTCCAGTTTCAAGATCAATTGTATCATTAAATTTAATTGTTGAAAAAGTTTGATTATCTGAATCTACAACATCTTCTAAACCTCCAATATTATTCGAAATATTGATAAAAGAGGATTTAATTTTTGTTTTTATTTCTTTATTAAATTTAAAACCTAATGATGTTCCTGTATTACTATCAAGAGAACTATTTGGATCATTTATTACAGATTGATTAATTCCTGGTAAAGAGTTTGATGCTACATATGCACAATTATCTTCATCTGAGAAATACACATTTTGTATATCGGAAGTTACCGTTCCATTACCAAATTTTATTGGTGTATTAGAACTAGATGCTTTCTGTAATTTTCTTCTAATAGATGTATTTTTAAGTGATATATTTCCTGTATCAAAATTATTTAAATTTACGGATAATGAACCATTTTCTATCTCCTCTTTTACATAAGGTATGTCTGTATTTGGAGTTGGATATAAAACTGTTCCATTTAAAGATATAAGTTCAACTTGATCACCTTTTTTCAAACTAGACCTATCAATTGGACTTAAAACATTTAATGTCAAATCTCCACTATCATTATTAGAAATTTCATCATCTTCTTGCAACTGATAAGAAGATGATGTATTATAAATCCATGAATTGGAAAATATCTGTTTATAAGTTTTATTTGTCTTTGGATTTTCTACATTATCACCAAGACTTTTAACTGACATTATATCATTTTCATCAACAATTAATGATTCTGTTTGTACGAATTTTGATAAAACTCCAGTAAATCTTAATTTAACTATTTTAGATGTATCACCATTCTCATATCCAAAATAAAAATCATCAGATCTTATATTATCTGAAGAATTAATTGGATTGTTGAATGAATTTGAAAATGCTGAACTACAACCTAAAAATTGATTAACTGTTTTGTCAGTGTATGATATTGTGTTAATTCCTGATAAAATTATTCCTGAGGTATCAAATCCAACTGTTGAATCGACTGTAATAATTGAGGATCCAGCTGAAACAGGATCAATTACTTTAGTGTTTTGAATTATAATGAAATTATTTAAAATATCAACTGATCCTGTATCATCAACAAATAATTGGAATTTATAAAAAGTTCCAACACCAACTCTAGTAAAAGCTTCAACTTCTGATACGGAGGCACTAATGTCAGTGTTGTTTAATTTAGATCTAAAAATCGATTGACCTCTTAATTTAAAAGGATCTCCTGAAATTACCTCAGCTGTTGCAACTCTTCTTTTTATATAATTTGCACTTGATGGTTTAAGTAAATTATTTTCTAAATTTAAAATATCTGGGGTTTCATTATAAAGAACCTTAAATAATATTTCAAAAGACTTGTCTGTTCCTTTTGTTTCATATAAAGATTTTGATTCTCGTATAAAATTACCTACATTAAGATTTTTATTAAAATCTGCTTCTTCTAATCCTGGTGTAAATGTTTTTTTAGTTTGTTTATAAAATTCTTTTAAAAATAATGAACTTAAATTTTGAATATTGACACCAGAATCATGTGGATTAACTTCTGAAGTTGAAAATATTAATTCTTCTTTATTTAAAGATTGATGATATGAAGTAATTCCACTAAAACCTCGAATACATCCTGTAAACGAATCTGTGGTAACTCCAGTGTAAGTAATAATTTCATCATCAATTTTCAGTAACCCATATTCTTTAGGAAATCCTTTCGTACTATTAACTTTGATTGTTTCAGCACCAATTGTAACAATACCAACTGTTGTGGAGTTATCAACTATAACATCAGGAGTTAAATTGTCTAATTTTAGATATTGATCTAAATTTTCAGAAAGATCGGTGGGTGCACCTTGATATTCCTGAGAAATATAATATTGCTTTAAAAAATCTACAGCTTCAGGACTTTCGTCCAAAATAAAACTTGGAAGTTGATTTGATATTATATCTTGGATTTTGATTCTACTTTCAATTCCTGTTTGTATCATATTATTCTCTGATTATCTTTCCGTTTGAATAACTAGATGTATAAAAATCTTTAGTGAATTTGACACCAGAGATTTCATCACCAGATGCAATTACGTCTCTCACCATATTTATGTTACTTTTTGAAATGTCTAATGAAAGATATAAATCTTTCAATCCAATCACATCATTTGACTCTGGAAACGCTTGTACTTCAATAATATCGTTTTCTTTTTCTGTTGAGATGATATTTATTGTTGATATTATAATTTCACCTTTAATGTAGTCAATTGTTCCAGCATCTCCAATGATAACTCTTGAATTTAAACTATCTACTATCTTGACTATTGCAAGTGTTCCAGTTTTTAGGTCTGGTTTTGGAACATCTGTCAAATATACAGTTGATGATACACCAGGTATTCTAAATCCTGTAGATTTTACGTTAAATCCTCTTGGATTTACATGAAACTGATTACCAAAACATAATTCATACTGTGCGAACTGATTTACAGATGCTTGTAAATCTCTTCTAATGGTAATTCTTGTAATATTTGATGTAATTGCTTGATCTGTTCCATCAATAATTTGTAAAACCTTACTATATTTAAATCTACCACCAAATTTATTCAAATCTGTTGATCTTGAGTACTCTAAAAGACTATTTACCACATCTGATTTTAAAGTATTGACATTTGTGACAAATGAATCATTAAAATATACACTTGAATCGATTTCAACGTACAATATCTTCAAATCGGTAATTTTTTGATTAATTCCAGAGACTGAAAATTGCTTTAATTTCGATAATATATTAGTTTTATCAAAATTTGAAACAGAATTACCATTTTTTGGTTTTATACTGATTAAAACGTTTCCAAATTCGGGAGGATCAAGTTCTTCACCACCAACAACAGAAACAGATTCAGTATTTGGGTAAATACTGCGAATAATTGCTTCATAATCTCGTGCTGTTACAGCACGATTCTGTGCCGAATAGATTAATGGAGAATAATATTTAATAGAATCTACAGGTTCAATGTTTGCACCGTTCTGAGAGGATTCTATCGTGGTTACAGTGGCATTTTCAATGGTTGCACTTACTTTATTTTGATTTTTTACAATTCCAGAGTATGTAAAGTCTCTTGCACCGTTTCCATCGATGCCATCAGTTGTCATATAGTGAACTGTAATGAAAACTCCGTCCTCATTTGATCCAGATCCGAGTTTTTTTCCAAAAATACCATCACCAAATCGAATCTCATACCTCTCATCTTGGACTTCACGCACAAAATAAATTCTTGATGTTGATTTAACGTCAATTATGTTGTTTACTGGTAAATATTCAAATCCTAATTGGGAAATATCGTTACTCACGTATACACGAATCTTTGAAGTGTCAATATTTTCGTTATTTAAGATAAATCTTTGATCAAGTGACCCATCATATTCGAATTTTTTAGTTAAAAATACTCCTTGACTTATACTTAGGTTCGAAAAAGTTGCTTCGTTGTTAACAACGGATGCCGTAATCCTATCAACAGTCGAAAATATGAAGGATGTTCCAGATACAGTCCCAGTACAAACTAATCCTGGTTCTAATGATAGTGTTGTTGTGACTGAATTTGAATCATTTGGAAGTGTAATCTTCAAATCTACCTGTGCTGTCGATGCGGTTCTAGATCGAGGTGTATATCCAATGTTACTTGCAAGTGATACAACATTTTGACGCACAGTTGCCGAGTCGAGAAAGGACTCATTTACGACAAGGTTTGAATTAAATGCTGTAATATAAGTATTATATGCTAATGTATCAATCAGAATCGACATGTTCGATCCCTCAAAGTCAAAATCAGTAAATTTTGAGTTTGCTCTGAGATAATCTTTGATCGAAGTTTTAATTTGATCGAAATCTAGATTTGAAAATTTAGTAAAGGGCATGTTTTTATCTAGTTGCCTCTAATATGAACGAATATTCTTGTGTTGGGAACTGTTGACCAATGATATCGTAACTCACAATCACTTCAAATGTATTTACATCGGGTGATGGTGTTACCAAAACCACTACATTTTCAACTCTTGGTTCAAAATTACGGATTGAAGTTTGAATTTGGTCTTGAATAATTGATGAAGTACCATAATCTACAAAATTAAAAAGACTATCGTACACATCAGACCCAAAATTTGAGTCAAAAAACTTTTCAGTCGGAATTGTTTGCACAATATTACGAACAGAACGTCGAATTGCACTTTCGTTTTTTAAAATTGGTAAGTCTTTTGTGACTGGGTGGGGTTGAAAAGACAAACTTATGTCTCTAAATGACCTTGATACCCTTGAAATTGTCATCAACTAAGTTTTTTATTTATTTATACGTGTTTTTTGCATAAAAAAAGCACTCATTTCTGAGTGCCCTGTTTATTTTCCCTGTCCTCGATACTTTTTACGAGACAAATTACGAGAAGTTGCCGAATATTTAGTGTGTTTTCCCGATCCTTGACGAGTTTTTTTCGGAGTTGAGTCAACATAAGTGCCTCCTCCGATTCCCTGTTTAATCTTTGCCATTTAAATCACTCCTTGTAATAATAGTTTCAAGTTCATCAGTTGTTGGATGACCTGTTTGATAGAATTCAATTGCATAATCTTGCATGCGTTCGAGGTATTCAGATTCTGATAGGTCTGAAAATACCTCCTTTCCTTTTAATTTGATTGTATAAAGGTCAAATGACTCTGGTTTTTTCATGCCCGACTCTTACTCTTGGATCACACCATATTTCAAAACCTGCATCCTTGGCATCAAGACAGAATGATACGTCCTCTCCACACATATCTTGTACTTCACCTGATTCGAAAACCTGCATCTTCGGTGCAAACCATGGATAAGGCATTTGTTCATGTTCAAATACACCTTTTTTAATTAATAACCATCCGAAACCTGTATAATCAACTGTGAAAGGTTTCTTTCTCTTTGACATACTTTCAATTGTTTCATGATTCATCACACCACCATTGCTTCGAAAGTCATCTTCTTCTAACCAGTGTGCTACAGAAGTGGTTTTACCATCTTCGGTACAATACCATCCACCTGCAATGTCTTTATCCATAAGAATCAGTTGCCAAAACTTTTCTGTATTAAAGACAATATCAGAATCAATCCATAACTGATAGTCATAATTGAGTTTTCCATCCCATGGAATTTGATTTGGACCTCGAAGGACGTTTGCACCTAGACATTTGCAACGGGCAAAATTGACCATTGATGAATAATCTTGTGATATTTGTATACTTGCTCCTGACTGTACTAAATCAAAACACAATTGAACGAAATTTTTTAAATATACGTAAGATACTCCTCGACCTGGTAGACAAAAGACAATTGATTTGCCTTTTACCATTTCTCGTGCTTTATTATAGTCCCACTCTGGTGTATTTGATTTGTTAATCGCAGGTGTCTTTGCCTTTACTGTAAATCCTTTAGCCATAATTTGTTTTTGTTATGTTCATATCATACCTTATATAGAAGGTTTTGTCAATCTTCAACTTCAGTTAAATAAGTCCCATCAACATCAAGATTCCATTTTAATTTTAAATCTTCATACCAATCAAATTCATTGATTATCTCCTCTGGTATTGTAATGTGATATCTGTCTGTAACTGGAT
>MDTC01274099.1_pt1 | contig 11313 bp, 6 predicted proteins | sample 811181 | NCBI WGS metagenome assembly MDTC01 (sample SAMN05326644, study PRJNA326480) | marine metagenome | isolation source: seawater | place: Pacific Ocean: North | collected 2011 | reverse complement strand
GTCTGCATTCTGCAGTAATTTAGCTTGCTCATCTTTGCTTTCGACAAGTGTACCTACCTCACAGCTTAATCCTCTTTCCTTAGCTTCTTTTGAATGATTTTTACCACCGCCCCACATGTCCCAAACTTTTTCTCCGGTGTCCATTTTGGTTCCGTAAGAGCAAAGATCTTTGTCCGAACAAGCTTTGGGATCATCTTGGCAAGATGTTTCATTAGAGGATGTTTTTGTAAAATCACATTGCCCGACAACTTCACTATCATCAAACATAAAGCCAGAAGTTATGCTCAGTTGGTTACCTCGACTCTCAGGATTTGCCAAACGGCCCGTACTTTGATCAACGATGTAGTCAACTTCCATGACTTCATCACTACCCTCCGGTGACATTATCATTTTTTCTTGTGTCACCGTTAAATTGAATTTTTGAGGTCCTCCCATATTTGCATCCTCATTAATTTTACACTGGCCTTCAAGGGCTGTTCCAATCAGTTTTCTTATCTGTGGCTCAGGTTTTAATGCCTCATATGCCGGGGTTCCCTCATCAATTTTGAAGTTCTCCGTTACTTGATAAAAGGGTAAATTACCGTCTTTATATTCAGCTAAAATATCTGCACCGTTGGCCAGGAGTATTTCAACCACCTCTGGACTTCCCAAAAGAGCAGCGGAATGCAAAGGTGTCTCACCATCCACAGTGCGAGCCATGACATCCGCACCATTGGCCAGTAATAACTCAATTTTTTCCTTTGATTCAATGGACCAATGTAATGGGGTTTCCTTATTTTCATTTGATTGATTGTTCACATTGGCACCATTTTCTATTAATAGTCTCATGATATCTGCCGTGCCCCAATTAGCTGCATAAATCAGCGGGGTTCTTCCCACACTATCAGAAACTTCAACATCAATGCCTTTAGAAAGAAAAAATTCTACCATATATGGAGCGCCAAAAGCTGCAGCCAGATGTAATGGGGTATGACCTCCAAAAGTATCAGAGGCAGATCCCATAATATTCTCACCCTCTAGGATTTTGGCTTTTACATCTTCATAGCTAGGAGAATTTGACCACCAGTCAAAGTCACATAATGATGGGCACTCATCAGAATTTTCTAGCGTTTCATTTGACGCTGAGGCTGTTGCAGTAGTATTCTTAATATCGGTCTTACACTGTAGAAATTCTTCCTCATTCCATAGTTTTCCAGAAAGAATATCAAAGCCTGATAATTCTTCTGATTCTGAATTAAGAAGCCATCCTAAATCAGGGTCAATTTTAAAAGGAAATGAAAAGCTCTCTCTCCCGTCCGTACTATCCGTACTAGTCATGGTTATTTGTCCGTCAGACACAATCAACTTGAAAGGGGTTTCGTTTGGAGGAGAACAAACCCATTGTAAGCCCGCATTATTCACTAACACTTCTTTTACTTTAACAACGGGAGATAAAAGATTATAAATCTCTGAACCTTCTGGGAATTTATCAATATTTAATAGCCCAAATGGTATATACCCAGTATTGTTTTCAGCTGCGATATTAGCTCCTAATGAAACTAGGGTTTTTATAGCATCAGGATCGGAATAATTTACTGCTGCATGAAGTGGTGTGTTTCCTTCAGTATTTCGAATGTGCAAATCAGCACCAAGGTTAACTAATGTTTTGATTGCCAATGGAGACCAGGAAGCAAAAAATAATAATGATTCTCCATAATTATCTACTGCATTGATGTCAGCTCCGTTGTCAATCAACAGGTTTAAGATCTCCAAAGCAAAAGGTCTGTCGAAGTCAGTATTATGTAAAGGAGTGGCGCCACCATCATCTTCACCCGATCGAGCCTCTATATTGGCCCCTTCTCTGATTAGAAATTCAACAATCTCTGCCGATCCTAGCCATACCGCATAATGCAATGGGGTAATTAATTCTTCATTTTTACCCTTGACTGGATCACCAGCAGCAACTTGGGCTTTAACATCGTCTAAAGATACTCCATTGTCATCCTCACCATACCACCAGTATTCATCACATAAATTCGAACAGGCTAGGATCCATTCAACATTGGCCTGGCACTGTACAGCGGATTCCCCCTTACCCATTCTTCCCAAAATAATATCAAAACCTTCTTCTGGGTATTCCGGATCAATTAGTTCACCGTAAGGATTTATTTCGTAAGCATATTCATAACTCTCGCCTTCCTTATTGGAAAGTTTCATTTTGCCTTCGGAAACAATCAGTTGAATGGATGGTGATTTTCCATCAGCCTTTGTGTTACAGACCCATTGTAATTCTTCTTGATTATTTAAGAGTTCTTTGACTTTAGTAACTGGCGTTAGAAGATTATTTATTTCAGATCCTTCCGGGAATTTATCAAAATCTAATCGCTCAAAAGGTTTATCGCCATTAGCATCTACAATCAAAATATCGGCTCCATTGGTAACAAGAGCCTTGATCATTTCTACTGAATTATTCGATACGGCTAAATGCAAAGGCGTATCTCCCTGCACCAGATCGCGAACATTCAAATCAGCTCCTTGATCGATTAGAAATTCTGCGATTTCCACTAGGTCAAGCTCTGCTGCAAACCACAATGGCGGGTTTTTGTATTTGCTTGCTTCGCCGTTTATAGGTTCTCCTGCGTCCAGTTGCGCTTTTATATCACTAATGGAAATTTCTGGTTTACTATACCACCAATTGCCATCACATAAATCCGTACATGCTTGAACCCATGCTGCATTTGCCTTGCATTCTACGACCCCTTCTTTTGTCCACACTTTCCCAGACAAAATGTCGATACCACCCTCTCGTTGTTCTGGATTCACTAGCCACCCGAAAATGGGATCAAGTACATAAGCGTATTCATAAAGCTCTTTGGCTACATTATTGGTGATTTGTATGTTACCTTCAGAAATACTCAACTTTACAGGATCTTGGCCGGGAGGGTTACAAACCCATTGTAATTCTTTGTCACTATTTAAGATTTCTTTAATCTCATCCAAATTAAATAAATTTGGCTCACACTGTAGAAATTCTTCCTCATTTCCTAGTTTTCCGGAAAGAACGTCAAAGCCCCCCTCTTCAGAGTTTCCAGGTTCAATTAAAAGACCTGAATTGGGATCAATTTCATAAGTAAATGCATAACTTTCCCCATCCAAACTAAACATTTCCATTTGCCCTTCAGAAACTTTTATTTGGAAGGGAGCACTACCCGGAGCAGCACACGTCCATTGCAATTTCTTATTATCATTAATGAACTGCTCAACTTGACTGACTTCTGCCGCCAGGGTCTGGGTCGAAAGAGGGAGAAGCAGCGAAAAGAGCAATATCATTTTTCGGAAGGGGGCTATCTTCATAAAACTTCTCCAAAGTATTTCATAGTTTAAAACAATGTAATGATCCAAAGGGATGCTAGCAAATGCTTTTAAAAATTTGCCAGAGAAAAAATCACATGATAACAATTTTACATGGCACTGTGGCAAGATTACCTAACCAAGCATCGATCACGGTTTATCACTGAATTGTGCGATTTCGTTCGCATTCCTAGCATATCAGCAGATCCTACCCATAAAGATGATGTAGTGGCTGCGGCTGGTTGGGTTGCCTCAAGGTTAAGAGCGGCTGGAGCTGAAAATGTTTCAGTCATGCCAACAGGAGGGCATCCCTGTGTTTATGGCGATTGGCTGCATGCTGGTGTTAGCCAACCTACAATCTTAATTTATGGGCATTTTGATGTGCAACCAGCCGTTCCTCTTGAGCTTTGGACAACGCCTCCATTTGATCCAGATATCCGTGATGAAAAAGTTTTTGGACGCGGGGCATCTGATGATAAAGGTGGCATGTTAATTCCTATTTTATCTTTTGAAGCTATGATGAAAACGGATGGTAAACTGCCTGTGAATATAAAATTTATTTTTGAAGGCCAGGAAGAAATTGGCAGCCCCAATATGCCCGATTTCGTGGCAGAAAACAGGACTTTATTAGCAGCAGATATGATTTTTAGTTCTGATGGATTGCAGTGGACGGCAGACGAACCAAACATCGTGGTTGGTTTAAAAGGTTTGTCTAGTATGGAACTTAAGGTTACTGGTGCAAAGTCTGATCTTCATTCTGGACTTCATGGTGGCGCTGTGGCTAACCCGCTCTTAGCTTTGTCACAGATACTAGCAGGCTTAAAGAACGCCGCGGGGGATATCCTTGTTGAGGGATTTTATAAGGGGGTTCAAGAGCTTACTGATGAAGACCGTGCAGAAATTGCTAGTGTTCCGTATAACGAGGCCAACTATATGACCGAACTCGGTGTCGATGCGCTTCACGGAGAACCAGGGTATAGTACGAGAGAGCGCGCTTGGGCTCGACCAACAATGGATGTTAATGGTATTTGGGGAGGGTATCAGGGCGAAGGCAGTAAGACTGTTTTACCAAATGAAGCACGCGCGAAAATCACTTGCCGTTTGGTTGATGGTCAGGAACCGCAGGAAGTCTTTGAAGCCATTGTTTCTCACGCAAAAAAAATATGTCCGGCGGGGGTGAAATTTTCTGCTGAGCGTCTTGTTGGTTCAGGAACACCTTTCCGGGTGCCTCGAAATCACAATGCTTCAGAAATGGTTCGTCAGGTTTTAGAAGAAGTTTACGGGATGGCACCTTATGTCACTCGTTTGGGAGGAAGTATTCCAATTATTTCTACGTTTCTGCAGGAAATTGGTGTTCATACGACAATGTTTGGATTTTCAATTGGTGATGAAAACTTGCATGCACCCAATGAATTTTTTCGGCTTCGAAATTTTGATCGTGGCCAAAAAGCCTATTGTCGACTTCTTGAGAAATTAGCAGTTTGAAAGTAGTTAAGGATTAGTTTCCTTAACTGGTTATGTTTCTGGAGATACTTGAAATCGCTGAGTAAGACCTAAGTTAGATCTGTCTTAGGAGTTAATCGTACACTTAAAGCATTATTTCTCGCACTGGGTCGAAATGATCAAGATCCCGAGGTTTGTAGATGTATTGGTCAAAAACCTTCTTGTTAAGTTCGACTCCTAGTCCTGGCTTGGTAGGCAATGAAAAAGCACCGTTCTTCATTTCCAATGGCTCGATCAGTACGTCCTCTCTCTCTGGAACCGGGATATATTCAAGAATTCTAAAGTTGGGCATACAGGCGGCAGCATGAATAGAAGCAGCGGTGCATACGGGACCATTGCAGTTGTGCGGGACCACCGGGCAATAGTAGGCTTCTGCCATTGCTGCAATTTTACGAAGTTCATTCATGCCACCGGTATAAATTGCATCCGGTTGGATATAGTCGCAGCAATATTTTTCCAAGAGTTCCCTGAATTGGTGGCGGGCTACATAACGCTCCCCAGTAGCTATTGGTGTCCGAGTGCTGCGCTTAAGTTCTACATAAGCATTTAGGTTTTCTGGCGGAAGAGGCTCTTCCATGAAGTAGAGATCAAATTCCTCAAATCTTTGGGCTAGTCGACGGGCCTGCGGCAAATCAAATCGGCCGTGGGCATCTACCATGAGTTGAACGTTGGGACCGACGGCCTCCCGTACTTGACGCACACATTCCACAGCAATATTTTCTTGCTGGGGAGACATGGAGTGGGCAGTGTAGCCAAAAGGACTCCATTTTAGTGCGCTGAATCCATTTTCAACAGCCCTAGCTGCGCTTTCGGCGTATTCACCTACGGTCGTGCTGCCCATCCGGGTTTTCATAAACCAATAGTTGCCGTAGCAGGGTACGGTTTCTCGATAGGGTCCGCCAAAAAGCTCATAGCAGGGAATCCCAAGGGCCTTACCCTTGATATCCCAGCAGGCGATTTCAATAGCGCTTAGGGCAACATTAACCAGTAGGTCCGATCGTAGAAATTGACCTCGATAGCGGTCTTCCCACAGGTATTCAATTGCCCTCGGATCTTTGCCGATTACTGTGCGCTTATAATCCTCAATTAGCGTAACCATGGTGCGTTCAAAGGGTTCGATAGTTGCTTCCCCGACGCCAGTCACGCCCTCATCGGTTTCAACTTCAATGAAAACCCAGTTCCGCCGGTGGGCTTCAACTAGATAACTTTTGATATCTGTTATTTTCATGTTTACCTACCTAGTTTAAGTTCTTCAGATAGTTCTAGTATCTGTTTCCATGTTTTCTCTGGAACGGCAATAATACCGTTGCTCTGCTGGCGCTGCTTTCGCTCCCTTTCCCCGGGAATTTCTACTCTCTTGAAACCGGGTGCCGGTGGGCAGTTGCGGAGGTCGGTTAAAACTTCTTCAGCGGCAGCTTTTAATGCTTTCGGTTGTCGGAAGCGCTTAGTATCGATCGTGATTAGAAACCAGTTGCATTCTGGTGAAGATGGGCCAAGCATGGCTTCAGCGATCAGTTCGGCCATAAGTGATAGCGCGAAGCCTTTGTGCTCACCCATTGGAAGGATTGCTCCACCATTAAAGTAATCTTCCGGGTTGCGTGTAGGGTTTCCTTCTCGGTCGATGACACAGTTCTTTGGGAGTAGTGCACCTGCAGACTGTGCTGCATAGATCCAGCCACCAGCAATTTTGCCAGTAGCAAAGTCCATAACAACGGGCCCTAGGTCTCCTCCTGGAATTCCGATGCACCAGGGATTAGTGGGTAACATACCACGTGCTCCACCATGGGGAGCTACCTGGCTATGGACTCGGTGATTCCCTCCACCTGTGCAAATGGTTAAAAAGCCCTCTGCAGCGGCATCGTCTGCAAAGGCACCATGACGACCCGTGTGCCCAGTATTAATAATAGATACTGCCGCTAGGCCAGTCTCTTTTGCTAATTCCATAGAAGTCTTATATGCAAGGGTCATGGCTGGAATGCCATTCCCCATTTGCCCATCTATCAATGTAGTGCCGGTTTTAGTCGTTCGTACTTTGGGTTGCACATCAACCTGCATAGTTCCTTCACGCATTCGCTCAGCGTATTGCATTACTCGCATTACGCCGTGGCTTTCAATTCCACAAAGGTTGGCATCAATTAGATGGTTAGCAATCATCCTACTGGTGTTGGTGGGGCAACCTAAATGGTCAAAAATTTCCTTGATGATTTTGAATGCCTGATCGACTACAACTTCTATTCGGCCGCCTTGTAGTTCCAACTTAGTTGAGACATTCATAGGTCAGTATCCTTTTTGGCGCACCGAGGAGGATTCGAACCCCCGACCCCCTGATTCGTAGTCAGGTACTCTATCCAGCTGAGCTATCGGTGCTTAGAAGTTTGTATAATATAAGGTTTAATCCTGATGCAACATCAAAAAAAACAAATGCTTCCCATTAAAAATTAGTTTTTTGAGTTTTAGTTGTTGAAGATAATCCTTTTTATTCTGTCCCATGATAGCTGCACTGCCTTATTTTATTATTATACTGTTTGATAAGACTTAATCTTCCCTAGTGCTCTGGCTCGTCACCGATTTCTATCATCTTTCTTTGAAGTAAAGTCTTCATCATCACAACCACCTCTTGATAGTTGGGATCAGAAAAAACATTAAATAATTCCAACGGATCTTCTTTGCAATCAAAGAGTTCCCATTCTCTATCTTGGCCACCTTGGTTAGTCCCAGGCAGATCGTAACCTTCATTATACCAATAAATTAGCTTGTAGGATTGAGTTCGAATGCCGTAATGAGCATATGCATTATGGTCAGGGTCACGATGCATCCAGTAACGATGATACGCAATTTGTGGCCAATTCTCGGGCTCTGATCCTTTTAATAGAGGCATGAGGCTCCTCCCTTGCATATAGCTTGGAATCCTCAATCCTGCCAAATCAAGAAATGTAGGAGCAAAGTCTACGTTACAACAAATGCTAGAGCAAATTTGTGCAGGCATTATTTTTTCTGGGTAGCGAATTAGAAATGGCATCTGAAGAGACTGCTCGTAGATGAATCTTTTATCAAACCAGCCGTGTTCTCCAAGGAAGAAGCCTTGGTCTGAGGTATAAATAACAACTGTATTTTCAGACAATTGATTTTCATCAAGATAATCCAAGAGACGTCCAATACCTTCATCAATTGAGGCAATAGTTCGCAGGTAACGTTTCAAGTACCTTTGATATTTGAAATGGCTTAATTCATCTTTTGTCTCAAAAGTAAAAGCTTCACCAGTCTCCTTATCAATTAGCTGGAGATTTGTCACATCTTCAGGATTAGGAATTTTACGCCTCGTGCTAGTAGCCGTACTGCGTTGCCCAACCTCTAGACCTCCCTCAGGTTGTACGAGCCCAAGGTCTGCATAGGTCATATCATCTTTGATACGCATTTTTGCTTCAGCTGCAGCCTTAGCACGGTTTTTGTAGTCATCATGGAAAGTTTCAGGAATTTTAATGTTATCTTTATATATGTCTCGATATTTCGGATGAGGTTCCCATTCCCTGTGGGGAGCCTTGTGGTGACACATAAGGAAAAATGGTTTATTTTTATTGCGTTTTTCTAGCCAGTTAAGACTTTTGTCTGTGACTATATCAGTCACGTAGCCTGGGACTTCTACTTCGCGTCCCATTTCAATCATAAAAGGATCAAAATATTCTCCCTGCCCAGGAAGAACGGACCAATAATCAAAGCCAGTTGGTTCATGATCCTTTCCTTCTCCCAAATGCCATTTGCCTACTATGGCCGTTTCATATCCACCAGTTTGAAGGTGTTTTGCAACGTTGGGTAAGCGATTATTGAGAGGTGTATTAAGGGTCGTCACACCATTCACATGGTTGTAAGTGCCGGTAAGAATAGCTGCCCTGCTAGGAGTGCAAATTGAATTGGTTACATAGCAATGATCAAATCTCATACCTTCTTGTGCTATCCGATCAATATTCGGGGTACCATTGATTCCTGCTTTATAGGCACTTATGGCTTTTGCTGCATGATCATCAGCCATAATGAATAAGATGTTTGGCTGATTACTCAATTAAATGCTTTCCTTTTTTTGTGGCGGTTTCTGTGAGAAGAACTTCAGTTTATCTTATGTCAAAAAAATTGGAAATATAATGTTTTTATAAATAATTCTAGGATTCACAATTGATCTGATCTCATAATCCTATACAAGAACATGTTCTTTAGGGTCGTTCCCATGCTTTTGTTCACTATATGGGTTGTGGCTATCAGGAATCTATAAGGGTTTATCTCTTCAAGAGTAGCTTTAAAATTATTTAAGACAGATTATATTATTAGGTGAAGACTGCTAAAGATTAGGATCAGGAAACAAAGTTGAAAAAGTTTATAAAAACACAGTGTGGATTGGAAAAGTACGAATATTTAAGGAGTAAACCTGGAATTTTAAACCTTGTTCGTCTGTATTGGTTTGTTTTTTTTGCATCTATTCGAGATAGCTTAGGTAATAAATGTTGATCAGTTATTTAATGAGCTTTGATTAATGGTCCTTACTATGCCCCATTTTTGAGTGATCTTTGGCTTCTTTGACCATAAATTTTAGATTAATTTTTCCAGCTTCTTCAAAAATCAAAGTTACTTCCTTTGTTTGCATGGTTTCTAATGGATCTTTTAAGTTGAGAAACATAATGTGCAACCCTCCATGTTCAAAACTAACAGAGCTATTTGCAGGTATTATTACCTCTTTCATATGTTCCATTCTTGCTACGCCATTGTTATCAACTGACGATCTGTGCATCATAGCTTTAGCAAAATCAGTTTTTACCTCAATGAGTTTGTCAGGAACTCCTCCATCATTAATGATGGTGAAATAACCAGCTGCCATTTTCATTTTTTTTCCAAAAATTGGGATGGTTGGATTCTTGATAATCATATTCTCTAAGGGATATTCAGCACTCTTTAAAAGAGTTCCAAAGCAAAGAAAAATGCAAAATATATAACTAATCAATTTCATTATAGAGCCTCAGGAAAAAATATTTCTGGGATGATATATTGTGTTTTAAGCTTCTTAACAAGGGTAATAAATTAGGTTTGATCTATTTGTTTCAATGGTTCTTATTTAAAATAATTGTTCTTTGAAATTAAAACTCTGTTACCATGGCCTTATATAAGATTTCCATAAGGTTGCAGATATGACATTGACAGGGTTATTGAATGAGATAGAGACAAGAAGGTCTGACCTTGTACAACTTACATGCGATTTGATTAAGATACCTACGATTAATCCGCCAGGTAATAATTATAGAGAAATTTGTGAATTTTTATCAAGGCGATTAATCCAATCGGGATTTGAGTGTCAGATATTAAGAGCTGAAGGTGCTTTAGCCGATTCTAATTTGTATCCTAGATATAATTTGATTGCTCGCCATGAAGGAAATCGAACAGGGGAATGCATTCATTTCAATTCCCATATTGATGTTGTAGAGCCTGGACACGGATGGACAAAGGATCCATTCGGGGCTGTGATCGAAAAAGATATGATTTTTGGTCGCGGAGCTTGTGACATGAAGGGAGGGTTGGCATCAAGTATTGTTGCTGCTGAAGCTTTTATTTCGGTTTGCTCAAATTATTCTGGTGCTATAGAAATTTCTGCGACTGCTGATGAGGAGACTGGTGGCTTTGGCGGAGTGGCTTGGTTTGCAGAAAAGGGATATTTCAGCCCTAAGAGAGTTCAGCATGTGATTATCCCCGAACCTCTCAACAAAGATAGGATTTGTCTTGGGCACCGAGGCGTGTGGTGGTCTGAAATTGAAACTAAGGGAAGGGTAGCCCATGGTTCTATGCCATTTCTTGGGGACTGCGCAATTAGGCATATGGGAGCTGTTCTTGATGAAATCGAAAAAACGCTTATGCCACAATTGGAAAACAAGACTACCAAAATGCCCGTTGTCCCAGAGCGGGCCAGAAAATCTACCCTGAATATTAATTCAATTCATGGTGGATTAGCGGAGGCAAGTGAAAATTACAACGGTTATCCTTCTCCATTAGTTCCTGACAGTTGCCGAGTCATCTTAGACAGAAGGTATTTAATGGAAGAATCTTTGGAGGAGGTCAAGTCTGAAGTCAATGAGATATTAGATAAAGTAAAATTGGATCGGCCGAGTTTAGTCTATGAGATCAAGGACTTATTTGAAGTGAAACCTTCTTATACTGAACCAACTTCTAGCATCGTTCAAACTGTGGAGTCGTCCATAAAGAAAATACTCGGTGTATCACCGGAATATGTAGTATCACCTGGGACATATGATCAAAAACATATTGATAGAATTGGTAAGCTAAAAAACTGTATCGCTTATGGTCCGGGTATCTTAGAGTTAGCTCATCAACCAGATGAATATATTGGTATTTCTGATATGATTGATTCTTCAAAGGTGATGGCTATGACAATCAATAAATTATTAAACGGTGGAAATTAGTACTAACAAACAAAAGAGGGAGATT
>MDTC01276879.1_pt1 | contig 11314 bp, 13 predicted proteins | sample 811181 | NCBI WGS metagenome assembly MDTC01 (sample SAMN05326644, study PRJNA326480) | marine metagenome | isolation source: seawater | place: Pacific Ocean: North | collected 2011 | reverse complement strand
GATAACAAATATTTTTGAAAGAAACATTTTGACTTCCTAAAAATTCTTTTAATTGAATTTGCATATTTGTAAATGCAGGCAGTCTGTTTTCCCGCTGTTCCTCTTTTTTTCTTTTCTTGTAAGCCTTATCAGATTCTCCAATATTCCTCGGTGGAAACCAACTCCAATTCCCGCGATCTCCGACGGCAGGGCTCTTATGGCGTTCCGTGTAATGAGTGATGCCGTTCAAACTTGTATCTACGCCTATCATCGCTACAGTATATTTGGGTATTATCTTTTCAAGACTATGTGAAAATGTAGGTATAACCTTATCATCCACATTTGGTCCTGCTCCTCCATAAGACCAATAATAAGCATTGTTAAAGTTTTCATCCGCGACTAGATCGCCAAATACTCCCTGTAATGCGTTATCTTCTCCTCCGTGAGTATCTTTAAAGTCATTGCTGGTATCTATTGTTTTAATATTTGGAACCTGTCGTTCACACTCTAGATATGTAAGAAAACCAGGATTATTAGTGCCATCGTGGGCGGCATCTGCTACTGCCAAAGCTGTTAAAATTCTTGCTCTGTTTGGTGTCTTACTCAGTCCGTTGGATTTCATCAACTTTTGATATTCTGGGCTAGCAGTTGGATTTGCTTGTTGTTTGCTATTAACTGATTCATCCAACACATAAAAATCATCATTAATATTTGCCATATTATAATATATAATTTAAACATATTATAATTCTAAATCAAACTGGGTTAAATCTTTTAATGTATTACTAACTTTATGTGAAAAATCTGCCAAATTTTGTGTCCAAGTTGTTTTTGACGACCTCTCAACAATCTCAATAATTTGCATCGACGCTTGGGTGTCATTTTCGCCTGGTAATAGTTTCTCAATTATATGATTTTCTATTACCTTCTTATTATATTTATAATTATCTATGACTGGTACTGAAAATTCCAAATAAGAAAGTAACATATACCATAACGAACTCCTTCGTCTTAATTTTTGATATGCTTTTGTGCAATTTTTTTTCAACTGATAATAACTAGTAGAATTAGTTCCTCCCAACATAATTAACATATCTTCAGTGATTTTCATTTCAACACTCAAGTTTTTCGGGTCATCCCCTAATAAAAAGGAAAAATCTATTTGTAATAACCTACCGTCTTTTGTAACTAAAATATTTTCTAAATGCCTATCTCCTACTCCAAGTATATAACATAATACACAAGACGAGACACAAGTTTTAATAAATTTTTCTCTTAGCTCAACTACAGTCAGGGTTGGATTTAAATCCATTATGTAATTCTGCAGTGTTGTATTATATTTATACTTAATATCATATATAGTATTTGACTGTTCTACCATTTCAATCCATCCACACCCATTATCAATAGGAAAAACATTATAAATCTCAATATCTACAAGTTTATTACATACCTTTTGAATAAATTCTGCTATTATCATTGTTAATTTATCTTTTCTAACATCTTCGAATTTTACCAATATATTAATAATACTTTCTTTACCATCTTTTCTTACAATAAGAGGTATTTTCCATGGTTTTGTAGCAGAATTAAAACATAATACTCCTTCTCCCATTATACCTATACATTCATAACTAACATCCCACGGCAACTTTATTGATTTATTTCTGTTAATCCAATCATTTACTACACTATTCCACTTTCTAGGCGTTAAACTAAAAAATATATTTTCATTTATAAACTTAATAAAATCTAATGTTTTTAATAATTGTTCTTCTTTTTCCTTGCCTATTGAAAGCATAAAATCACTCTTAAGACCTAATAATTTGTAATAAAGTATTTTATCCTGCATATAAAAATTTAAATCAAAGTAAAGGGAATAAATTAGTTGTTCGTCATTTATGCATAAAGGAATAAGTAGTTCTTTACCTATGCGATAATTTTTTAAACATAGGTTGATGAGCCATGGAATGATTAATGTGATTTCTCGAATGGAGAGAATTTTAAATTTTTCTAACACCCATTTTCTACAAATATCACTTTCTAGTAAAAATTTATTTTCGCACAACTCAAGAATTTCCTCTATCTTAGGACTTGATGAACAAGTTCTTTGACAAGCTAACTCATTACACCTGTATATTTTTTCCGTTTTTATATAAAAATTTACAAGTTTTTCTATCTCAATTAAATTCTCTCCATTTTTTATTTTAGTTAAACATTTTGACATCAATTGAAAATGTCCATTATATTCATAACGATGATTCCATAGTATCTTCCATTCTAGCTTTGAAAGTGGTTGTGACGGAAGCTTGTATTGAATTCCCTTATAAAAAGATAAAATTGTATTAATAGCCTTACACCATACTTTATTAACCAATCTAAGATTATATAATTCCTTTAAAGTAATTGGGAGATTTGTAAATATGTAAATAAAATCACTTGAAGTATCAATAAAATCTATTTTATGTTTGCATTCAATACACATTCTTTTTTCATTATAAATATATGAATATAGTGAAAATCCTTTATCTACTGGCGATTTTAAATCCACTAAACTAGGAATAACACCCCACTTATCAGCACAATTTGCACAGAATATCCTACCACAAACTCTACAATGATGTTTTCTTCGCCATAATCCGAAATCTTCCTTACATTTATAACATTTTGATACATTTTGGCTGGGAATCCATATTGAAGGACTTGTTTTTGGTATAGAAATTTCATTTGAAATTTTTCTATTCTGAACCATTATAGACATACTTAAATTATTGGGATAACTCATAATTATAATAATATATATATTTAATTCTAATATTATTATTAAAATTAAACAACCACTTCTTCTAAAAAATCTCTAGTTTCTTCTACATGATATTTAACACTCTCCTTTTTTTGTATTCTATTATCTCTATTTAACTTATTCCATTCCCTATTTGATTTTAATGTATAATGTGTTCTCAACGCATAAGCTTGTTCAGGATGTCTATATCTAAATATAATTTGACCCATTAAAAGAACAATCATAGAACTTGTTTTACCTGCATAAACAGAAATATTATTTAAAAAAAACTCTTGATTTTCAATTGTTGTAGTATTTGTTGAATTATTATAAGTATATGTTTCAGTAGGCATCATAAGTGTAATCATTTTTCTGGGATGCATATCAGGAAAGTATGAAAATCTTAAGCAAAATAACATAATAAGTTTCCATAAAATAGCTATATATACTTGGCTTAAAATCATATTTTTATCCTTTGGATGGAAATAAACAGCATCACTGTTTATTATCATTACTTGATTTAACAACATAGGAGGAGCTGCAACCATTATTCTTTTATCCCAGTTACATAAATCACAAAAAGCCCAGGTTTCCAACAAACTAACATAAACTTGTAAATATGGAGACATTGATTTCCTCCATATTCTCCACATTACACTAGTATTTGCTACTAACATTATTTGAATGGGTAATAACATCCATAAAATTCCTATAGGATAACTCCAATCAGTAGGTATTACACCAAATAAAACGAGTAATCCTGATATACACGCAGCACTATTTAATATACAATTTAAATATCGATAATTTTTGTGATTAAAGTTTAATAAAATCTCCGATATATTCTCTCCACAACATTTTTTTACAACTGTATTATTTTGATTAATATTAATGCATTCGCCTCTAGATTGTATTTTATCATTGGGTAATAATATTCTATATGATGCTTTTGCTGTATATGCTCGAGTGGTGCTTTCACTATTTTTCCAATGACTCAAATCTTGAACTGAATGACTTGCTTTAATCCATAATTTCTTAGATGGTAGTGTTTGTTGCTGTTTTTTTTCTTTATGTGCCGGACTGGCGGCTCTAATAGTTATATGTGACATATTTAAATTTATTATTTATTTAAGTTTAAATATATATTTTATTTATTTTAATTTTGCTAATCCATAGGCAACAACGGCAACTCCTGCAGTAGCCCAAATAGTAACATAGTTTTTTGATAATTCAAATTGTATAAGATTCATAAATTGACAAACAGGTGAACCTAAACTAAAAAAAGTTTTTAATGCTCCCATAAAAGTAAAAGGAGCACAAAAATATACATATGCATTTACTAGAATCCAATGTGCTATGACTGAAAAGAATACAATACTTATAAACTTTATAAGAGCAGACTTCATAATAGTAATGCTATATTAATATATTTAAACCCTTTAACTTTATTATAAAACAGGTTTAGAAATATAAACATTTTCATATTATATGATTTTTGCAGCACTAGACTATTTACCTGTCTCATTTTATAGTTTTATTTATCATTTTGTATCAATATTTACAATAAAAAGACCACCTATACATACTATTACAACAAAGCATCATAAAATATTGGGTTATTCGTGTAGGTCAATGTTTGATACTTTAATATCTCATCAATCTGCTATAAAAGAAAATTTAACTATTCTTACAACACCGATTCATCACACTTCTTTTAGAAATATAATTGAGAAGTATGTGAAACCGGAAAATGTATATATACTAAAAGTCAATGATGAATATAATAAAATTATAGACATACCTAATTATGATGTCGATTTATGTATAATAACGCATCTTTTTGGGCAAGATATGAATTTAGATAAAATAATAGATAATTTGGGAGATTTTTCAGTTGATACAATATTTATTGAGGACCGTGTTCAAGGCGGAACATTTGATAAAAAATTCAGCAAAAACTTTATCGATATATCCTTATATTCTACAGGTATGGACAAAAAACCTTGTGGGCTAGGTGGAGGAATTGCTTATATCAGGAACAATAATGCAGTTGATTCGTTATGTTTAACCGCAGATGTAATGAAGTATAACATAAAAACATATAAACAAGAATATTGTTGGAATAGACTTGTATTTTTAATAAAGAAGATACCTACATATTTACTATATAATTGTAAGCCATTTATAAAAATATTAATATGGATATTTTATGAATTTAAAATAGACATCCATGAATTTGCTAGTAAATACCGGAAAAGTAATCCTGGATTTCAGCATAATAATTTCAATAAAAATCCTAGCAATGGAACATTAACATCTATAAATTATGCACTTAGAGAATCAAATTACAAAGAAATAGAAGCTCTATACACGAAAAAGTCAAATTTATTTTTTAACTGTTTAACTGAAGAAACAAAAAAGTCAAAGTTTAAATGGCATCGTGGAAATGAATTATTAACGCCATATAATAGTGTTTGCATAAAAAATAGAGACAAGTTTATAGAATATTTAAATTCTATGTGTATTCCAGTTATAGAAAATCCAACATATAAAATATTTAACTTTGACCATACAGATAAAATAAGGTATAAACAGTTTAATGATTCTATAATTTATTTGCCCAGCTTAGCAATATTAACAAAAGAGGAAATAAACTTACTAGCATGTATGATAAATAACTACATAGAATAATGAAAATTGATTTTAATTTAAATTATATTATTTTAATTAAAAATGGAATTATGGAAGCAAATACCTTTTGCTCATTTATATGAAGTTTCTACATTAGGAAATATAAGAAATAAAGAAACAAAAAAAGTAAAAAAATCTCCTGATATTGAAAAACTTAAAAAAAAACAAACAAGAGTTAGATATTGTTTAAAAACGAATGTTAAAACGAATAAGACAGGAGTAAAAGGGTTTTATCTTCACAGAATTATCGCCGAAACATTTTTAGAAAATCCAAACAATTATAAAGAAGTTAATCATATAGATGGTAATCCATATAACAATATATTATCTAATGTAGAATGGTGTTCTAGAAAAGAGAATATGAAACAATTTAATAGTCAAAAAAATAGACCTTCTCATACTAGAATGGTTCAAATTATTAATAAAGAAACAAATGAAATAGAAAAAGAATTAAAATTAACCGATGTTCCTGAATATCTTAAAATAGATTATTCGCTAGGTAATTTTTACAGATTAATATCTCAACAAGAAAAATATAAATGCAGCGGTCGAAATGTAAGAGGAAGAAACCCTAAATCAGGACATATCGGGATTGCTCTTATAAAAACATCTGCTGGACCCAGATGGAAAGCATCAAAACGAAAACAAAACACTAAAAAATATTATTTTCAGAGAACATTTTATACAAAGGAAGAAGCAATAAAATATTATAATACTCAAATAGAACTTTTACCTGAAAATAATAATAATAATTTGTCAAAAAAAAAATCTAAGTATACATTTGACGATAAAAATAGACTTATTATCAATAATAAAATAATTGTATTTAAAAAAAAACAAACATATGGTGGTCATGATAATAATATAGAGGAAAATGTTATATGGAAAGAGTTTCCGGGCAATAAAAAATATTTAGTTTCAAATACAGGACTAGTTAAACACAAAAGACTTAATCGTCTATTAAAAGGATATAATAGAAACGGTTATATTCAGGTTTCATTAAAACGAGAAAATGGTAGTAATCAACCAATGTTAGTTCATAGATTAGTAGCATTAACTTTTATTCCAAATCCTGAAAATAAACCATATGTAGACCATATAGATGGAGGAAGAAGAAATAATCATGTTGATAATTTGAGATGGGCTACACCAAAAGAAAATTCAAATAATGAAAAAACAAAAGAAAAAATGCAATCAAAAGGAGAACCTATTTTACAACTTGATTTTAAAAATAATATATTATTTGAACATAGTAATATTAATAGTCTACGTGATACTAAAAAAGACTACACCGATTCTCGTATTTATGGTTGTTGTAACACATATAATAATACAAAGTCTGGTCTAAAAAATCATACTTACAAGGGATATATGTGGTGTTATAAAAAAGATTATAATAAAGATTATATGTTGACTAAACAAAATAATAACAAAAAAATTAAACAAATTAACATAAAAACAGGTTGTGAAAAAATATACGATTCAATAGTTACTGCTGCTAAGGAAATAAGCAATGAAAGGAATTGTGGTATTGATGGGGTGAGAAATTATTTGTCTGTTGGATTAAATAAAAAGAAAGTTGTTTATGATGCTAAATGGGAATTTATTTAATTAATCAGTGGTAATAAATTTTTATTACTTATTAAAGGTTTTACAAACATACTTAAAAAGGACAGCATATAATAGTTCATAAGTATGTCTAGTGACGATACAACTGGTAATAGCACGCCCAACGCGGGTAACAATTCTTCTGAGCGACTTGCAGGACGCGTAAAGTGGTTCAACAACAGGGCAGGTTTTGGCTTTGTTACAGTTCTCGAGGGAGATAAAAAGGACGAGGATGTTTTTGTCCATCACACTGGCGTTGTAGTTAATAGTGAGCAGTACAAGTATCTTGTTCAGGGTGAGTATGTAAGCTTTTCTCTCCGCGAGAGTGATAACGATGACCATCCTTATCAGGCTGGTGATGTTCGAGGCGTTCTTGGCGGATGGCTAATGTGTGAGACACGCAACGCCAATCGTTCATCTCGCAGTGAAGAGGGAGAGGGTGAGGAGGAGGATAGTGGTCCTCGCCGTCGCCCTCCTCGTCGTCAGGCTAATAACCGAAAGGTGAGGCCTCGTGGAAGCGGTCCTCGTGGAGGAGATTCTGATGAGTGGGTTCTCACCCGCCGTCAGCCTCGCTCAGGACGCCGTAACCAAAATGCATAAATAAATTAATAATATTTTATTAAAAAATTTTATTAATACACTTACTATTCAAAAACTTAATTTACATTTAATATATAAAAATTGATTTAAAAAGACTTCCATTAATGTAGATTATAAATGAGTGAATCTCAGAAATCTACTTCCACCTCTACTGCAAATGCATCAAACAATATTGAAGCAATCTCAGAACAGTTTTCAAATGTTCTTAATACGCTATCAAGTTTTAAATCTCAAATTGGCATGTTATCAGCTCAAGTTAAGGCGTTAGAGAAAAGTGTCAGAAAGCAAATGAAACAGTTACAGCGCGAGGCTGCAAAGAATAAAAATAAGGGTAATCGTAAAGCATCTGGATTTGCTGTCCCTTCTAAAATCTCAAAAGATTTATGCAAATTTATGGGTAAGCCTGAAGGGTCTGAAATGGCTAGAACAGAGGTAACCAAATATATTATTCAGTATATTAAGAGCAATAATCTACCAGACAAAAACAATAAAAAGGTTATTAACCCTGATAATGCTCTCAAATCTCTACTAGCACTTAAGCCAGAAGAACAAGTTACTTATTTTAATCTCCAAAAATATATGAACAAGCATTTTGTTAAAGCATAAATAATATAGACACAGCATTATAATATATTATATAATACACTATAATGTCACTAAACCGAATTATGAATGAGTTGCGCAGAGATTGGACTACTTTATGGCAAGAAAAAAATTCTATTTTTATTTCCAATTATTCACTTCCTAAATTGCAATTTTTAATTTTCTTTCAATGTGATTATGACCCTATTATGGTTACATTAGATTTTAACGACAACCCTTACCCGTTTAGACCACCCAAAGTATTTATAGGGTTAAAAGAGCAAGACTATATTTCTCTTTTACCAACTACTTGGAAATTTCAGCAAAAAATATTAGGAGAAAAATGCTTATGTTGTAACTCTATTCTATGTAAATGGGGACCTAATAGAACAATAATGGATATTATTAATGAAGTTAAGGAAAATTTTGAACTAAAAATTCGTATGATGGAAATAGCACATTGTAGAAAAATCGTAGAAAAAAAATTATATGTAAATTATCTACCAATAGAAGAATTTTTATAATCATTTAAATATTTTACTATACTTATATAAATGCTATTTCAAATAATATCAGATTTACATTTAGAATACTATGATGATATACCCAAATTAAATTACTTTTTCATCAAAACGGCACCAAATCTAATATTAGCAGGTGATATATGTTTTTATAGACATCCTAATTTTATGAAATTTTTTAAGATAGTTAGTAAAATATATGACAATGTTTTTTATGTTCCTGGAAATCACGAATATTATACAATAAATAACTATCCTGATATTGCATTAAATGTTATAGATTTTATAATAAAAGAAAGTCTTGAACCATTCAAAAATGTCCATTTTATACAAAATTCATATATTGAATTAGATGATACTATAATATTAGGAAACACATTATGGTTTAGAACTCATAGAACTAATAAATCAAAAGGAGTAAAACTATTAACAAATAGCCACTATATTATTTATGAAAATAAATACATGCCTTCATATACAGAAATTAAAAACGCAAACAAAAACCACTATAATTGGTTAAAAAATGAAATTACAGCTTTGAATACTGATAAAAAAATTATAGTTATCACTCATTATCTGCCCAGTATAAAATGCATAAATGAAAAATATGAAAATAATAAATACAACGATTTATATTACACAGATTGTAAAGATTTATTTTATAATGTAGACTATTGGATTTGTGGCCATAGTCATAGTCCATTTAATGAAATAATAGATAATACACATATTATTTTAAACCCTCGAGGAACACCTGATGAAAATACCAACTATAATAAAAGACTAGTTATTAATACTTCCAAATCTAATTTGTAAATAATATAAATAAAAATAAAAATATTATCTAAATGAACAGTAACGCTAGCGTAATTATAAAAGAAATTAAATTAAAATACAAATCTATGTATGAAAAAATGCACCAAATAGAAAAACTAAGGACCGAAATTAGAAAACTAGAAAAAAATTTATATACCACCTGTCAGCACGAATGGATTAGAGATTGGGATGAACCAAGTGACAGTAGATGCAAATATAAATGTAAATTTTGTAATTTATCTAGAAACCCATACCTATATAATTAATCGTCTACATCTAACATATCAGCAATTATTCCTCCTATAACAACTCCTGCCACATATTCCCTATGTTCATCATCTGCAAAACATAAACAATGTATCCAAGCCATTGAACAGAGAGATAGGAGGATAATAATGGTCAATCCTTCCAGAAAAGTGGGCGGCGGTTTAATTATGCGATGCTGCTCGTCTATACATTGTTCTGTTGCAGGAGGAAATATTTGAAAACTAGTATCTTTTGTAAAACCATAATACCTTGGAGGAGGAGATGGAATATTTTTAGTAACACGATTTTTTACAGTACTTACAACAAATCCTGCAGTAACACCATCAGTAAAGGATGATGCAGATGCCCCGGCAAACAAAGATAAGCATAAAATAGCTAGAGTAGAACACTTCATTTAGATTATAGAGTTGCGGTTAGAGAGTCAAGATATTGTTGTGAGATTGGATATACTAGATAACAATAAAAAATTTAGTATTCAATTTTCTAATGCTTATTCCGGTTGGGGTTCCTTGTTCCAACTTTCAAAACCATTCTTTGCTATTGCCTGCATTTGTCGCATACAATATCCAAAGGTAGCTCCCGAATGTTCGTTGGTTGTTAGACCACTATTTATTTTACTAACATTTGGATGACTCCAATACATATAACCGCAGTCTCTAGGAGGGTTTTCAGTTTTAAACCAATTCCATAGATTCAACCTTGAGGTTGTTTGAGCCATGTCCAATAGGCACGGTCGAAAATCAGTTCCATAAACTTCAATAAAGCGCCAAGCATTAATATCGGTTGGGTAGGTTACGATTGACATATTAAGATACAATACGATGAACTAGTTGGGTTTAAAATAATTACACAGAATAAAAAGTATTTCAATTTTGTGATAATTAAATTTATTAATTATCATTATCTTGATTTAAAAGAATATTAATATTACAAATTATATGAGTTCTACTGATAGTTCTAGTCAAGCAGATAGTAAGCAAGTCTTACTTAAAGATGTTGCCATCACCGACAAGAATGTCGCCGTTAATCTTATGGCAGTTATGTTAGACGCAGCACAGAGACGCGGTGCATTTAACCTTGAGGAATCCGCCAAGATTTGGCAGTGTATCCAAAAGATGCGAGAGGGAGATTCTGCTCCTGTCGCTGAGGAAGATTCTGCTCCTGCTGTTGAGGATTCAAATTCTACTGTGAATAATGTTTCAATGCAAGTAACAGAGAGTGCTTAAATTGAACCAATTTAAATATATATTAAATAAGTTAATATATATTATGAAGATTGTAAATGAATCATTTCCTCAAGCACTTGAAGCAAAGTTTGGCACAGTATTTTCTAAATGGCCATTTCCGCTCTCAGATTTCCAAAAGTGGGCCATATATTCTGCTTATAATGGGTTTGATACTCTGGTCTGTGCACCTACCGGTTCAGGCAAGACGCTCCCTGCCGATTTTATTATTGAGCACACTGTTG
>MDTC01140607.1_pt1 | contig 11314 bp, 7 predicted proteins | sample 811181 | NCBI WGS metagenome assembly MDTC01 (sample SAMN05326644, study PRJNA326480) | marine metagenome | isolation source: seawater | place: Pacific Ocean: North | collected 2011 | reverse complement strand
TAATGGATGAAATATTCATGGTTTCTGCTCTTGGAGTAATAGTTAACCAAGATGAAACGCTGTTAACCAATCAGCCTTACAATGTTGAATCTACGACTTATGATGCTGTCGACGGAGCACTATTTGGCGCCAATGTTGATACTGCGGTGCTCAGAGTCTCTCCCAGTCTAGGCGCATCGGCAATTTCTACCTTGTCTCCTGCTGGACAATTATTGATAACCAGTAATGAACCCTCAACGTTGACTGCAGACTATGACGGTAACGATGCTGTTAACGTGCTGTCAGTGACTGTTGAGCCTCGTTCTGAAGATTCAGATGGTAATGGCTTGTCTGATGACCAAGCGACGTTTACCGGTAGTATTGATTATGCGGGAGATAGTGCAACAGGTTGGGACCTTTCTTCAACACTAAACGGGCAATATTCACTGCCTGATCGTGGAGTTGCAGTCATCACTACGAGTGGTGAAAACGCTGAAGGTTTACAATTTAGTTTCTCTAACGAGATGCCATTGCCTAGTACACCACCATGTACTATTACCGCTGGCAATGAACACTGGAATAACAACGAAATCCATCTTAATATGAGGTATCAAAATTATTATGTTGAATCAGATGAAGGTAGGCAGTATTTTGACTCTACAGAACCAATTTCTATTTCCATAGACTGGGGCGACGGTCAAATAACCCAATCCACCCCTAATACAGGTGAATCGGAACCAGAATCAGGCTACTATGAAATGCAAGAAACCCATATCTACGCAGCCTCCTCATCAGGACAAGAATCCTACAGCATAACCATCGATTATGAATTTGAATATGGTGTGCACTATTATCACAACGCCGTATGGAAAGAGAACCATGGTTTTGAAAAATACGATGAAGACGGCAATGCATATTATGACAATTCCTTCAATTCTCACGAGGAGTGGCTATACTGCAGATTGTCAGAACCTGAAACATCAGCTTTGCCAAGTCCACCGATAATTAACGAATTCATAACCAATGGTCCGTTCGAAGTCATGACTCAACAGTTACATTCCTCAGATGCAGATGGTAAAACCTCATTGACAGTTACTCCTCCCCATCCGGGAGCTTATGTGTCAATAGTACAATCTGAAATAATCCGTGCAGAAGACGGTAAAGCACTTACTGGAATAGGTTTGAACTTCGGTATTGCGACCCAAGGAAGCATAGGCATAGCTAATCTAGACGTGATTGATTATTTTTCAGGTCTACCAGTTTATGCTGCTAATACGACTCAACCAACTCAATCTATTACTATTGAAGCGACCGGAATTTCAGATACGCATCACAAAGCGGTAATCGGACACCTGCCGCTAGACCTTTCAGTTGCGTTTGATGATGTAGACTGGTCGGCAGAACCCAGTATTCAAGACATGATCTTTAACCCTGGGGAAACCACCCGAAGCGTTGAGTTAACCCACGCAGCGCCGCTGTCGCTGGTTGGTATCTTTACCACCGAATCTGATTCGGCTGGCGAGAGTTCGATCGACCAAACCCTTGCACCGCTGGCAGTTCACTTTGGATTAATTCTCCATAACCCCAACGAACTATCCATCAACGGAGCGCTAGGGCCCGGCCAAACCACCAATATCGCACTTTCACAAACCGTTGAACAGGCAACTAAAATACTGGCTGTTGCATCTCCGAGTCATGGTTTTGACCCGGCAACAGTCGACTTCTCGACAATCACTGAATTAATCTCAAATGAAGGTTTGAGACCGGCAACGGATTGGGCCGGTGTTGAGGCAGAAATATCCTCAGTCTGTGAGGAAATAGATGCCTTTGGCGGCCACTCATGGAATCCAGAATCCGAGAATCACGAACCGATGTTGCATATCAGTGTAAGGCATCAATCACAGGCGATTGCATACGGCAATTATGAGGGCTATAGTGCGTTACTGACGAATCATAATCTTGTACACGAAGAAACAGGTGCTAGTTATAGCCACTTAGCGATTGAAAGTAACGAACTGGCTGAAGTAGTGGACCTGAATTATCCTACAACAGACATGCCGGAAGGCAAGTACTTGTTTACCACAGGCACGTCATTAGGCTCTTCAATCGAGGTAATATTGAACGATCGATATGGGCCTGATATAGAATCAGAAAATCATCAGAATAACTGCGACGACAGCATAGATTTGACGGATGAACAAAGCTTCGAAATCTTTGACAAATATGTCACAAGATTCAGCACTATTGCTTGGGGGCAGGGAACTAGCGCAGATTTGCAACTACCATACCTCTCATCACCTGTATCAGAGTATACCGTTATTGCCGTTGCCCAGCAGGGCAGCGGTTCAGCAGCGAGTCTGGTATCCGCAGTAAGTACGACACTATCGACTCCTAACCCAGAGCCGCCAACTATGGAGAATCTGAGCGTAGTTTTCATGCCGACAAACCCTTTGCCAGGCGACATTGTATTCCTGACTGTAACAGATGAGTCAAATGAACCTGTTGAGGGCCTGTCGATTACCGTCGTTCGGGAAGGCCAGACACTGACTAGCTTATTGTCCAACGAAAACGGACAAAATTCCTTCCCCATTCCCGAGGGTGAAATAACCATCAGAATTTCCGGCGGGCAGTACTATCCAGTAGAACTGACAATATCGGTTACGTCAGATGGAATAGATGACGATGGAGGATTACCCGGAGATAGAGATAGTGATGGTTATGGAGATTTACTGGATGCTTTCCCCGACGATGGAACAGAGTGGTTTGATACTGATATGGATAGTATTGGAGATAACGCCGATACTGATGACGACTCGGATGGATTACTCGATGATGAGGAAGTAAGCGCAACTCCGCAAACTAATCCACTCAGACCTGATACTGATGGCGATGGATTTTGCGACGGAAACATCGGTGTTGCGGGCATCTGTTTGGCCGGTGATGCATTCCCAATTGATTCATCAGAGTGGGCTGACTCGGATAACGATGATATCGGCGACAACACAGACATCTGTCCAGATACTTTAACGGGGGAAATAGTCGATGAATTTGGCTGCTCAGAATCGCAACTCGAAGATGACTCAGACGGTTTAACCGATGACTTAGACGACGGTACGGATTTATCAGATGAAGGATCGCAACAAGGCTCAGAATCTTCTGATACTGCATCAGGCTCGTTACTGCTGATTGGTGGCTCGGTCGGGTTGATTGCTATTCTAGTGATTGCCGCATCACTAATTTTACTGAGGAATAGAAGGGAAGACGCTGATGAAAAACAGTTCGTTCGCCAAGAAGAACTGTTTGAAACCGTTGCAATAACCACCACTACTCCGGCGCCTCCGTCAAAACCCCCGGTAACGGCTCGGGGCGAGATGTATGACGGTTATGAAGGACTTGAGTATCCATCAGGCAGCGGAAACTGGTTCTACCGAGACCCAGCATCAGGTGCTTGGGTGGAGTGGCGCTGAATCACCATCAAGTGGTAAGCATGTCAAAAATGGCAAAACCAGTTGTAATTGCGATTCTCGTGATTTTGTCTGTACCCGTATTTATTTCAGCACCACAAGCGTCTATGTCGACTGAGAATATCTTTGAAGATTTGGCACTACAGCGGGTCAAAACCCAGAGCAATGACACGACAACTTCAGATCAACTGTTGGTACGGGTTTTCCATGATGATGGCGGTCAATTGACGGGAAATTTCAGTAGAGTGAACCAACTGTTAACGATAGAAACTGCTGCTCAAAGCAGCCAACAATCTAACTTCTCTCTCAATCACCCAGAAGTCTTTCTAAACCGACTCGAGTCACCAATATCAAGTTGGCAACAAGCATTTTTGACAAGAAATGAATCTATCGCTAACTCATCAAGCTGGGGGCAGGTACTTCAGCCGGTGAATGAAAATGGTTGGTGTGCTGAGGATGCTAATGAGCAGGAGACGAGTGCCTTTCAAGCAACTCTGTTAATGCTTCCAAAGAATTCTAATTTAGGCGTTGCATGCCCGCAATTTTCTGGTGCATCGGCATCTCAACCACCACAAGCGACCGAAATGATTTGGTTAGTATGGCTGGATTCAGCAGAGAAACCAATTGACTGGTTAGTGTTGAACGATTGGTGCGCCAGTCTTTCGGATATCACTGAGTTCACCTTCGAGCCGGCTGGAGTGAACATGTTATTCAAAGAAGCTGAACAAGTAGCAAAACAGGATCTCAGCCAAATATTACCAATTACCGGAATAATTCTATTTGCCTTAATGTTGCTATTTTTCCGAGATCTAAAGGTAACTGCGGTGACCCTTGGCTCGGTAGTCTTCGTCGTTACTGCGGTTGTTGGCCTACTACAGGTATTTGGCTACCAATTCTCAGTCATCGACGGCATCGCAGTACCAATAATAATGGGAGTTGCGGTAGATGGTGCATTTTGGTATAAATCATCGAGTAAATCGAAGGATGAAGTTAGGCGGATGTTACTACTGGCAATGGCGACCACCGTTGCAGCGATATCGTTAGCTCTATTCTCGCCGATTAAGGCACAAAGAGGTCTAGCATTAGTGATGATTCTTGGGATCGTGTTCGACTGGATATTAACACGTGTTGTACTGGAAGATATCTACTTGAGCTCGAGGCAGTCCGGATTAAAAGACTCCTCAGTAGCGGTGTTCAGACCAGTGGGGAAAAGGTGGCTGTGGCCGACAGCATTGACTTTACTTGTGTTGATTGCCATAACCTCTCCACCGGGAATTGAGACTCTAGATATTGAACAATTTCTCCCAGAGGATAGTGAATCTCTTGATGAACTCGATGAGCTACGAGATATTTACGTTATTGCTTCAGGAACTATAGTATTCATTACATTAGACATAGATACCGATGATGAGGAGAATATTGACCGTATCTTACGGTTCAAAACCCAGTTTAACCAGCACCCGAATATCATCTCATATGACACTGGATTAACGCAGCAAAATTTAGTATTGGGTATTGGAAGTACTCAAACCCCAAACTTCTCGGCGCTACAAGAAAACACCAGTGAATCCGTAATACTCAATGACCCATGGTTGCGCGTCAATGGCGAAATTGTTGGTGGCATGCTCATCGCAATCATCGATGGCGAAGATTCTGATTCTGCCTACCAATTCCTCACAGATACTAGACAATTGATGCATGATAATCAGATAGACGGTGAGATTGGGGGTCAGCTGATTACCGGTATTGATTTGGCAAAATCATTTGAGCAGACAAGGATACTTCAAATCCTAAGCGCGGGGATTATCGTGTTCATGATTGCCTTTATGATGACTCGGTCGGTTGAGAAGTCGGTGAGAATAGCGGTCGGAACAATCGCTGTTGGAATCGCTGTTGACGGATTAGCCAGCCATTTTGGGGGGCGCGGTGTAAATACCGCTCCAGCAGTCCTGTTGGGAATGGGATTCGCTGCTGATTATCTTTCCCATGCCAGTGATAAGACTAAGTCTTGGCGGCTAGATAACTATGCGAGATGGGGGGCTGCAATAACCTCCGGACTGGTTTTTCTTACAGTTTCCTTCAGCAGGTTCCCCCCAGCAAAAAACACTGGTCTGCTGCTTTCTTTAACCATAGTAATATCCGTATTGCTAGCGACCTGTTTGTCAATTGTCTCATCAAATAATTATTCCTTGGAAGAAGAGTAGGCGATAATATTATCAAAAAAAATCCTTAGCACGCATCATGCATCCGCTATTCGAGATGGACAATTACATAATTCAAACCAAATTTTTGAAAATATTTGGCGGCGCATTTTGGTTTAAAGACCTTGAAGACAATGTAATCGCTTACTCAAAACAAAAAGCATTCAAATTGAAAGAGGATATAGTATTGTATGGTGATGTAGCATGTACTCAACCACTATTGCAAATCAAAGCCCGTCAAATGCTCGATTTAAGCGCAACATACGATGTGTTTGATCTTACCACCAGTGAGCACATCGGTTCTGTGAAGCGTAAATTTTTGAAGTCGATAGTGAAAGATAGTTGGAAATTACTCGACGTCAACGGCAATCAATATGGTGAGCTGCTTGAGGATAGTATCGCTATACTACGTCGTTTTATCCCTTTGATTCCGGCGAAGTTCCACTTCGAAATACCGGGCCATGATGGTATTACGATTCATCAACAGTTCAACCCCTTCATCAAGAAATCTTTGCTAACTATTCCTCCAGGTCACCCTATGGATCGCAGAATGATAGCCGCCATTACTTTGCTAAACTCGGCAATCGAGGGTAGGCAAGGTTGAGCCTGACGGCGAATCAATGGTTTCATCATTAATACGCAGTTGGGCCTGTTGTGGCGAGAGTGGTTGTCATCGGTGCCGGCATCGCCGGATTAAGTGCCGCAATCCATGCGGTATCTAGTGGCCACCACGTCGTTGTGTTGGAAAAAAAAGCTCATATCGGCGGACGCGGAACGTCGCAAAATACCGACGGTTTCTCACTCCATTATGGACCGCACTTGTTCGATAAATCAGGCCCGTTCTTTGCCATGTGTAAGAAATTAAGTCGCGTAAAGCCGGCAATTAAGTCACTCAGGTTAGACAAGGTTGAAGTCGCCGGATTTGGACCAATTAGACCGGTTGGGAACGTCAAGCAAGCTGCGTTGAACAAGCGGAGCATTAGGCGACGAGACTTGTCCAACCCATACTATGAAGCGGTGAGATTTCTGTCATGTTGGGGGATAGAAGATAATGATCATCGAGTTAATTCGGTAATAAAATCCAAGCTAAGTGTGTCAAATGAAGGTTGGATTGGATTGATTGGTAGATTAGGAGCAGCCCTTGATGAGATAGGGGTATTAATTGAGACACAATGCGAGGTGACTTCGATTAATGGTCAGCAAGTCTTTCTTCATGATGGCAGAAATTTTGAGTGTGATGCAATTATATTAGCCTGTGGCGCAAGTGCAGCAAAACGCCTCCTACAGCAGATAAACGCAGAGCAGACAGACAGTAATTTTGGTAAATTAGGGATGCATTTTGCCACCAGTATTGAGGCGGGGCTTTCCTCAAAACCGATGGAAGGGAAGCAGTGCATTGTTGATTTAGACAATAATGCGGCAATAATCGATTATACCGCAATTCAACCGATGCTTGGCACTCTAGGTTCGCACATTTCGGCAATAATAGTAGATAACGATGAGGAGGATGGTCTCACTCGTCTTGAGAAGGTACTCAATCGTCATGTAGGTGGTTGGAAGAGGCATATTGTTACGGATTTGCGACAATCAAAAATTGCCGTTGGCTATTCTAATCGAATCGATGCCAGTTTATTTATTGGACACAAAATCATGTTGGCCGGGGCTTGGGTCAAATCAGATTACGTGCTCGCAGATGCGGCGGCCGAGACGGGCAAACTCGCTGCAAAGGGCATATCATCGATGCTGTAATCGATGAAATCGTTATTCACTACCGAGTCGGAGAAATCGACATGCGACTAGTTTCTTGGAATGTTAACGGCATCAGAGCCGCGATTAGAAAAGGGATAGACGGCTATTTTTCTTCAATTGATGCAGATATCTGGATGCTTCAAGAGGTTAGGGCCCTACCAGAGCAGCTACCTAAAAACTGGCAGTGGCCTACAGGCTATAGCGTCTATTTGCACCCAGCACAGAAGAAAGGCTATTCAGGTGTAGCAACCCTCTCGCGCTCGGCCATGGAAGTGATTAGAACTGGCAAACCATCAGCAGTTGACCCCGAAGATGCCGAGGGGCGGATAGTCGTATCACAGCATGGAGAATTAACGTGTATTAACACCTATCTTCCAAGCGGTTCAAGTGGTGATGAACGACAGCGATTCAAAGAAACCTGGATGAACGAGTGGCAGGCTTTTTTGCAGCCTTATCTATCATCAACAAAGCCAGTTGTGGTTTGTGGTGATCTTAACGTTGCTCATACCGAAGACGATATTTGGAATCCTAAAGGTAATGCAAAAATGAGCGGCTTTTTGCCGCAGGAACGCAGTTGGTTCACAGAATTACTTCACGAGGGATGGCACGATGTATTTAGAGAAAAATACGGTGAAGGCGCTAAAATTTACAGTTGGTGGTCCAATAGAGGTCAGGCTAGAGCTAAGGATAGGGGCTGGAGAATTGACTATTTCTTACTCAATGACGCAGCCAATAAATTAGTCACAGACATTAGAATTGAGCGGCAAGGTGGCCTAGACATTTCAGACCATGCGCCAGTAATTCTTGATTTAGATTATTGATGATTCTCTTCGATATCTGACAGAGCAATCATCAATTCATCGACAGTATCACGTAATGATTGAATGGAATTATTTTCAATAGTCACGACTAGTTTGACCTCGGTCCCCGTTTCTATGAGGTTTGCCTTACATCCGGGGCGAGATGCTGCAGCAAGGAAATCAGTACCAAGTTTTGCAGAACCATTCCATTCGATGGTGGCCCTGTATAATTCGACCATGAGCACTCCAAGAGGTGGGCTGATATGAGTATGACTCTTCGGTTAGACATGGCGCAGCAGGAGACGGATTTGAATGTCCTTGCCGGCGCCGGTGGTGTTGCTTTAGGAGAGGCAAGAACCAACCATGAGGGGAGAAAAGCACTCTTGTTAATTCGTGGCAATGAGGATACTACAGAATTTGAGAGTTTAGTCTCGACAATGGGGATTACTATTGTTGAATCAATTCCTCAACCTGGTGAACCAGATCCGAAAGGATATTTTGGCAAAGGTAGGCTACAGGATGTCGCTGATGAACTACGCTTGCGGGTCAGGGGCCACCCTTGGGAACAGATCGACTTGGTTTTGCTGCATACCAATGCGACACCCCGACAACTAGTTGCAGTTAGCGATGCAACAAATGTCGAGGTGTGGGATAGGGTTAGGCTGTTGTTATCATTGTTCACTGCCCACGCAAACTCCTTAGAAGCAAGAACCCAAGTAAGGATTGCTCGTTTACAATCTGACCGAACCGTGTTAAGAGAATTGGCGAACCAAACAACTACCGGCGAGCGAGCAGGTTATGGTGGAGGAGGTGTCACAGCTTTACAGGCAGTGATTGCTAATGTCAATCGAGAGTTAACCTCGTTGAGGAAGCGTCAGGTAAAGCACTCAAGAGCGCAAGCTGAACGACGTCGACAACGAACTAGAAGCGGCGCGGTAACTGTTGGTATTGCAGGATATACTAATGCTGGAAAGTCTAGTTTTTTTCTGAAAATGTCGGGCAAGGATGTGCTAGTTGAGGATAAGTTATTTTCAACATTAGAAACAACAGTAGGACGTTTAGCCGCAAGCCCTAGAGTGTTGCTTGCCGATACAATTGGTTTTATCGATAACCTTCCTAATGCAACATTAGATGCTTTTAGAGCAACTCTATCTGAAGCTTTGGAGTGTGACATGCTTATGCTGTTAGTTGATGCTACCGACACAATAGAGGAGTTCCAACGAAAAATCGCCGCGACGCAAAGAGAAATTAATGCTAGGTACCTTAGCGAAGATATAACAGATAGTTATGCAGAGCGGAAAATAATTTGTGTGCTTACAAAAATTGAGTCTTTGAACCAAGAGGCTATTAACCTAAAAAAGTCGATTGCAAGTGAGTTTGGCTATCCTAACCCGCTGGCAATTTCAGTGCATCAAGAAATTGGTCTTGAACAACTACAAGATGAGATGTTAGAACAACTATTTGGCCAGCCCGCTAATTTGCGACTGGTTCGGAGCGATGAAGGGAGGAGCATCGAAGGTTATCTATCAGATGTTTACAACGCTGGGATGGTAATCAATAAGCAGCCTCAGGCTAATGGGGATTTGCTAGTCACAGTCTGGATTAATGAACAATCCCTTGCTAGATTGATCGCTACCTCAGATAATCGCATTGAAGTCAAGTAGGAAGAAGTTCTCGCAATGATATGGGCGATGACGATGATAGTGAGGACTACATCGATGAGTTGACCGGGCTTGTAGAGCCAACCGGGGAACTGATGTTTGCAAGCTCAGGCTCTAAGTTGACAATCGAGGTAGATGAGTTGACTGGCTTAGGGAACTCAATTGCAGTACTCATCTTGGTGACATGCTTGTTGGGTTTGGTCAATGGTGTCGACTTTACTCAGCCTGAATCGGGGTTAGTTCGCCCCGATGAATTCGTCTTCCGATTTGCGCAAAATGCTCCGGATGAATCCGCAATATTCAATGGCTATGTGTACGATGATTTAGGCGATTCAATCGAGAATGCGACTGTGTATATTTCATGGTATGAAGAAGAGTACTGGAACACCAGCTCAACCCAAACTAACGAGGATGGTTTCTTCGAGCTGGAAAAATTAGACCCGGGAATAACTCGAGTCGATATTGTGGTTGATCGAGACGGCTACAAAGATATATTTTCCAATCGAGTACTACTCTCACCACCAGCGCTATTCGAGCCTTATGGTTTTACTACTATAGACTTCAATATTCCTTCAGTGCAGGAATTTGCTGAACAGGATTGTGCCGATGGTTCAGCAGATTGTTCAATCAGAGAAATCGATAATTCGCCCGAGCAAATGGAACATCCACTGATGGATACTGGAGCCTCAATGATCTATTCAACAATAGGCATCGGTTTTGTGGGGCTCTCATTACTTGGTGCAGGCTTCACTGTTTGGGCCATGAAGTCAGGCTCTGTATATCTTCTACGTACTGCCTCAGTATTGTCATTTTTCACGATGGGGCACTACTATTCGGCATGCTTATTCAGTCTAGTCGCCTTTATTCTTACATTTACCATCACTAAACCACAAAGAGTGATTAATTGATAATATTCTGAACAATCATCCACTTGTATTAACATATTGAACATTTTAACACGTGTTATGAACATGAACGGTGCATGTTGGATGCGACGTTCTCTAGGGGAGCCGGTTTCAGCACTTTACATCGATTCACAGAACAATGTGATTGCTGGCGGTTGGAATGGGCGACTTATCAAGTGGAGTGCATCAGGGGATGAACTCTGGAGTGTTCAGTTACCCGATAGAATAGGCTCGATATCAATCAACTCCAACGGCATCTACGCAACGGCAGGGCTACATATTTGTGCGGTCCAACCAGCCAATGGAAGTGTTATCTGGCAACAAGCCCTTGAGGGTAGTGCAGATACTGTTCTAGCAACTGAAGAATTGATTTATGCCACTTCATCAGTCTATGATATTGAACATAATGACTTTATTGAATCAGCCATTTGGTGTTTTGATAAACTAGGTAACGAGGTTTGGAAGCGCTACATGGCCGAACGGCCATGGACGCTTAACCAATATCAGGGAGACTTATACTTGGGTTTGGGAAGGCCTAAGATGGGCTTAGCTTGT
>MDTC01067176.1_pt1 | contig 11315 bp, 12 predicted proteins | sample 811181 | NCBI WGS metagenome assembly MDTC01 (sample SAMN05326644, study PRJNA326480) | marine metagenome | isolation source: seawater | place: Pacific Ocean: North | collected 2011 | reverse complement strand
TCGTCAAAGCGCAGACGCCAGAACGCATCATCGGCTTGCGCTGGATCCAACTGCCATTCCCGAAGTGTTAAGGGCGGCGGCGCGGCGACCGGCAGCGTGGCATCACTCTCCGCATCGTTCGGCTGTGGTTGCGCTGACGCGATAGCATTCGCATCATCGAGCACGGCTAGTTGTTCAGGGAAAATATACGCGGAGACACTGGCCAGCACGATGCACACCACAAACAGTGCCATCGCAATACCCTGCCAGAAACCTCGTACTCGTCGAGCCGTTTCGTCGCCCATGCCAAGAGCTTCCCGCGCCGCGTCCCGCACCAAGACTTTCGAAACCGTCGCTTGCGCTCTTCCGTAAGCACCCGTCATCGCTCGGTCACAGACCAAATTGATCAAACGGGGGACTCCCTCGGTCAATCGATACACTTCGCGCAACGCCGCATCGCTAAATACCGATCGATTGTCTCTAAGACCCGCGATCTGCAGTCTGTGGCGAATATAAACTACCGTCTCATCGAAATTCAGCGCTGTAAGGTTAAATCGCGCGGTTATTCTTTGATTCAGTTGTCTAAGCTCCGGCCGTGCCAACATTGCAGCCAACTCCGGCTGACCGATCAGAATAATTTGCAACAACTTTCGTTCGTCAGTCTCAAGATTGGTGAGCAATCTAATTTGCTCCAAAACATCAAAATTAAGATGCTGAGCCTCATCAATCATCAGCACTGTCCTTCTGTCAGCCGAATAATTGCTCAGAAGAAATTGATGCAGCGCATCGGTCAGCACCTTCAGACTAGCGATGCCCTTGGGATATTCGATTGCCAATTCATCACACACCGTGGCAAGTAATTCGACTGCGCTTAGAGCAGGATTCAAAATAATCGCGATATCGGTATCTTTGGGCAGCTGTTCGAGTAGGCATCGATTGAGTGTGGTTTTTCCTGTCCCCACTTCGCCAGTTAGCAGAATAAATCCGCCGCTACCTCCAACACCGTATAACAAGTGAGCGAGGGCGTCCCGATGCTGCCCACTCATGAACAGATATCGAGGATTGACCGCGATAGAAAAAGGAGGTTCAGCTAGACCGAAGTATTTGTGGTACATGCAAATGGACTTGTCCTACTGAGTTTGGATACGCCACGATACGTTGGCCTATAATATGTCGTAACACCGTGGTACGAACGTTAGTATGCGCTCCAAGAAGCTCACTGCACAGTGGCATCGAATAGCGCCCGTTGATTGAAGCGCACCACTACCAAAGCCCATAGCGATGTAAACAAAGACTACGCGTACTTAAATTTTTTTGTAATTAGGAGAAAGACTTCATGGCCTTGCCGCCCAAACTTCAGGGCGCTCTGCAACTACCGGTTGTGGGAGCACCACTCTTTATCATTTCCAATCCCGATCTCGTCATTGCGCAGTGTAAAGCCGGCGTCGTTGGATCTTTTCCGGCACTCAACGCACGTCCGGAACCGGTCTTGGAAGAATGGTTGCAGCGCATCACTTCAGAGCTTGCCGCGCATAACGCCGAACACCCAGAAGCCCCAGCAGCGCCATTCGCCGTCAATCAGATAGTCCATGGATCTAATTCCCGGCTCAAGCACGACATGGATATGTGTGTGAAATATCAAGCACCCATTGTCATTACTTCTCTCGGCGCGAAAGAATGGGTTAATGAAATGGTCCATAGTTATGGCGGCATTGTCTTCCACGATGTCATCAATAATCGATTTGCAAAAAAGGCGATAGAAAAGGGGGCTGACGGGCTCATCGCAGTGGCTTCTGGCGCTGGAGGACACGCGGGGACGACATCACCCATTGCACTCATCCAAGAAATACGTGAGTGGTTTGATGGCCCGTTGCTGCTCTCGGGTGCCATCGCAACGGGCGACGCAGTTCTCGCTGCGCAGGCCATGGGCGCAGATCTCGGATATATCGGTTCTGCATTTATCGCCACCGAGGAAGCAGACGCCGAGCATGCCTACAAGCAAGCCATAGTCGACTACTGCGCAGACGACATCGTCTATAGCAACTTATTTACCGGTGTTCACGGTAACTATCTCAAGCCGTCCATTGAGGCGGCCGGACTTGATCCAAACAACCTTCCCGAAAGCGACCCGAGCAAAATGAACTTTGGCTCGGGCGGCGACACCGACGCCAAAGCTTGGAAAAACATCTGGGGCTGCGGACAGGGCATCGGCGCCATCAAAACACTCGGTACAACTGCCGACTATGTGGCTAAACTTCGCCATGAATATGACAGCGCGAAAGCACGAATCAATGCCTTATGAGTGACATAAATCAAATCCCTCGGAGTCGCGACGACGATTACAGCACCGGGATTATCGAGCAGCGGCAGCTGTTCATCGAAGAACATACCGGCACCTCATTGGATCACACAAAACGATTCTCGTTTGACCCTCACGAAATGGAAGGCAATATTGAAAACTTCTGGGGTGTCGCGCAAATACCCATCGGTGTCGCGGGTCCTTTGCTGGTTAATGGCGAGCACGCTCAAGGCGAATTCTATGTGCCCATGGCCACTGTCGAGGGCACGATGCTAGCCTCCTACAACCGTGGCATGAAAGTCATTAAAGAGGCGGGAGGCGTACTCACCACTGTCTCTCAGGAGTCGATGCAACGATCCCCCTGCTTTATTTTTAGAAACTCTCGCCAAGCGCGCGACTTCCAGCTTTGGCTTAAAGAGAACTTCGAGACCATTAAGGAAAAAGCAGAAAGTACAACTTCGGTTGGCAAGCTTCATGAAATAGAGAGCTATCACGCTCACAGCATGGTGTTTACTCGGTTCGATTATTCAACTGGTGATGCCGCTGGTCAAAATATGGTCAGTCGTGCCACTTTCGCTGCGTGCGAGTGGATTAATCAGCAACGCCCGGAAATGCTGCACTATATGCTCTCCGGTAACTTCGATACGGAGAAAAAAACCTCTTCGGTTAACCTTCTTAAAACGCGAGGACGCCGCGTTACCGCTGAAATTACGGTACCGCGCGAAATATTAATGAAGCATCTCCGCGTCGCACCGGAGCAGATTGCCTATGGGCAACAAATATCAACACTCTCCGCGATCCTGACCAACTCATCTAACAACGCCAATCATCCAGCCAATGCTTTAGCGGCACTCTACTTAGCTACGGGGCAAGACGTGGCCAACATTGGCGAGTCGAATCAGTGCACGACTTATCAGCGAGCAACTCGTCAAGGTGATTTTTATTTCTCCATCACCCTTCCCGCCCTCATTATGGCCACCTACGGAGGCGGCACCTCGCTCCCAACACAGCGTGAGTGTCTTCGGATGCTGGGCTGCGAAGGCCAGGGAAAAGCGCTCAAACTATGTGAGATTGCCGCAGCGCTAGTCGTCGCAGGCGAGCTATCACTCTCTGGAGCAGCACGTGTAGACAAAACCACCCGTGTCAACGAATGGGTTGACGCGCACGAAAGACTAGGAAGGAATCGGTAGCACTATGAAGCGCTATTTCGAGAAACCGATACGGCGATTTCTAGTCCTTCTTGTCCGTCGGCTATGGATTTGCGGGTCGCTGTGCCTGGTATTTGCAGCCCCTAGCGGTATGGCTGACAGAGCAGCCCATGTTGTCCTCGATACACCGTTACCTCAACCACACTGGGTACTGCCTCTCATCGCCAATGGCACTGGCTCCATCTCAAGCACAACGCACCTCGGCAAGGTCACCTACATTGACTTTTGGGCCAGCTGGTGCGGTCCCTGCCGCCTCTCGTTACCCGCTTTGAATCAACTCAGCAAAGGCTTCGATGACACCGATTTCCGGGTTATTGCTATCAGCGTGGATTATGTCGATGAGGACGCACTCGACTTTCTTGACCGCTACAGCGTCGACTACCCAGTCGCCATCGATACAAGCGGTGACCTAGGGAGAGCCTTTGCTGTGGCCGGCATGCCTTCTGGATATCTGATCGATCGAGCAGGCCAGATTCGCGAGATTCATGTTGGTTTCCGGAAGGGAGACGAAGTGCTCCTCAAACAAAGCATCGCCGCTCTGATTTCGGAGTCCTAGGGAGCGCTGTTGCTGCCCCTTCAACAAAGTTAGCAGCCATCCGTTGCCTCATCAGCAACGTATCGAACGTATGACTGAACCCGATATTCTTTACTACGATGGCGAGTGCGCGTTATGCCAGCGCGAAATGACCCACCTTGCACGGCTAAAATCCGATCGACTGGTATTGCAGAATATCCATGACCTCGAGCCTGCAGCCGATATTCCAAGCCGGGAGTCACTGCTGAAGTCACTGCACCTTCGGCGCGGCGGCACCTGGACCGTTGGCCTGGACGCCAATATCGCCGCTTGGCAACACACACGGATTGGCGTCTTTTGGCGCTGGCTATCATGGCCCATTGTGAAACCAGCGGCCAGCTGGCTCTATCAGCAATGGGCACAGCGGCGCTTTGCTAAAAGATATCCGACTAGTGAATGATCGCGAAAACAGCCCAGTAGAGACGAGAAGCGTGCTGTCACCTAGTGACCTCTCAGCGATGGAGCGAACACCTCGTGCCATGCTCATAAACAGTCTTCCCGGATATAAGCCCGCGATGCTGGTTGGCACTTGCAACAGCAAGCACCTCACCAATCTGGCGATCATTACCTCGCACTTTCATCTTGGATCGAACCCTCCCCTTCTCGCTCTGATTTTGCGGCCCTCATCGGGCCGTAGTGAACGCCACACTCTCGCCAATATTCTCGAGAACAAGAGTTGGACATTAAATAGCTTTACTCTGAAAGAGTCCGCAATGGCGCATCAAACATCCGCTCCTTACCCGCGAGATGAATCGGAATTTAATACTTGTGGCTTTCCAGTCGAATGGCAAGAAGGTGTTACCTCGCCTTTTGTTGAAGGCGCTGCTCTTCAGGTTGGCTGTGAGTTTCGAGAGCATCACCCCCTGGATATTAACGGTACACACCTATTGATAGGCGAAGTCACCCACTTGAGTTTTCCGCAAGAGGCACATCGGTGTGACGGCAGTCTTGACCTCATGCATATGGGCGTCGTCACCATCTCGGGACTCGATACCTACCTACTTCCCTCGACGAGTCAGCGATTCGCCGCCGCCGAGATCGATGTGGCACCGCGGCGTCTCTGAGCCGCCCAAGGACTCGTAACGGATTGACGCTTAAGCTAGGCTAGCGCCACACTGACGATGTCGATCGACACGGCGGACCCCAAAATAGTGCCGTCAACTCAAGGATTTTTCCGATGAATCGCCGATACCAACGTCTGCTAACCGCCATGGCAGCACTAATACTCAACCCTATTTCTATCGCTGCAATCGCCGAGGAGGTACCTGAGCGTGCGGCCATCCCCACAGCATATAAATGGGATTTGAGCGGTATGTATGAAGACGCCAACGGATGGCAAGCGGATAAAACACGCTTCCTCGAAATGTTGCCCGGCGTAGCGCGTTTTAAAGGCAAATTGGGCGAGAGCGGCAGTCATCTGCTCGAGGCGATCGAAGAGATACAGGCTGTCGAAGCCGTTATCAACAACCTGTATGTCTATGCCGGCTTAAAGAGCTACGAAGACACTCGTATCTCTGCGAATGGCGCGCGCCTATCAGAAGCGCAAGGCCTTTATTCTCAATACCAGCAGGCACTGTCTTATTTCTCTCCCGAGCTATTGGCGATCCCCACAAGCACATTAAGTCAATTCATCGAGACAACGCCAGGCCTGAAAATATATGCGCACTATTTGGATGAAATGGCACGCATGCGCCCCTATACCCTGTCAGAAAAAGAAGAAAAGTTGTTGGCAATGGCGTCAGACCCCTTAGATAAATTCGATAGCGTGTTCACTGCGATAGATAGCTCCGACTTAAGGTTTGGCACAATCCGTGACGAGCAAGGTGATGAAGTGGAGCTGACCAGCTCTCGCTACGGCGCCTTTCTGCATTCAACCGACAGACGTGTGCGCGAAGAAGCCTGGAAAGGATTATTTAATGGCTATATGGCACTCAACCATACCCTTGCGGCAAATTACGAAGGTCATGTAAAAAGTAGAGTTTTTTTCGCTCGCGCTAGGGGTTTCGAGTCTCGTCTGCAGCACGCCACTTACAGTAACGCCATCCCGATAGAGGTTTTCGAAAATCTGATCGCCACGGCGCAAAAAGGGAGCGCGCCGCTGCAACGCTACTTGCGCTTACGTCAAAAAATGCTGGGGGTCGAGCGACTGGAGATATGGGACATGTATGCACCCATAGTCCCTCCTTCATTAAAAGATATTGATTTTGAAGAAGCCAAGCAGATCGTCGCTGATGCGCTTACCCCTCTGGGACAAGAGTACATCGATGTTTACTGGAAGGGTTTCGATGAAGGCTGGGTCGACGCGATGGCAAACCGGGGTAAGCGCGGTGGGGCCTATAGCTGGGGAACTTACACATCTAAACCTTACCTTTCGATGAACTATCAAGGCACGCTGAATAATGTATCGACGCTTGCCCACGAATACGGACATTCGATTCACAGTTATCTCACGCGACAAACCCAACCGCAGGTGTATGGCGACTACCGAACTTTCATTGCCGAGATCGCATCGATGACTAACGAAGCGATTCTCATGCAAAAAATGCTTAAAGAGGCAGATTCCGCCGTCGAGCGTGCCTACCTACTCAGCTCCTATCTAGACGAATTTCGGGGTGGGTTTTACCGGCAAGCGTCATTTGCAGACTTCGAAGCCAGAGCGCATGAGCGAGTTGAGTCAGGCGCGGCACTGACCGCGGAGGTACTGAACGGCATCTATGCAGAAGTGTTCGCGACCTATTATGGCGACGCCGTTCATGCAAATGAGCTCAACCAAATCGAGTGGAGTCGTATTCCCCACTTCCTGCGTAGCGACAATTTTTACGTTTATCAGTATTCGACCTCGTTTGTTGCCGCCACCGCGCTGGCAAAGCAAATCCTCGAGGAAGGTGAGCCAGCAAGAGAACGCTATCTGACCATGCTCAAGTCAGGCTCAAATGATTACCCTATCGAGCTTCTAAAAAAAGCGGGCATCGACATGACCACCGCCGCACCGATTGAAGCGACCATTGCCGCATTCGATGATCTCGTTGATCAGCTCGAACGGGCCCTCGAAGAAATGGAGGATGAAGCCCTTGTCCTCAGATGACTCGCAAGCGTCAACATACGGCAAACTGCCAAAACTTTAGGATCGCAATATTGAACCCATTGACGCTATCGTTATCTAAACTAGTGTGGAATAGAAAATAGAGCGAGTGCACGACCATGAAACACAGTAAACCCCTCGGAAACGCGCAAAGTAAGCACTCAAGAGCACAATCCGGAGCGTTTACGGCTCTGCATTTGGTATTAATCGCCAGTCTCATCGTGATGGCCGCGCTAGCGGCCTATTTCCTCGGCTTTGGGCCAGCGCAAGACGCAGAAGAGTTGGCCGAGCCCGCTACGAGAGCAGACACGCCAGCACCGTTGCTTGAGCCCTCTTTAGCAGCAGAGCCTCAAGTACCCGCAACAGAAGAAACACTCTTGGAGTCGCCAGAGCCATTGCCAAGTGAACCGATGGCGCCGGCGCTGCCTACTCTGGATGAGAGCGATAATGTGGTCCGCGACGCGCTTGCGGCGATACCACTGGGAACGCCGGGCCAGCAATACCTACTTTCCAGCAACATTGTTGAGCGCACCAGTAGCGCCCTCTACCTCATGGCGCAAGGAGATGTGCCGTATAAGATGATACCTATTGCACGACCAAAATCCCCTTTTCCAATTAGCGACAATGGTCTTTGGGTCTCAGCGGATCCGCTAGGTTTCGCACGATATGATTCTTTGAGCAATTGGTTACGGCAACTCGATGTGACAGCAATCTTCGAGGCGCTTGAGTGGCTAATCCCACTGTTCAGAGAGGCTTGGAGCTTCTACGGTGAGACGCCTGAGGCCTTTGATGGAGCCATAATAAACACCCTCGATTCGATTATCGCAACGCCAGAGGTGGACCTCAATGAGGCGCGCCTGATTCGCAAAGAAGCAGTGTGGATTTACGAAGACCCCGCCATCGAGGCTCTCTCGCCACTGCAGAAGCAGATATTGCGCATGGGCCCTGACAACGCATTGGTCGTGAAAGCCATCGCGGGACAGGCTCGCAACATCTGGCTCGGCGCTGCGAATTGAGAGGTCCGTAGCCAGTGTTACTCGCTGGGATCGATATCTTTTTCGTCAGCACTCACCAACGCCTGACTCAGTTCAGCGCTAAAGCCCCGGTACTGTAAAAAACGCAGCCGCTTAGCTTTTTCTTTTTGGCGGCTTTGGAAATCACCAACAATAGGCCTGCCTTGGTATTTCTTTTTGTACACGGCGAAAGCATGATTCGACCACCCAGCGGACCCGTCGCAAGCACTCGCTAACGCGCTCTCAGCTTGATCTTCGACTCCCTGCTTGCGCAATTGCTCTCTTATCCGATTCGGGCCGTAACCTCTGCCGGCCAACTGTCTGGCTCTGGAAGCCGCGTACCGCTCATCACTTAGCAATCCGTCGCGCTCCAACTCACGGAGCGCGGCTTCAAGGTCCCCCTCATGTATCGGGCGACTGCGAAAACGCTTAAGCAGCTTATTCGAAAGTTCCTGAAAGCCATGCTCTCGCCGCGCCAGCAAGTCCATAGCCGCGCGGCGCAGTTCAAGCCCTGTTACTACCTCATGGGGATCGGCCACAGTGGCTGCCAAGAAGTCAAGACGACTCAGCCGTCTCTTTTTTGTCAGCATCTGATTCAGTCACAGCCGATACCGGCTCGGACTCCACTGCCGCCAGTGGCAGCCCCATCATCTGATGCCTAATTTGATCTTCAATCTCTTTAGCAACCGCGCTATTTTCCTCCAGAAAGCGAGATGCGTTCGCCTTGCCCTGGCCAATTTTGTCGCCCTTGTAGGCGTACCATGCGCCAGACTTATCCACGAGATTCAGCTTCACACCCCAGTCAATCACCTCCCCCATGTGATAGATGCCACTACCGTACATAATCTGAAATTCAGCCTGCCTAAAGGGAGGTGACACTTTGTTCTTGACCACTTTCACGCGAGTTTCATTACCCACGACTTCGTCTCCTTCCTTTACGGCGCCAATCCGCCGAATATCCAGACGAACTGAGGAATAGAATTTCAAAGCATTACCACCGGTGGTTGTCTCAGGGCTGCCAAACATGACACCAATTTTCATCCGGATCTGATTGATGAAGATCACCAGACAATTGGTCTGTTTAATGGCTCCTGTGAGTTTCCGCATAGCTTGGCTGAGTAGGCGCGCCTGAAGCCCGACGTGAGAATCCCCCATTTCGCCTTCAATCTCCGCTTTCGGGGTGAGCGCCGCAACAGAATCCACCACCAGCACATCCACTGCTCCAGAGCGGACAAGCATCTCTGCCACCTCCAGCGCCTGCTCTCCCGTGTCGGGCTGGGACACAATCAGGTCGTCTACCTGCACACCTAACTTTTCCGCATATTGCGGGTCCAATGCATGTTCAGCGTCAATAAATGCCGCTGTTCCGCCCGCTTTTTGCGCCTCAGCAATCACTTGCAGAGTCAACGTGGTCTTACCGGATGACTCTGGCCCATAAATTTCAACGATGCGACCCTTTGGCAGACCGCCAATACCTAGCGCGATATCCAAACCGAGTGAACCCGTGGAAATAGAAGGGATCGCAACCCGCTCCTGGTCACCCATCCGCATAACGGTTCCCTTGCCGAACTGACGCTCGATCTGTGTCAACGCCGCATCCAGTGCCTTCTGCTTATTCGGATCCATACCCTACTCCTCGTGCTATTTTGTTCAGTCTATTGCTGTTCGCTCACCCTACGTTCCCATGAGCACACGCGCTATCCACACCCATCGCAATGCTGCTCACCGCGGCAGACATCTCACCTAGTCACTTCAGGCAGACATCAGGGCGCCCCAAAAAGTACTGTATATATAATCAGCTTTTTCTAAAGAGATTGCAATGCAGTTTAGCGATCAATTTCAGTAATGTGAGTGTCGCTTTGGCCAACATGTCGCTAAACGCGACACCATGATCTATCGGGGCACTACCACCAAGCACATCAGAGAAAAGCGTCACCGCCATTGGGGCTCAAACACTGCCCTCTAAAATGAGATGCGGCATCACTTGCCAGAAACACATAGGCGCCGACGATGTCGCTTACTTCTGCAATGCGACCCGCCGGAATGTTTTGGCGTATCCCCTCTAGCATATCCGGCGGCACGTCGGCCAAGATTGGCGTCATGGTTGCCCCCGGCGCCACACAATTAGCAGTAATGGGTCGATCCCCAATCTCTAGTGCCAAGCTACGAGTGAACGACAAAATCGCCCCTTTTGCGGCTGTATAATGGGCGAACCCCGGCGCACCGATATAGGCCAATTGCGACGCGGTGTTGATAATGCGGCCACTGTTCTGCCCATACATCATCCGCAACGCGGACCGAGTACACAGGAAGGTGCCGCGCAGATGCACGCCTATGAGCCGATCAAAGTCCTCAACCTCGAGCGATTCAATGGGGCTCGCATGAGCAATGCCTGCGTTGTTCACCAGAATATCCAAGCCATCCGGCTCGAGCGCTTCGAACATGGTCATTACATCTGACTCGCTACTCACATCAGCTTGGACCATTCGCGCTCTTCCACCCGCCGAAGCAATGCGTGAAACGACAGCACTGGCGTCTTCCGCGGCGGCCTCGTCCGGATAATTAACCCATAAAGATGCGCCATTTGCTGCCAATGCCTCTGCTACCGCAGCACCAATGCCTGAGCTGGCCCCCGTGACCAGTGCAGTCTTCTCGGTTAGGTTTACCTCTATTGCCCTGCTCGTCATTGCCTACCCCCCGCCACGTTGACACCTTTTGCAAGTTTACTAAGATCTATATCGCCAAACAGACCCAACTGATATCAATTATGGCTAGCAGAGCGAGTGATTCAGCCGCGGCATGACATGCGGGTGGCGCCTACCAGGTCACGCCGCCCGCCAAAATACCTGCCGCCAGCACCAAACGCGACCACTCCACGTTCCCCCAGATACCACTTTGTGCATAGGGGTCACCGGCGAGCCATGCCTTGGCCTGATCCAGGTCATCGGTTCTGTAAGCCAGAAAGCTACCGACGATCTGCTCCCCGGCCTCATCTTTGAGGGGTCCTGCCATCGCAATATGATCGACGATCGCCTCGATGTGCTTCATATGACCCACCATATGCTGCTCGCGCAGTGCGGTGACATCATCCCCCTGCCGGTCCATACACTGAACCATCCACAAATTCTCTCTATTCATTTACTCTGCCTTCTGCTTGCTG
>MDTC01247269.1_pt1 | contig 11316 bp, 5 predicted proteins | sample 811181 | NCBI WGS metagenome assembly MDTC01 (sample SAMN05326644, study PRJNA326480) | marine metagenome | isolation source: seawater | place: Pacific Ocean: North | collected 2011 | reverse complement strand
ATCTCTTTCATTCTTACGTAAAGCATCATACTCATTAATTTCACTAACATATTCAACTTTATCAATAAAGCTATCTAATTCAGTTTCAACAAATCTACTCAAGCCTTCTCTCAAAATTGAAGGTACTTCCACTTCTATATTTGTTTGCCATTCTTTCAAAAGTTCCAACTTTCAAAAGTTCCAAAGCGATGTCTATATCATCTAAGTTAATTAATAAGTTGGCAAAAAGAATTTTAAATGTTGATAAAAATTTCTTCACATGCTCAGCACCATTTCCATCATCATTTTCATATTTGCTAGAAAATACATTTATAGCCTCTGTCAAAAAATTTCTGTTACCTTCATTTGTGGATATATAGCCTGAACTATTCAAAAAGTATTTGTTAGATATCATATAAGTGATAGCTTCTCTTAAGAAGCACAAAGACTCACTGGTATAACAAGAATCACCATAATAGTTAAATATAGCTAACGCAAGTACGTGAGAAGCCAATGTAAGAGGGTTATTCCCCAATATATCAGGGGAAGTAAAATACTCCCTTAAGTCCCTTCTTTTATTTATCTCGTTTATCTTTTCAAACCCTGCTCTATTCATATATTTCAGAGATAGGTGTATTACATTACAGCCTAAATCTGTTTCTAAATCAAATATAGATTCTTCTGTTAAATCTTTGTTAACACTAAATAACTTATCATACACTGACTTAAATACATTTCCATTCATATCATTCCCGCTAGACCTAATAGCAAACAATAAATGTATAAAAGAGATATTGTCACACGGTGAAGGCTCCAAAGGATACTGAAGTGCTTAAGGACATTCAAGAAAATCCTTCATTAGCTTCATCACCTTAGGCTGATCCAATTGCAAAATAACATCACCCATATAATTTTGAGACTCCCTAACCAACTCATCCAAGGTGCCTTTAACTTTGGGACCTATCAAATTGCTCTGACAACCAAACAAAAATAATATCCACAAAATAAACATATCATCCTCCTTAATTATTAACTCTACCTCTAAGAGAATTTTTCACATCAAGAAAAAATTGTTTGAAATCATTAATAAGGTCTATCAAACTTGATCTGATCTCATGAAATCTATCATAATCTCTCTTACAAGCTTTTCTTTATCCCTAAGAGTATATTAGTCAACAAATACACTTTTTTTTCAAAAGATCTTTCTCTTTCTTAAATACTAAAAAGATAGCCTTATAAACAAGCGACTATAATATGGTGGGATATAAAATATTTTCATATTTATTCTGTTCACCTATGAAAAAATAAACCGTTGCCTCAACAAATCTTAAATAAAGTACCCAAGCTTCTTTTCAAAACATGTGCACTTTTATTCCCTTTTTTCGACGGTAGCATCTTTTTCTTTGCTCACCTCAGCCAAACCTCCAGTTGAATGAATTTCTCTTACCCCAGAAACATGGCTAGGCAATTCTGGATTTAAAAATGCAGTAGTGCACTGATAACTTAATGCTGTCTTCTTATTTGTATTCTTAACTGTCTTTCCATCTTTATCTGTTAAACTTCTCCTTGCTTTCCTTCTTATTAATAAATCACACACTTCCTTTTGGCCCTCATGTGCTGCTAGCATTAATGCCATCTTTACATCTTTATCTTCATCTGCTAAATCTATCTTTGCTCCCCTTCCTATTAATAAATAACACACTCTTTCATGACCATTTTCTGCTGCTAGCATCAATGCTGTCTTTCCATCTTTATCTGATAAATCTATCTTCGCTTCCATTCCTATTAATAACTCACACACTTCCCGATGTCCATTCTGTGCTGCTAGCATCAATGCTGTCTTTCCATCTTTATCTGATAAATCTATCTTTGCTCCCATTATTACTAATAAATCACACACTTCCTTTTGGCCCTCATGTGCTGCTAGCATCAATGCTGTCTTTCCATCTCTATCTGATAAATCTATCTTCGCTTCCATTCCTATTAATAACCCACACACTCCCCGATGTCCATTCTGTGCTGCTAGCATCAATGCTGTCTTTCCATCTCTATCTGCTAAATTTATCTTTGCTCCCCTTCCTATTAATAAATAACACACTTCCCAATGTCCATTCTGTGCTGCTAGCATCAATGCTGTCTTTCCATCTTTATCTTCATCTACTAAATTTATCTTTGCTCCCCTTCTTATTAATAAATCACATGCTTCTTCGCGCCCATTTTCTGCTGCTAGCATCAATGCTGTCCATCCTTCATTACCTACTGCATTAACATCTGCTCCTCTTTCTAATAGCAATTCACATACTTCTTTGTGTCCATTTTTTGCTGCAAACATCAATGCTGTCCATCCTTCATTACCTACTGCATTAACATCTGCTCCTCTTTCTAATAACAACTCACACAATTCTTCATGTCCATTTTCGGCTGCAAGAATCAATACTGTTTTTCCTTTATCCCAATGATCCATTGCAGTTACATTGACATCTGCTCCTCTTTCTAGTAACAATTTACACAATTCTTCATGTCCATTTTCTAGCGCTATCATCAACGCTGTTTTTCCCTTTATACGATAATTTAGGTGTTCTTTTGGAATTAAATTGAATAGCTCCATACTTCCTGTATCTACTATCTTTCTATATACCTCCTCCGGATAACTATACCCTTCCATGTTGATTAAGAAGGCAACTGCTTCTTCATTTCTAACTTCTATTGCTTCTTCTATAGGTAGAAGTCCTTTTTCATTCTTATGCAAAACACTACTTTCATTTAGTTTACTAATAAAGCCCACTTTTTCCATTAATGCATTTATTTTCTTCTTCAAGAGAGCTGGTACTTTTAATTTAATACTATCCTCCCAACTCATTAAAGGATCTAAGGCCTTGCTATTACCCTTTAAATTTGTTAGGAAATTTATGAAAAGTGATCTAAATGTTGAGAAAAAATTCTCTACATACCCGTCTCCTTCTCTGTCATCAAAATCAAAATTGTCCGAATAACCCTCAACAAACGCATATATAGCTTCTGTTAAAAAATTTCTACCTTTATTATTTTCATTCAACAGACATTTTTCACTTAAAAAATATTTTTTAGAAATCATATATAGAATAGCATCCTTCAAAAACAATAAGGAACCATCATCATAGTAGGGCTTATCATCATCAAAAGAGTCAATTAATCCCGATGCAAGTACATGAGATGCTAAAATTAGCGAATCCTTACCAACACTATCAGGAGAGAGAAAAAAGTTTTTCAAATTCTTCTTCTTGTCTAACTCTTTTATCTTCTCAAAGCCCCTCTGATTTGCACACTTTATAGCTAGATGTATTATATTATGGCCTAACAAAGTTTTTGGATAGAAAATAGACTCCTCTTCAATTTTTTTGTGCTTAAGAAGTCTTTCATATACTAAATCAAACAAAATATCTTCACTGCTCATACTAGACTTGACAGAGAAAAGGAGATGTATAAAAGAAATATTATCACATACTGAAAGAGCTAAAGGGTCTTCAAGTTCTTCAGGTTGGTCAAGAAATTGTTTCATCACCCTAGTTACCTTTAATTGGTCCAGTTCCATAACATCATCACTAAGATAATTGCTAGAATCTTGAATCAAATCATCCAAACTACCTTTTGTTTTCAAATTAACAAAATCATTATGACAACTAAATAAAATAAAATTTAACAAAACAATCATATCTTCCTCCTATACACCCTAAACATCGCTAGATTCCCCAATTTCAGGAAGATTTGCTCTTTCGCGCAAATCTTTTAATCCATTACTAATATCAATCAAAGTTAGCCTAATATCTTTAAATTTAAGGTAATTGTTCACTATCCTCTTCAAAAATTGCTCCCTTTTCTTCACCGCATTACCAAAAAATTCATTTTTCTCTACCAAAAAACCTGACCATCTCTTCCTCATTTTATAAAAATCCTTTGAGATAGGACTGTCAATAGAGACAAAGTTTCTTCGAAAAAGACTCTCAATTTCTTCTATCAGAGAACGTAAGTCCCGTTCTTTTGATTTAAAATCCCCATAATAAGAGCCTAATCGTCTATCGTAATGTCTCTTTAGATAATAAAAAGCCTCTTGTATCTTTTTTTCATTTAAGGAAACAGGTTTATTAGCAATACAGTGTGTTCTAATAGAATTGACGGCCGTGGTAGCTAAATTACCTTTGTAGGCTACCCCAAAAGCAGCTTCAGTTGCATAATAGGAAGCTGTGTCTGCTGTATTAGCCATTACATCTATGAGAACCTTACCTACCTTTGTAAAAGTTTTCTTTATTCTATCAAGCTTACTGCCTAATTTACTAGCCTTTTTCTCCAAAAAGAGAATATCCAGAGTATCATCATTACAAAAAATAGCAGAAATTAATATAAGTTTTCTACCATACTCTTTCATCTCACTACTAGTATCAAAGCCCTTTGGATTACCTTCTAGTTCAATTTCCAGCATGGACCTAAATATCTCTTTTTTTTTGCATTTAATAGCCAGGAAAACGGGTGTTAAATGAACATTATTCTCCATTCGTAGTAACCCTAGCCTAAACTCACTTCGCTCTCTGAAATATTTAAACAAGGCTGCATTGCCATAAATTGAGCATAAATGATATACAATGTTACCCAATTCATCTAGAGAAGAGTCTGCTATACAGGGAAACTTATCTACTATACCATCAAGTATCTCTGATAAACATTTTTCATCTTTAACCCTATCCGCTAGGAGACAAAAGGGAGACATTGTTCCCTCAAGAACTACTTCTGAAATGCCAAAATCATAACCCCCTTCCACTTTACAAGAAATTTTTCTAACAAATTTTTTTAAACTATCCAACATTCCTGCTAAAAGCATGTAGGAAATTGAGCGCCCATTACTAGAATCTTCAGCATCAAATTCCTTTATTTTTTTCAAATTTTCTTCCCTATTTCCATCTAGGGAAGCAATTAACTTATCAAAGCAAACATCAAATAGTCCTTTTTTAAATTCAATTCCCCTTTCTAATTCACTAATGAGTATCATTAATTTATTTCTTTTTTCCTCATCCTTGAAGGAAATCAAATTATCTTCTTTCAACCAATTTTCAAGCTTTTTTTTATCATCTTTGCAAGAGTTACAGCAATCCGCACCTTCCTTTCTACATGTACACTCCTCAGAACCCTCTAAACTTGATTTTATATCAGCTCCCATATAACCTTTGCTTTTTAAATAAGAATCACTTCCCGAACAAGATAGTGTAAATAAGATAGAAATTAACACGCTACATCCCCTTTTAGTTCAGATTTTACAAGATATATACCATAAAAGATTTTGCCAGTCAACTAAGAGAATTTTTTCTATTTAACAAATGGCACATAAAAACCCTTGCAAACTGTAACTTAAACCAAAACAATCTAAAATAATGAAAAAATTACAACAAAAACTTCTGCTTAAAATTAAAAAATTTCTATAAAATTCTTTACTATATTACCAAAATATGCATACCTTTACAAATCACTACTAAAAATCTTAAGCAACCACAAAACTCACAGTCTTTAAAATCAAACAAATAATTAGTAAATAGGCAGAGATAAAATTAATTAATTTACTCACTTATCACTGCATCTTGGTCTGTTATTTAAATTGAAATCTCAACTACATAATTTGCCAATAATATCACTTACCCCTAATACTAAAAATATCAATACCATTTGTAAACATCAATTTTTCTGTTTTTATCTCTATTACTATCTAATATACCCCTTTGTATACTTTATTAATTGATGTGGTGACTATTCTTATACCTGCCCTCTTTTCTTCAAATGCACTTCTTGTGTTGGAATATGCAATGCTGAGCCTTGCATATTAAACTTAGAGTTAGCCCTTGGTAATAACAATCTACACACTCCTCTTTTACCATTTTCAGTTGCCAGCATCAGTGCTGTTTTTCCATCGTTGCTTACTATATCTATCGCTGCTTCTTTCTGTAACAGCAGCTCACAAATTTCCTCATGGCCATTTTTTGCTGCTAGCATTAATGATGTCTGTCCATCTTTGCTTACTGCATCCACATTCCCTCCCTTTTCTAATAGTAGTTCACACACTTCTTTATTGCCATTTTCTGCTGCTAGCATTAATGCTGTAAAACCACATCTATCTGAATAGTCTAAATTTTCTTCCCATTCTAACAACAACGCACATACTTCTTCATGCCCATTCTCTGCTGCTAACATCAATGGTGTTTTTTCACCAATTTGCACTGCATCTATTCTTGGCAATCTCCATAATAGCAATTCACATACCTCTCTATGTCCATTTTCCGCTGCCAACATTAATGCTGTTTTTTCATCTTTATCCGATGCATCCACCCCTGGAACTCTTCGTGTCAACAATTCGCACTCTTCTTCGTGCCCATTCTCTGCTGCTAGCATTAATGCTGTTTTCCCATCTTTACCTGATACATCCATATTTGCCCCTTTTTCTAGCAATAGCTTACATACTTTTTTATGGCCATTCTCTGCTGCTAGCATCAACGATGTCTTTCCATCTTTATCCGATATATCTATATTTGCCCCTTTTGACAACAGTAGCTCACTTATTTCTTCATGGCCATTTTGCGCTGCCAGTATCAATGCTGTTTTCCCATCTTCATCCAATATATCTATCTCTGCTCTTCTAAATAGTAGTAACTCACCCACCTCTTTGTGCCCTCTCTCTGCTGCTAGCATCAATGCTGTTTTTTTAACTTTATCAAGCATATCGATATTTGCCCCTTTTGACAACAGTAGCTCACTCATCTCTTCATGGCCATTTTTTGCTGCTAGCATTAATGCTATTTCTCCATCTTCATCCGATATATCTATCTCTGCTCCTCTAAATAGTAGTAACTCACCCACCTCTTTGTGCCCTCTCTCTGCCGCTAGCATCAATGCTGTTTTTCCATCTTCACTTAATGCGTCCACTTCTACCCCATTTTCTAACAGTAGTTCACATACTTCTTTATGTCCATTTTTTGCTGCTAACATCAATGTACTACATCCATCATTTCTTGCTATATCTACTTCCGCCCCTATTTTTAGCAATAGCTCACATACTTCTCTATGCCCACTCTCTGCTGCTAGTATTAGCGCTCTTGATCCAAAATGATCCGCTGCCTCTATTTCTGCTCCTCTGTTTAGCAACAACTTACATATATCTCTATGCCCATTTTTTGCTGCTAGCATTAGAGCTGTCTGTCCGCCACTTTTTGCTACATCTACTTTTGCTCCTCTTTCTAGTAATAACTCGCACACTTCCTTGTGGCCACTTTCTGATGAAAGCAACAAAGGTCCTTCTCTATCGTTATTTGTTGTATCCACCCTTGCACCTCTGTCTAACAACAGCCTACATACTTCTTTTTGACCGTTTTGGGATGCTAGCATTAACGCTCCTTCAATTGATTCATTAATTTCTGATTCCTCTATTAATAAATGATCAACTAGACTTGTCTTCCCTAGCTTCGAAGCTGTAAATAGTGCGTACTCTCTTATATCTCCTTTCTCTTTTTCTATTATATCTATCAGATCCATTAACGACTCTTCCATAAATATACATAACATCTCTGTTGTATTTATTCTCCTGTTACCATTGCCCCTTTCGTCTCTATAATTTTCTGCCAACCACTCTATGCTTTTCTCCTTTATTTCACTAATTGCTGCCTCTGCTATCAGCCTTTCTAGTTCTGTTGCTCCTATTTTGTTCATGAAAACGTTTTCTAATTCTTTGTTATTAAGTTCTTTGATTTGTGCTAATATACGATAATTCAAATATTTTTTCGGAATTAGATTAAACATATCCACACTTTTTTTACTTATTATTCTTTCGTATACTCTATTTGGGTAATTACAGTCTTTTATATTTATTAAGAAAGCAACTGACTCTTCATTGTTCATTTCTATAGCTTCTTCTATGGGGAGTAACCCTTTTTTATTCCTGTGCAAAGCACTATACTTATTTATCTTATGTATAAACTCTATTTTTTCTATTAGCACATCTAATTTATCTCTCAAGATAGGGGGTACTTTAGTCTGAACACTTCTTTCCCAACCTATCAATGAATCTAAAGCCCTGCTATTGCCCTGTAAATTGATTAATAAATTAATAAAAAACATCCTAAAAGTTGAAAAAAACTCTTCTACATATTTGTAATTAAAACCGAAGCCGTTCAAATTCTTTTTGGTAAATGTATCTATTGCTTCTATCAAAAAATTTCTTCCATGTTCGTTTTCACTTAATAAACCTCTATTATTTAAGAAATATTTTTTAGAAATCATATAGAGAATAGCATCTTTTAAAAAAGATACAGAATCCTTATCGTAGTAAGAGTTATCATTTTCATAAGAATTAACTAATACTGCTGCAAATATGGAAGATGCTAAATTTAGTGTATCTTTTCCAAGTATGTCAGTAGAAAGAAAATATTTCTTCAAATCCCTTTTCTTATCTATTTCCTTTATCCTCTCGAATCCCCTTTGATTTGCATACTTTATGGTTATATGTATTATGTTATAGCCTAACTCTGTTTTTAATTTGAAAATAGGCTCTTCTTTAAGTTGCTTATGTTTGTTAAAAAGCTCTCTATATACTAGATCAAACAACCCTTCATTGGACTTAACAGAAAATAACAAGTGCATAAAGGAGATCCGGTCGCACACAGAAAGAGCTAGAGGATTTTCTAGTTCTTCGGGATGCTCAAGAAATTTATTCATTATCCCTATAACTTCAGATCTATCAAATGCCACAGCGCTGTTACCAATATAGCTTAATGGATTCTTTAGTAGATCATCTACAACACCTTTTGTATTTAACTTTACAAGGCCACCATAGCAATTAGACAAAATAAACATCAGTAAAACAATCATATCTCACTCCCATCTTTAATCACCATTTAATTTTTTCAAATAAAACTACGCTCCTTTATTATTTCTTTTGTCTCTATATTTCAAAATTAATCAAATTATCTTTCTGCGTCTTTTTTTCATCTGTCCTTTATACTCTACACCCTTTCTTCTATAAAAAACATACCTCAAATATTTTTTATCTAGATTTCTGAATCACTTTTTTCCACTTGTATAGTCTTGCTAAAACAGGAAGAGTAGCAAGATATTCAATAATAAGAGAGTGTATTAACTTTTAAATTGTCAACTAATGTATACCAAAATAAGAAACTTTTAGTCAATTTAGCAAATTTACACTAAATAGTGAATAAAATATTTATATTCACTAATATACTCAGCAACTTTAACAAGAGCATAGCAACCTTCTAAGTTTTTGCTAATCTAAAATAAAGTCACCAAAAAGTAAAGCTAAAAAGCTCTGAAAATAATCTCACGCATGTTATTTAACGAATTTGATTCCTTTTGTTCTAAACCCATGAAATCATGATGCTCTGTGTATAGGGGAGGAATCACTATATTCTCTTGTTGCTTAACATCATTATCTGAATTCTCTGAAAAGGAAACCATGAGCGAATTAATAATATTCTTGCTCTTACTTGGTAGCACGGGAGATTTTAATTGAATATTTTGCCAATCAATGCTTGCTCCTTTTGAAATCAACAATCTACATATATGTTTGTGACCATTTTTTGCTGCTATCCATAATGGAGGCACACCCTCTTTATTTTTCAAGTCGACTTCTGCTCCCTTTTCTAATAACAACTTACATACCTCTTTGTGCTCATTCTGTGCTGCTATCCATAATGGAGACACCTCTTCTTTATTCCTATAATTAACATTTGATCCATTTTCTAATAGTAGTCTACATACCCATAAATGACCATTTTGTGACGCTATCCATAATGGAGTTGCACCTCCTTCATTTTGGCAGTCAAGATCCGCCTCATATTCTAACAATAGTTCACAGGCATGCACATAACCATTCTGTGCCGCTATCCATAGTGAAGTTACTGATTCTCTACTTTTCATATCAACATCCGCACCATTCTCTAATAGTATTTTGCATACACGGACATGTCCACTCTGTGCTGCTATCCATAATGGAGTTACTGCTTCTTTACTTTTCGTATCAACATTCACTCCATTCTCCAATAATAGGTTGCATATCCAAGAATGGCCATTTTTTGCTGCTAATATTAGTGCTAGCTCCTCTTCACCTACTCCCTTTTTTAGCAATAACCTACACACCTGTAAATGACCGTTTTCCGCAGCTAATAACAATGGAGTTATCCCTTTTTCATTTCTATAATTATAATTTGCTCCATTCTCTATCAATAGCTCACAAATTTCCTCATGTCCAGTCTGCGCAGCCAAAAATAGGGAAGTTATCCCTTCCTTATTTTTGTAATCAATTTCCGCTCCTTTTGAAAGCAACAATTCACATACTTTTCTGCGCCCATTTTGTGCTGCTAACATTAATGCCTTACAGCCAGTATTGTCTACTGCTTCCACATCTGCTCCTCTTTCTATCAACAATCCACATAAAACCGCATTTCCACTACAAGCTCCTGACATTAGTACTGTTCTTCCAAATTTATCTACTAAGCCCACATCTGCCCCTTGTTCTAACAAAAATTCACAAACTTCCTCGTTACCACTTGAGGCTGCATATGTTAGTGCACTCTTCCCATCTCTATCTACTGCACTTATATTTGCTCTTTTTTCTACCAGTAATTCACATACTTCTTTGTGACCATTTTCTGCTGCTAGCATTAATGAATTACAGTCAGTACTGTCTACTGATTTCACATCTGCTCCTCTTTCTATCAACAGCTCACAAATTTCCCTGCCGCCTCCTGAAGCTGCATGCATCAATGCTGTATGTCTTCTGCTATCAACCTCACCTAATTTCGCCTCTCTTTCTAACAGCAATTCACATACATCCTTATGACTATTTAATGATGCTAACATTAAAGCATTCTGTCCATATTTGTTTGTTGCATCCACTTCTGCTCCCTTTTGCAACAACAATTCACATACATCCTTATGACCATTTAATGATGCTAGCATCAGCGCTCTCCACCCGTCTTTTCCTTCTTCATTCACGTCCACTCCTGTTTCCAATAAATGCTCAACTATCTCTTTTTTACCTAACTTAGATGCTGTCAATAGGGTATACTCCTTTATTCCCTTTCTTTTTTTTTGTAAATTTTCTAATACCTCGCTTACTATATCCTCCTGGTATATACACATTATTTCTGTTGTATTTATCCTTCTTTTGTCTGCATATCCTCTTTCGTCTATGTAATTCGACAGTACCCACTTCTTCTTTTTTTCCCTTATCTCTCCTATCACGCCATCTATCATAAGCTGTTCTAACTCTGTTGCTCCTATCCTATTTAAAAATTCTTTTTCGAACTCTTT
>MDTC01030187.1_pt1 | contig 11316 bp, 9 predicted proteins | sample 811181 | NCBI WGS metagenome assembly MDTC01 (sample SAMN05326644, study PRJNA326480) | marine metagenome | isolation source: seawater | place: Pacific Ocean: North | collected 2011 | reverse complement strand
TGAAGAACTTGATGCCATGAAACCGGCTGGCATGCCCGCCGAGATGGAACGCTGGAATGTCGAGGACCTGCAGGACTATATCGACCGGATGCGCGCTGAAATCACACGGGTAGAAGCCATCATTGCCAGTAAGGATTCCGTCAATGCAGCGGCGGCTGCTCTGTTTGGCGAGAAGCCCTGAATTCCCTTGACGTCTTTCGCGGATGTCTAATCGCCAGTGTCAGGCGCTGTCGGTGCGTGCAGGGGATGGTAACGGCAGCATCCAGTCGGGCAGTGCTAGCCGGGCGGTAGCCCCGTCGATTTCAACTGCATCGCCACTATTCTGAAGCCTGTGCAGGTCAGACAGTTTCATGGCAGCAAGACACATTCCGCCTTCCGGGCCGCACACATTGCTGAGAACCGTACCAAGTGCCCTGTCGCCTAATGTGATGGTTGCGCCGGGTGCACACCCGGACCCGGTCACGGCAAAGGGCGCAATGCGCCGCTTTACGAGGCCGCGATAATGCGTGCGGGCAGTGACTTCCTGGCCGACATAACAGCCTTTTTGAAAATCCAGTGCGCCAAGCCGATCCAGCCCAGCCTCGAGCACCAAAGCACGTTCCGGCACCAGATCAACAGGTCCCTGCGGCACTGCGGCCGTAATTCGCAACAGATGCCAGTTTTCTATCGCTGCCGGCGTGATATCAACACCGGTATCCTGCGCGAATGCGTCCTGCGCGGCAATCATCCGCCAGCCCAGATTAGGGTGTCGGGCGTCACGTCGGGCACCTGCAGGGGGCGAATCAATGCCCCAGATGACCCAGATCGCAAGCCCTGTTTCGCGTGTTAACTCGATCGGGCGTCGCAGCCGGTAGCGCCGCAATCTGGTGAAAAGTTCATTTGCCCTTCCGGCATCACATTCAATCAGAAACCCACCTTCTGTTCGGCTAATCATAAAATCGACAAGGACCCGGCCTTGTGGGGTCAGCAGGGCGCCAGCGCATGTCTGGTCATCCGTTAGCGTCTCGACATTTGTCGTTATCAAAGCCTGCAGGAAATCTGTGGCCTCTGCGCCGCCGACGCGAAATACTTGCCGCGTGTCGTCACGCGCAAAGCAACCGATTAGGGGTGTCGTATCATCGCTCATGGCTCGGTTATATCACCTTCATAGCGCGCGATATAGAAACGCCGTTTCGAGGCCCAGATGCAGCGTTTGTCATCCGGCCAGATTTCGCGGTAATCAGGCATATCTCGGAAATAGAATGTCTGGGTACAGAACAAATAGCGTACCTTTATCCGGTCTGCACCAAGATCCAGCCTGCCACGATCCGTTGTGGTGATGGAGATGGCTGGCCGATCGCGCTGGAAACATTGTCCTGTCTTTGCACCGCGGCAGGCTGTTTGATCCGTTTCGAGGATCTTGACATAGGTGAAGCGGCCATCTGAAAACCGAAACCCCTCATCGTCAAACATGGCGCACTCATCATCCGGTGCGCGCTGGCGCTGAGCGAATTCGCAGGTAAACCAGGTGCCCGACCAGCTGGTGTCAAACCGGTTATCATCAGCCATCACCATGGTTCCGGCACTTGTCGCCGCCTGTGCCAGGAGCGCGATAGAGATAATGGCAGTCCAAGGAATCCGGCGGGTCATGCGCTGACCCTTGCAGGACGTGCCATCATGACCGTACCGCCAACCTGTGCCAGAAAGGCAAGCGCGATATTCAGCAGCATAAGAATCTCCATTCCATAGCCAAGATCAATCAGAAGGCCCATCGTCATTGGTGAAAGTGCCGAGCTAAACACACCAAGTGGCAGAATTATGGCTTTCACTTCGCCTAAATAGCGTGTGCCATAGAGTTCTGCCATGGCGGCCGTGACAGCCGTACCCGGCATGCCGGAGGCAAGTCCGAAAAAGACAAAAAACAGAAATACGCCGGCTTGTCCTTCAATCAGCCACAGCGCCGCGCAAGCAAGCGTTATCGGCATCATCATATGTGCTGCGACCCGTCGCCCGCCAAAACGGTCAACCAGCTGACCGGATACCAATGTTCCGATCACCGCACATGCAGCGTAGATGACATAATGCGCGGCCCAGCTGGCCATCGAGACACCGGCAAGTTCGGCAAGATACAGCTGATGGAACAATACGCCGGTCATGGTGAAGCCCGGCACCATGGTCAGCCAGATCAACCCCAACCAGAACCGTCCGTCACGCATCACCGCCGCGCGTCGCCAATGGGCTGTGCCGCTGATGGTAACAATATCGGCACGCTGTCGGTCATCAACCCCCTCAGTCGCTGCTGCCGCTATCACCCCTTCAAGGCCGCCACCATCCTGATAGCGGGTGCGTTGTGTCAAGACGCGCAGGAACGGCAAGAGCCCGACAAGTGGGATCAGCGGCAAACATAACCAGAGCAGTCTCCAGTCAAGCACTAGCAGCAGCGCAACCACTGTGGCGGGCCCAATGGATTCGGCGATGTTTATGCCAAGCTGAGCCAACGACAGGGCCCGCCCGCGCGCCGTCACATAGCGCCTTGCCATGGCGGTTGTATAGGTGTGGGTTGTCATGCCCTGACCAAACAGGCGCAACAGATACAGGCCACACACCAGAGCAAATACCGAATTTACCTGACTAAACATGAGCGCCGACAGGCAGAGGCCAAGAATGACAAAGAATGCAAGCCGCTCCACCCGCATCGTATCGGCAAGCTTGCCTAGCCATAACAGGCTGATAGCACTGGCGGTGGTAGCGATGGCGTAATAGGTCCCGAATGCACCATGGCCAAGGCCAAGTGCGCCGCGGATTTCGGCTGAAAAGAGTGAAATGAAAAAGGTCTGTCCAAGCGACGAACAGAATGCCATCGCCACCCCGAACAGAAGGAAACGCCACTCAAGACGGATAAATGCCGCCGTGCCAACCTGTGTTGAATGGCGGATGGAGGGCTCTGAAGTCATTTGGACAACCTTTCACGGGAAAAAGATCTATACAAGCGCTGCCCTTGATTCACGAAAGGCTTGTCCATAAATTAATTACATACAAAGCACCCCTTGCATAAAAAATATCGAAAACTGGTGCTTGTGGGGGCGTGGTGCCGCCATTTCGCGCATAATGCTGCATATTGGGTATGGTTTAAGGGGCGTTCATCCTGTGGGAGGAGGCTGTCGCTTTGAACCCTGATAGAATACACGCGCGTTGGCGGATATGCCGGAAAGGAGTGGCAAGATGCAGATGGACAAGCTGACGACGCTGGTGCGCAATGCCGTGGTCGCGGCCCAGAATGACGCGTTGGCACAAAATCACCAGAAGCTAACGGCGATGCATCTTTTAAAAGCCTTGTTGGCAGATGACAATGCGACCCTGCGGAGCCTTGTCGGGCGTGCTGGCGGGGATATTGCGGCACTAATAGCGGGTCTCGACGAATATATGGCGGCCTTGCCAGTCATTACAGGGAGCGGTGCCGACCAGATGCAGCTTGATATGGATCTGGCGCGCGTGATGCAGGCTGCCGAAACCGAATCCCGCAATATAAATGACAGTTTTGTGGCGGTTGACGTCCTGCTTCTGGCGATGGTCAACAGTAAGGGCGAGATCGGCCGTATCCTGGCAGGGGCCGGGCTTGACGGCGGCCGTTTGGCCACCTCCATTACCGACATGCGTAAGGGGCGCACCGCCGACAGCGATGCTGCCGAGGACAGTTATGAGGCGTTGGCAAAATTCTCCACAGACCTGACAGACGCGGCGCGTCGTGGCAAGTTGGATCCGGTGATTGGCCGCGAGGCCGAGGTCCGCCGCACCATCCAGATTCTGGCCCGCAGGACAAAGAACAACCCGGTCCTGATCGGCCAGCCTGGTGTTGGTAAAACAGCCATTGCCGAGGGTCTGGCGCAGCGGATTGTGAATGGTGATGTGCCGCAGGTGCTAGCCGACAAATCTTTGCTGTCCCTGGATATGGGGGCGCTTGTCGCCGGCGCGAAATATCGCGGTGAGTTCGAGGAACGCTTGAAATCTGTGCTGAAAGAAGTCGAAGCCCGTGATGGAGAGGTGGTACTGTTCGTCGATGAGATGCACCAGTTGGTTGGGGCCGGCAAGACGGACGGGGCAATGGATGCATCGAACCTTCTGAAACCGGCCCTCGCGCGGGGCGAGTTACGTTGCATCGGGGCGACAACGCTGGACGAATATCGCCAGTATGTGGAAAAGGATGCCGCACTTACGCGCCGTTTTCAGCCTGTCTTTGTTGATGAGCCGGCGGTTGAGGACACTATTTTCGTGCTGCGCGGCCTGAAGGAAAAATACGAGTTGCATCACGGTGTGCGCATTACCGATGACGCGCTTATCGCTGCGGCAAGGCTCTCCCACCGCTACATTGCCGAGCGCTTTCTGCCCGACAAGGCGATTGATGTGATGGACGAGGCCGCCAGCCATCTACGCATCCAGTCTGACAGCAAGCCGGCCGATCTGGACAAGACGGACCGTGCCATCATCCAGCTGAAGATTGAGCAGGCAGCCCTGCAGAAGGAAAGCACAAAAAATGCCGGCAAGAGGCTCGATGCCATCGCCGTCGAGCTGGCCAAGCTTCAAGAGCAGTCCGCACAGATGACAGGCGCATGGACACAGGTCAAGACACAAATGTCGGAAGTCGCGCGGTTGCAGCAGGAGCTGGAAGATGCACGTCATGCGCTGGAGGTGGCGCAGCGTGAGGGCCGTCTGGAATCAGCGGCCGAACTTGCCTATGGGCGGTTACCAGGGCTGGAACAGTCACTTGCCGCGGCCAAGAATGCGCTGTCGGAATCGGACTTAGTCGATGAAGAGGTCACAGACACGCAGATCGCGGCGGTGATCAGCGGCTGGACCGGCATCCCTGTCGACAAGATGTTGGAAGGTGAACGCGAGAAGCTGCTGGGCATGGAAGCCGAGATCGGCCGGCGGATCATCGGTCAGGCCGAGGCAGTCGGCGCAATCGCCAATGCCACCCGGCGGTCGCGCGCCGGCTTGTCCGACCCGGACCAGCCGATGGGTAGTTTCTTGATGCTGGGACCGACCGGTGTAGGCAAGACTGAAATGGCCAAGGCACTGGCTGGCTTTCTGTTTGATAATGACAGCGCAGTGCAGCGCATCGATATGTCGGAATATATGGAAAAGCATGCCGTGGCGCGCCTGATTGGTGCGCCACCGGGCTATGTCGGCTATGAGGAGGGTGGCACGCTGACTGAGGCGGTGCGCCGCCGCCCCTATCAGGTGGTGCTATTCGACGAAATCGAGAAGGCGCATCCCGACATTTTCAACATCCTGCTGCAGGTTCTGGATGAGGGGCATCTGACCGACGGGCAGGGGAGGCGTGTGGATTTCGCTAACACCATCATCCTGCTGACATCGAATATCGGAGCTGATCATGTGCTGGCGCTGGCAGATGGCTACGACAGCTATGCCGCGCGCGACGCGGTGATGGCTGATGTGCAGTCGACATTCCGGCCGGAATTTTTGAACCGGCTTGACGAGATATTGCTGTTCCAACGCCTGTCGCCGGATCATATGGGCGCGATTGTAAGCATTCAGTTTGCGCGGCTGCAAGCAAGGCTTGCTAACCGCGGCGTGACCTTGCGGCTGCATGACGCTGCGGCGGACTGGCTGGCCAGACGCGGCTATGACCCGCAATTCGGCGCGCGCCCGCTGCAACGGGTAATCCAGAACGCGGTGCAAAACCCGCTGGCAAAGGCGCTACTTAAAGGCCGGTTTGGCGATGGCGATCTGGTCGAGGTGCGCCTCGATCCGACGAATGACAGGCTGATTTTCGGCTACGCCACCCAGGATGAGGGTGGCCCGGCGAAAGGGGCGCTAACCGAAAGCGCCAGCGACGCTGCCGGAAGGGCTTAGGTGTGACATCCGCCAAGGCCCGATCTCGGGCCTAGATCATTGATCTAAGTAAAAGTCCGATGGTGCTGCCAGCGTGATTCGAACACGCGACCTCACCCTTACCAAGGGTGCGCTCTACCGCTGGAGCTATGGCAGCAATTCCACCGACGCGCCTGACTTACACGAGATCACGCGCTCATGGCAAGCGGGTTTTTGCCTTCCTGACACGGCCCTGCGGGCATTGCTCGCGGGGCTGTTTCAGCAAACCCGCTCTAGAATTTCAGCAAGAATCGTACCAACCGCCTTGTGCGCGGGCTGAACAGCGCGTTGGTGAAAAAGGCACCGGCAGCACGCTTGCTGGCATCACCATAGGTGGGGTAGGGGGCTATGGTGCCCGCTATCGCCGCAATCTTCTGCCGGCGAGCAATTGCCAACGACCAGGCCATGATCATTTCGCCCGCCGCTGGTGCCACAATGCCGGCCCCCAGAATGCGCCCGTTGCGATGGGTGACCAGCTTGACCAGACCCTCGGTCCGCCGATCGGCGCGGGCACGGTCATTATCAGCAAGATTGACCGTCTGGCAGCGGATATTCGCCGAGCCAAAACGGCTGATAGCATCTGCCTCGCGCAGCCCGACACAGGCCAGTTCGGGGTCTGTGTAGATCACCCAAGGGATTATGCTGTCATCAATTTTTGCCGGCAAACGGAACAGGATGTTGCGAATCACAATGCCGGCATGATAGCCGGCCATATGGGTGAATTGCGCCCGACCGGTCACATCGCCAATGGCATAGACACCTCGGCAGCTTGTCCGCAACCGCCTGTCAGTCACAATCGCCCCTCGCGTGGTGCGGATGCCGGCAGTCTGCAGGTCAAGCCCCGCCGTGGTGGGCGCCCGCCCGGTCGCCACCAGCAGGTGGCTGGCGTCAATTGTGCTGCCGTTGACAAGATCAATCCGGATGGCCCCGGCCTTGCCGCTGACCGCGCTGACGCCTACTCCCTCAAGTAGCCGGACACGTTCCTCGGCCAGCCGTGCGCTAACAATGGTTACCAGCGCCGGGTCACTGCGCTCCAGAATGGTTGCGGCCTCGATCACGGTTACCTTGCATCCAAGGCGGCGATGCGCCTGCGCCATTTCGAGGCCTATAGGCCCGCCGCCGATGATAGCCAGATGGTCGGGCTGCGTGATATCAGCGAAAATGGTCTGATTGGTATGGAACGGCACTGTGTCAAGTCCGGGAATGGACGGGATGGCGGCTTTTGAACCGGTGGCGATGATGGTGAATTTTGCTGTCACCTCATGACTGTCGGACCGGACGAGGCTTGGTCCGGCAAAGCGTGCATGTTCCTCGATCACGGTAACACCAAGGCTAATAAAGCGTTCTACCGAATCATGGGGCGCGATGTCGGCGACGATATCGGCGACATGCGCTTTGACAGCGGCAAAATCAATGCGTGCCGGGGCACCAAGGACCCCCATTCGCGGGTCTCCATGGGCGTGATGCGCTGCCTTTGCCGCCGCCAGAAAGGCCTTTGACGGCACACAGCCGCTATTAAGGCAGTCACCGCCCATCTTGTCGCCTTCGAACAGCACAACCCGCGCGCCCATCTGGGCCGCGCCGGCGGCAAGGCTGAGCCCGCCGGCCCCGGCCCCGATGACACATATATCTGCGGCGATGCGTTGCATTATATATCAACTCCGGAAGCGGCGGACGACGCTCGTAACCGGCGCCACAGCAAAGGCATCAGCGCCAGCAACCCGAGCGCGGCCAGTGGCACAAGAATGGCGGGAGATGCCAACACCTGCAAATCGGGTGTCCGCCCAATCGACAGCACATGATCCAGCCCGCGACCCACCGATACAAACACCGTTGTGCCTGGCGAAATGCCAATAAAGGTGGCCGCTAGGAAAGACCCGAGCGACATGCGGGAGAAGGCGGGTACAATATTAATAATCCAGAACGGTGCCACGGGAATCAAGCGCAGCGCCAAAAGATATGAAAAGGCATTGGCCGAAAACCCGGCCTCAAGGCGGGCAATGAACGCACCTGCTCGTGCCCGTGCCAGATCGGCGAAGATAGACCGCGCCGCGATGAAAACAACACCCGCGCCAACGGTGGCGCCAATCAGGATTAGCGGAACGGCAAGCCAGCCAAACACCGCACCGCCCGTCAGTGACAGGAACAGCGCCACTGGCAGCGAGAACGCAACAGCGAGCAGGTACATCACCGCAAAGCCCAGTGCAGCAATTTCTAGATTGGCATCCGCAAAGCCAGAGATGGTGGCATAGTTTTGCGCGATGCGCTGCCAACTGATGGTGTGATGTGCACCGGTGGCTAAAAACACTGCCAGCCCGCCCGCAAGAAGCAGCGGGAGCCACAGTTTTTTCAGCAGTGATAATGACAATAGCATTGCAGATCAGCCATCTGTTGAAAGTGTCATGCGCCTGTGTTGTACCCGGATTGTGGCGCTTTTCAGCCCGGGCCGCATAAAATCGGCCAGGTCACAAAACTCGACAAATGACGCGTTGTTCAACAACAAAACTAGGGCAGCGTAACTTTTGCCACAATATGTCCTTAATGGCTGGTCATTTTGTATCAATAGCGCAGACGGCCAGTGAACGTAGCCAGGGCAGTGCAATCACTATTGTCCATTGGCGCGGTTTCGGCGATACAGGGACGGATAGTATGTGTCTGCCAGACTTGTAGGCAGCAGGGTCGACAGGAGGCAGTGTGGCTTCAGATACGAACGGTCGGGAAGAACGGTTGGCTCAGGCATTGCGGGCGAACCTGCATCGCCGCAAGGCACAGTCGCGGGCGCGCCGACAGGGTGATGGCGCAGCGCTGGACGATGTAGCGCTGAAAAACACCGAAAGACCAGAGCCGGTGGCAGATAAGGGCAAAGTTAAAGTGACCCCACTTGCAGGTGCTACCGGCGGGGGTCTGGACCATGGATAGTCTGCGCATTCATGGTGGGGTGCCGTTGACTGGGCGCATTGCGGTCAGCGGTGCCAAAAATGCCGCGCTACCGCTGATGGCGGCTGGTCTGGCCACTTCCGGCGCCCTGACACTGGAAAATGTGCCCCGTCTTGTTGATACGGCGTCCATGGAGGCACTGCTGGCCAATCACGGGCTGGATGTGGTTCGCAATGATCTGACACTCCGTATTGGTGGCGCGGCATCCAATCTGGATGCACCTTATGATCTGGTCCGCAAGATGCGTGCCTCGGTACTTGTGCTTGGTCCGCTTCTTGGCCGCTATGGCGAAGCGCGTGTCTCGCTGCCGGGCGGCTGCGCCATTGGCACCCGCCCGGTTGATCTGCATATCCGGGCAATGCAGGCGCTTGGTGCTGTTGTCGAGCTTGCCGATGGTTATATTCAGGCACGTGCACCCGGCGGTCTTACCGGCGGGCGGGTAGTCTTCCCGAATGTATCGGTCGGGGCAACCGAGAATGCAATGATCGCAGCCAGCCTTGCAAAAGGTACCTCCGAACTGGTTAATGTGGCGCGTGAACCTGAAATTTTGGATCTTGCTGCCTGTCTAAATGGCATGGGCGCGCGGATTACAGGCCATGGAAGTGGCATCATCCAGATTGAGGGCGTGGAGTCTCTTGGCGATGCCACGCACCGGGTCATTCCAGACCGGATCGAGGCTGGCTCATGGGCCATTGCGGCAGCTATTACCGGCGGCGATCTTTTGATCGAGGGCGCATACCAGCGGCATCTGGATGCGCTTGTTGATGTGCTTGTCGAAACCGGTGCCAGCGTGGAAGTGTTAGATAACGGGATGCATGTGGTCGCCAATGGACGTCCGCAGTCGGTTGATATTACCACCGACCCCTTTCCAGGATTTCCCACCGATCTTCAGGCGCAATTCATGGCTTTGATGTGCATCGCGGAAGGGTCGTCACGCATTTCCGAGACGGTATTCGAGAACCGTTTCATGCATGTTCCCGAACTGGCCCGTATGGGAGCGGATATTCAGGTTGATGGCGGCGTTGCTCTGGTTCGGGGCCAGCCCAGCCTGACCTCTGCACCGGTTATGGCGACAGATCTGCGCGCCTCGGTATCACTTGTGTTGGCGGCACTGGCAACCGATGGCGTATCCGAGGTCAGCCGCATTTATCACCTCGACCGCGGCTATTCGGATCTCGAGACAAAGCTTGGGTCCTGCGGGGCAAGGCTAGAACGCATTCGAGGTGGACATGACTGACGGCCTACGCCTTCGCGCAAAGAGCGACGATGACTTGCAGATACTTTCGGCCTTGCTGCAAGATGCCATCATCCCGGGTGAAGATATGGTCTTTGAGCGTGCGCGCAATCGTTTCATCATGGTTGCCAACAGATTTTGCTGGGACCAGCCACCCGAAAAGGGTGTGAAGAGCGCAGATGGCGGATCGGTATATCAGCGCCGTCTCTGTGGGGTGCAGTTTCTGGGGGTTGCCGACATCCGGACAATGGGCCTTCCAGCAGATCGCAAGGCGGCTTTGCTAAACCTTCTGGCGATAGCAAGGGTTGATGATGGCACGGTCGAACTGGCTTTTTCAGGTGGAGCGGCCTTGCGGCTCGAAATCGACACATTGGACATTGTGGCCGAGGATATCGGCCTTGCGCAGCCGACAATTTTTCATCCCACACACAAATTTGACGACGCATCCTAGCCGTAGATTGTCAAAATTCCAGGCTGACATTGATTTTCAACGCTTACTGGCGTTAAACCATGTCTAGAGGGCGTGAGGGGAGACGGGGGTTCACACCGTTCATTAGGATTTTGACCCGCCAAAGACTAAGCGCAGGGTAAAGGGCAGTAGCATGGCAGCACGGTTAGACCAGAAGCAGCAAGACTTTGAAGCACGTTTCGTCACGCTGCTTGCTTCCAAGCGTGAGGCGGATGTCGATGTTAGCAATGCTGTCGCCGCCATCATTGGGGATATTCGTCAGCGTGGCGATGCTGCCCTGTTGGACCTGACGGCTAAATATGACCGCCTTAAGGCGGATGCTGTTTCTGAACTTGCCATCAGCCGTGACGAGATTGATGCGGCGCTAAACGGTCTGACGCCGGTGCTGCGGCAGTCTCTGGAAATGGCGGCAAGCCGCATCCGCGCCTTTCATGAATGCCAGATTCCTGCCGGGTTTAATTATCAAGATGATGCCGGCGTGGGTCTTGGCATGCGTTATACGCCAGTTGATGCAGCCGGTCTCTATGTGCCAGGGGGTAAGGCGGTCTATCCGTCATCCGTTTTAATGAATGCCATGCCTGCAGCCGTTGCCGGGGTCGAACGGCGGGTGATTGTTGTTCCGGCACCTGACGGGTTTGTTAGCCCGATGGTGCTGGCGGCCGCTGGTATTGCCGGTGTTGATGAAATCTGGCGGGTTGGCGGTGCACAGGCTATCGCCGCCCTCGCCTATGGCACCGAAACCATTGCACCGGTCGACAAGATTGTCGGGCCCGGCAATGCCTATGTTGCCGCCGCCAAGCGGCAG
>MDTC01260480.1_pt1 | contig 11317 bp, 9 predicted proteins | sample 811181 | NCBI WGS metagenome assembly MDTC01 (sample SAMN05326644, study PRJNA326480) | marine metagenome | isolation source: seawater | place: Pacific Ocean: North | collected 2011 | reverse complement strand
TTTTGTTAAGTATAATAATAATTTTAATTAGGCCAATCATACACATAAGATTTGCAGCACTTTATACCGCAAAAATCGGACCATTATCATCAATTCCAGAGATGAATCTTTGTGAAAAAGAGCATTCTATACAACCTACTAACACCTTTGATATTTATGGAATTCAAAAGCCATACTTTATTTGTAACTCACAACTTTTTAAAATGTGGGGAAGAGTTCTAAGGATTTGGAGAAAATCTATATATTTTTATAATGTTTTAAATTTAATTCCTGGAGGAAAAAAGCATATAATAAAACCCTCAAATGGAAGTCGTGACATTCATGGTCTTTTACAAAAATCAAAAATAAATTTACAATTTACAGATCAAGAAATTTCACATGGGGAGAAAAATCTTTCCAAGATGGGTTTAAATAATAAAAAATTCATTCTGATGATTAATAGGAGTCAAAGATATCTAAAAGAAGTTTACGATTTTGAAGTAAATTTTGATTATCATTCTTATAGAAACAACCCTATTCACATGTTTATTCCTGCTGCTGAGATGATTACTAAAAAAGGTTATTCAGTAGTGAGAGCAGGTCATCTTGTTGAAGATGTTATAGAAAGTGATAATAAAAATATAATAGATTATTATAACAGGGGTTTTCGAACAGACTTTTTAGATGTTTATTTAGCTTCAAAATGTGAATATATTTTTGGATCTGACACTGGATATTTTGCTCTACCAGGATGGAATTTTAGAAAACCAATTCTTTATGTAAATTTTTCTCAACTAGAAGTAATAGAACCGTGGATGGATAAATGGTTAATGATATTTAAAAAATATTGGTTAATTAAAGAAAAGCGATTTTTAAAAATTAGCGAAATATTAAAATCAGGTTTCGGTAGATTTAATAGATCAGAAGAATTTAAAAAAGTTGGTATTGAACTAATTAACAATACTGAAGAAGAAATTGTTGATGTTAATCAAGAAATGCTGCAAAGAATACACAAAAATTGGGAAGAAAATGAGGAAAATCTTTATCTACAAAAAAAATTTTGGAGTTATTTCAAAGATAGTAAACTTCATGGAAATTTTTCAGGAAAAATAGGATCTAAATTTTTAAAAAATAATCAAAATTTAATTAATTAAAAGCATGAAAGTTGGATTATATACTCATAATTTTCCAGTTATTAATTGTTACTGGGAACATCTAAAAAAAAAATGTGATTGTTGGTGGGGAGTTCCCGAAAAAAAATTATTTGAATATCTTAAATTAAAAAAGATAAAGAAAGTTGTTTTTTCTGAAGAAAAATATTTTAAAAATAAAAAAAAAAAATTTGGCAACCAGTTTGTTACAAAAAATAATATAGATCCTCAAAAAAAAATTATACAGAAGATTGATCCAGATTTATGGATAGTAGATACTCCAAATAAACTTACTATTTTAAAAAAAGGTACTTTGACAGTTCAAACTTTACATTCATTACCTTTAAAAAAGCATGTATTCCATAAACCAATTTTGAACTCTGATTTAATTCTATTACCTGGAAAATACCATTATAATGAGTTTAAAAAAAGATTTGGAAAAGATTTAAAAAAAACTAAGCTTAAGATTGTAGGTTGGCCAAGATTGGATAGTTTAATAAAAAGCAAATTTAACAAAAGTAAAATTCTAAAAAAATTTGGACTTGATGTAAAAAAGAAAACCGTGACTTATGCACCTACATGGGGATGGGGCCAAGGTAATAGTAGTTTATTTTGCAGATGGCATCATAAAGAAATAGAAGTATTTGAAAAAATATGTGCTTTGATATCTGATTTAAATTTAAACTTTATTATAAGACTTCACAGTTTATCATTTCTCACTAAAAATGAAAAAATGATTAAAATTGCAAAAAAATATGGTGTTTTATGGCAAACCAAAGAAACTTCTAATTATCAAGATGATCCCAACGAAACACTTTGGAGCACTGATATTTTAATCAGTGATTTATCTGGAATTATCACTGAGTATTTAGTTTTAGACAAACCCATAATTTATATTGACCCAATAAAAAAATCGAAAGCATGGAAAAACTCAGATATGCCAAAGAGTTTTCGAGCTGGTCATATCGTTAAGTCATTCAGTGAATTAAAATACGCAATAAAAGAATCAGTTTTGTTTCCCAACAAGTTTAAAAAAAAAAGAAATATTTTAAAAAAAAAAATTTTTTCAAAATTAGATGGTAATGCTGGAAGTTTTGCAACAAATGCAATTTTGAAATTTGCCAAATCGAGGAGTAAATAAACGCAAGATGAATATTCTTTTAACAGGGGCAAGTGGTTCAATTGGTAGAGATATTAAAAGTTTCTTTGAAAGTAAAAAATATTTTAAATTATTCTTAATATCAAATAAACGTTTCAATTTTAAAAAAAATAAAAACATTTTTTATCAAGATCTTAAAAATAAAATTAAATTGACCAATCATATCGATGTTGTCATTCATTGCGCTAATAAACACTACAATTCACCAGGTAAAGGGAATTTTTATAAAGAAAATATTAAAATAGCTAAAGTCATTAATAAATTCAGCAATACAAATAAAGTTAAAAAACTTATTTTTCTTTCAAGTGTGGATGTTTATGGAAGACCAAAAAAAGATAAAGAAATTTTTTATGAAACAAGAAAATTAAATCCTAATAATTGGTACGCTAAATCAAAAGTAGTCTCTGAAAAGATTTTTAATCAAAAGAATAACCTGTATAAATTTATTTCATTGAGGATTCCAGGCGTTTTATCTATTAGCACTAGTAGAGATTATCCAATTTTAAGCAGGATTTCGAATAATCTTATGGATAATAAGATTATTGAAATTAATAATGTTTCAAAAAAATTTAATAATGTATTAGATACTGAGGAAATAGGTAAAGTTATATTAAGATTGATAAAAAAAAATTTTAAACAAAATAGAATATATAATTTATCTGCAAGCAATCCGATAAAATTTATAGATATTGTGAAAAACTTAAAAAAAACATTTAATTCAAAGTCTAATATTTTAAAATTAAAAAAAGAAAAAAAAATTTTTCTTATTTCTAATAAAAAAATACAAAAAGACTTGAATTTGAATATTTCTTCAACAAAAAAAATTATAAAACGATTTAGTAAAAAAAAGATAAAGCAAATGAAAAAATTAGCAATAAATGGAGGAAAAAAATTAAGATTAAAATCAATGCCAGGAAGAAAAATATTTGGAATGGATGAGCTAAAAATGGTAAAGAATGTGTTCCAAAGAAGTTGGAAATCCAAAGTGGATTTTGGTTTTGAAGGGTACTTTGAAAAAAAATTTACTAAAAAGTTTTGTGATTTTCAAGGAGGAGGATATGCCGATGCAGTTAGCTCAGGTGGTGCGGCAGTATTTATAGCTCTAAAATCCTTAGATTTAAAACCTGGAAGTCATGTAGTTGTGTCACCAGCTTGTAATCCTGGAGGTATCATGCCTGTAGCGATTCAAGATGTAAAAATGATTATACCCGATAGCAAGCCAGATCAATTTAATATTTCCCCAAAAGATTTTGAGAGGAGCATAACTAATAAAACACGAGCTGCAGTTATCACACATCTAGGAGGATTTCCTGCTGATATGGATTCTATTTGTAAAATTGCAAAAAAAAATAATATTAAGATTGTAGAAGACTGTTCTCAAGCACATGGTGCGATTTATAAGGGGAAAAAAGTTGGAACCTTTGGAGAAATAGCTGCTTTTTCTAACGGGTTTTCAAAAACTTTAGCTGCAGGAGGTACCGCTGGTCTAGTATACACAAAAAATGAAGATTTATACTGGAAAGCAAGGAGTATAGCAGATAGAGGAAAACCTCTTAACAAAAAAAATTTTAATTTTAGAAATACAACTGATTTTTTATTTCCTTCAAATAACTATAACTCTGACGAGATAACTTGCGCGATCGGTTTATCAGTTCTAAAAAAATTGCCAATTATTATTAAAAGAAGAGATGCAATTGCAAAGGAAATTGATAGGCGTTTAAGTAGTTGTGAAGCAGTTCAACCAGTAAATTTAAGAAAAAAAGGAATAGCACCATCCATTTTTTTTCACACACTTAAAGTAGATTTAAAAAAAATTAATGTTTCAAAAATTAAATTTGCTAAAGCGATTGAGTCAGAGGGTATACCTATAAACTCTGATTATAGAGATATTACATGTGAATGGAAATGGATACCAAAATATGTAAAAAATTTTAAATTAACTAAAAACGCTCTAAACTTCAGAGATGAAACTTTTAATTTACTATTAAATGAAAAATATAATAATAAAGATATTAAAGATATTATAAATTGTATAAAAAAGGTTGAGAGTTTTTATTTAAAATAAAAAATGAACCATAATTCTTTTAAAATTTATCATCAATCTAAAGATAAAAAACTTAATAGCAAAGTTTTAATAAGTCTTTATTCTTTCATGAAAAAACTTAGAATTTGTGAAGATCAAATTGAAAAAGAATATCATCCAAATGATCAGATGAAATGTCCCGTACATTTTTGCACTGGTCAAGAAGCTGTTCCAGCATCTTTATACAAATTAGTAAAAAAAGATGATTATTTATTCAGCCATCATAGATCTCATGGATATTACCTTTCTAAAGGTGCGCCAATTAAAAGACTTTTTGCAGAATTATATGGAAAAAAAAGTGGTGCAAATTCTGGTTTAGCTGGATCTCAAGACATTTCTTTTCCAGAAAAAAAATTTTTTAGTGGAGCTATTCTAGCTGGTGCAGCATCAATTGCTGTAGGAACAGCTTTAGCTTTAAAAAAAGATAAAAAAAAGAATGTTGTTATTACAGGATTTGGAGAGTCCGCAACAGATCAAGGTATTTTCTGGGAAAGTTTAAATTATGCAGGGTTAAAAAAATTACCTATACTATTTATTTGTGAAAATAATATTTACTCCACATATTCACCACAAAAAGAAAGACAGAGCGGAAAAGGTATAAGCGAAAGAGCAAAAACCTTTAATGTAAGTTCAAAATCAATTTTTGGAAATGATGTTTGTTTAGTTTATAAAGAAATAAAAGAAGCACTGCATAAAATAAGAAACAACAAAGGACCTTTTCTTTTAGAAACTTTTACTTATAGGTACTCCGGTCATGTTGGACCTTTAAGTGATGATTTTAATGGTTATAGATCGTTAAAAGAAATTGAAAATTGGAGAAAAAAATGTCCAATACTTCTATTAGAAAGATTTTTAATTAAAAGGAAATTATTAAATCATAAAAAAATATCAAAAATTGACAAACAGATCAAAGGTGAGATAAAAAATTGTTTTGATTTTGCAAAAAAAAGTAAATTTCCTCATTTCAATAATTGGAAAGACCTAAATTTATTTAATGAAAAAAAAAGAACTACTTCAAAAAGATTACTACCCACTTTAAAGCCTAAAAAATTAGATTTAAATCAAAAAATTGTACTTCCTAAAGGTTATTAATGACAATTTATAATAAAATAACTTACGCTCAAGCAATAAAGGAAGCTACTGATCAATCTATGAAGCTAGACTCTAGAGTGATTGCATTAGGACAATTAATTGACTATGAACCTGGTGTTTTTGGAACTACGGCAGGTCTTGTAGATAAATATGGAAAAAATAGAGTAATGGGTTTTCCGGTTTCTGAAAGTTTAATGACCTCGGTAGGTATTGGAGCTTCATTAGCTGGTAAAAGAGTTTTGTTAGTTCATATAAGAATAGACTTCATGATGTATGCGATGGATGCCATAGTTAATTGGCTTTCACTGTGGAGATTCAAATCTGACAATAGATCAAATTTACCTGTTGTTATTAGAGCTATAGTTGGAAAAGGCTGGGGTCAAGGACCTCAACATTCTAAAAGCTTTCATTCATGGTTTGCACATTTACCAGGTATTAAAGTTGCAATGCCATCAACTGGCTTTGATGCAAAAGGATTATTGATGGAAAGTATATTTAGCGAAGATCCATCAATAATAATAGAACATAGATCGTTGTTTAATCTTAAAGATTTAGTCCCTCAAAAACCTTACAGAATTCCATATGGTAAAGCTTTAATAAGAAAAAAAGGTTCGGATGTAACTTTGGTAGCTTTAGGTTGTTTGGTAGTTGACTCGCTAAAAGCTGCTGAAAAGTTATCTAAACAAGGAATTTCTGTAGAGGTGATTGATCCAAGAACACTCTCACCATTAGACTTAAAAACAATTTTAAAATCAGTTAGTAAAACAAGGAGATTATTAGTTGCGGACCCTGGATGGCATTCTTTTGGAGCGGCGTCTGAAATTATTTCTTCAGTATCTGAAAAAAAATCATTAAGTTTAAAATCAAACCCTAAAAGGATTACATTACCTGATAGCCATACCCCAATGAGTTCAAGGCTTGAAAAAAAATATTATATCGGCGAAAAGGATATTATTTTAGGAATAAAAAATTTATTAAAATAACTATGCATATACTTGTAACTGGTGGCTGCGGATACACAGGAACTGTGTTAACTGAAAAACTTTTAGAATTAGGTCATAGAGTTACAGTTGTTGATACTCAATGGTTTGGAAATTATTTAAAGCTAAACAAAAAATTAAAAATAATTAAAACAGACATAAGACATACCGATAAAATTCCATTAAAAGGTGTAAATACTGTTGTCCATTTAGCTAATATCGCTAACGATCCAAGCGTTGATTTAAAACCACAATTATCATGGGAGGTAAATGTTTTAGCTACCCAAACATTGATTCAAAAAGCAATTCAAAATAAAGTTAAACATTTTTTATTTGCAAGTTCAGGTTCTGTGTATGGTGTTAAAAAAGAGAAAAAAGTAACTGAAAAATTATCTCTAGTGCCTATTTCTACTTACAATAAAACTAAAATGATAGCTGAAAGAATAATTGAAAGTTATGAAAAAAAAATTAAATACCATTGTATACGACCTGCAACTGTGTGTGGTTATTCAAAGAGAATGAGATTAGATGTAACAGTAAACATGTTTGCCCATCAAGCTTTAACAAAAAGAATAATAAAAGTTTTCGGAGGTTCTCAAATAAGACCAAATATTCATATTCAAGATTTAATAAATGTTTATCTTCATTTCATTCAAAATCCAAAAATAAAAAGCGGTTGTTACAATGCTGGCTTCGAAAATTTGAAACTTATAGATATAGCAAAAACAGTTTCAAAACTAATTCCATCAAAAATAAAAATATCAAAAAATATCGATAAAAGATCATACAGACAGTTTTCAGGAAAACTTTTATCTACTGGATTTCAAAGAAAATTCTCAATTAACGATGCCATTATTGAGCTTAAAGAAAAATATAATTCTGGCGGCCTGAAATCAAATACAAAATGTTATACTGTTAAATGGTTAAAAAAATTAAAAGTTTAATTATGGGAAAAGAAATAAATTTACTTAAAAACTATCCTGCTTCAAAAAGAAACATTTCTGAAAGAGCTAATTTTAAGACGGAAGAAGTTAGAAAAATTGCAAGACAATTTGGTCGAGAATTTTTTGATGGAGATAGAATGTATGGTTATGGAGGTTTTAATTATAATGCTAAATATTGGAAACCTGTTGTGCCAACGCTTAAAGAATATTGGAATTTAAATTCAAAAAGCTCAATGCTAGATGTGGGGTGTGCAAAAGGTTTTATGCTTTATGAAATTTCAAAATTTATTCCAAAAATAGATATTAAAGGTGTGGATATATCTAAGTATGCAATTGAACATTCACACCCTGAAATGCAAAAAAATTTGCAAATAGCAAGCGCAGATAACCTACCTTTTCCTGATAACAGTTTTGATGTAGTAATTTCTATTAATACTATTCATAATTTAGATAAAGATGGGTGTAGACTAGCTTTAAAAGAAATTGAAAGAGTATCAAAATCTAATGCTTTTATTACTGTTGATGCGTTTAGAAATGAAGAAGAAGAAAAAAACATGGTTGACTGGAATTTAACTGCTAAAACAATAATGTCAGTTGAAGAATGGAAAGTATTTTTTGATGAAAGTGGATATAGTGGTGATTATTATTGGTTTATACCTTAATTAAATGAAATTATGAAAAATTCATCTACAGCAAATTCTTTTTATGAAAGACAATTAGATTTTGGTAAAAAAGCTTTTTCCGAAGGTAACATATTACCCCGAAGATATGTATTTGTATTGACCAATTTATGTAACTTAAAATGTTCTTTTTGTTTTCAAGAAAGAAAAAAAAGAGAAGATCGTATGCACACGGAGGATTGGTTGAATTTAATTTCTGAAATACCTAATGACTCAAGAATTACTTTGACTGGAGGGGAACCACTAGTATTCAAAGACTTTGATAAAATATTTTCTAAATCAAATGAAAAATCAGAGACAAATATAATTACAAATGGATTACTATTAAGTGACCATAAAATTGAAAAGCTTTTATCAGAAGAAAATTTTAAGGTTCTTGGGGTGTCAATAGACACAATAGGAAATACAAATCGAGATTTCAAAAAGAATCAATGGGAAAATCTAGTTTCTCAACTTAAAGAATTTGTAAGTCTTAGAGATCAAAAGAGTCATGAAGCTGCTTTAGATATAAAAACTGTAATACTTGATGAAAATATCGATGATTTATTTGAAATACATAAAATGGCAGTCAGAGATTTAAATGCAGATACTCATAGTTTACAAATGTTAAAAGGAGCCGACATTCAACATTCAGATTTAATGTTTAATTTTAAAGAGATTAACAATCAATATAGCAGTTATAGATACAAAAAATTTTCTAAATTTGTAGATCAATTAAATCTAATAAAGGAATATGATTTAAAATATGGTTATAAAACCTATCTACACCCAAATTTATTGAATTTTTCAAAGAAAGAAAGATTTAGTACTGAAGAACTTGAATTTTTAAATAATGAAAAACATGAATCAAATTTTTTCTCTCCATGTTACATTCCTTGGAGTAGCGTTCATGTTAACGTAGACGGTAATTTATTTCCATGTATGGCTGTACCAATGGGAAATGTAAAAACTACCAAACTTGCAGATATTATTTTTTCAAAAGATTTTAATAAATTTAAGAATATCATTGGAAAATGTGGGACCATAAATGGATGTAATCGATGCGGATATTTGAGACCTAAACAGAGTATATAAACATGTTTGTAAGTAAAATTGAAAAAAAAATTAGTGAATTGTATCTAAAAAAAGGCTTTGTAATTCACAACATTAATAATCTAAAAGATCTTAATTGGATAAAGAATACTTATTTAGAGATAATTCAAAAAAATATTCCAAAAATAAATAAGAAAAATAATTCAAATATTTTTAATAATATTCATAAATATATAAAACCATCAAAGTTAAATATCTTTAGGTTAGATGTGATAAATCAAATTCACAAAAAAAAAGATTTTAGAGAAAAATTTTATAAAATTTCAAAAGAGTTAGTTGATATTATTGTTGGAAATGAAATAGCAATGCAATTAAGGATAGGTTTAAGCATCCAACTTCCGGGAGATGAAAGCTCACTTTTGCCTATTCACGCTGATACGTGGACTGGTGTTTCCCCTTATGAGTCGGTAGTCTGGCTACCTTTAGTTGACTGTTATAAAACAAAATCAATGTTCATTTTGCCCGCAAATAAAGTTCATAAAATTGGAAATATATTTAATGAAAAAAAAATAATTAAGAGCCATGATATTTTTAAAAGAATTGAAAAAGATTTAATTTGGTTAAAAGTAAAATATGGTCAAGCAGTCATATTTGATCATTCGCTTCCACATGGAAATGTAGTTAACAATGAAAAAGAAACTAGGTGGTCAATGAATTGTCGATTTAAAAGTATTTTTACACCTTATAAAGACAAAAAATTAGGTGAGTACTATGAACCTATTACTTTAAGACCAGCTTCTAAAAGGGGAATGGAATATAAATATCCAAATGAAAATTAAAACAGTAAGAGGCTACATCTTTTCAAGAAAATTTTTAGATGAAAGAGTACCCCAACATGTTCAAAACATTGTGATTAGGGATTATTGCAAAAATAATAATCTACAATATTTGCTTAGCTCAACCGAATATATTCTTGAAGATAGTCATTTAATGATGCAGCAGTTAATGAATGAGATTAAAAAAACTGATGGAATAGTAGCCTATAGTCTTTTTCAACTTCCAAAAATTAAGGAAAAGAGAGAGAAAATATATCAAAAAATACTAAAAAATAGAAAAGAACTTCATTTTGCAGTAGAAAAATTAAAGATTACAACTAAACAAGACACTTCATTAATAGAACAGATTTGGTTGATAAAGCAAACACTCCCTTTAACCCCCGATATTTTAAAAATAAAAAAATATTTTAATTAAATTTAAATAAAATTAATAAATGATAGACAAAATCAACATTTTGTTAAACATTGCTCAAAAAAAAAGATTAATTACTTTATTAGTTTTAATCTTTTCTGCTTCTTTACTTGAAATGATTGGAGTTGGAGCAATACCCCTTTTTTTAGGACTTTTACTTGATCCATCTAGATTTACAGAGTTTTTTTCAAATTATAGTTTTTTTGAAAAAATAAATTCAATTAACTATGAGTATCAAATAGTTTATTTTGGTTTAATTTTACTTGTTTTTTTTATTTTAAAAAATTGTTTTCTTTTTTATGTAAATTATTTTCAATCTAAATTATCAAAAGATCTTAACGTAGAAAATTCCAAAAAAATTTTCTCTTATTATATCAATTCTTCATATTCTATTCTTCTCAAGAAAAATCCCGCTATAATTACAAGAAATATTTCAGGAGATGTAATCAATGCTAACTTACACTTATTATCTTTAATAAATTTATTAAGAGAGTTTTTACTTATTTTAGTAATATTTATTTTATTAATTTTTGTAGATTTTTTTTCAACTTTATCAATATTTGTCTTGATGGCAATATTTGTTACTTTCTTTTACTTTTTCGTGAGAAAAAAAATAATCCATCTTTCAATATTAAATCAAAAACTTAGAGGCATACAAATTAAAATGATAAATCAAATATTTGGTTCTTTTAAAGAAACAAAAATTTACTCAAAAGAGAAAGTTTTTGAAAATTTTTTCGGTGAAGCAACAGTTGGGGTCGAAAAGGTAAATTTTTTTAATGGTGTCATAAATAAAATACCAAAACTTCTTATTGAAATTTTTTTTATTACAGGAATTTTATTAATTATATTTTTTACAATTGCAGAAAATAATAGAATTATTGATTTAATCCCCACCTTAACTTTTATGGGTGTAGCAGTTATTCGATTAATGCCAGCATTTGGATCTATTACTATTTTAATGAACAG
>MDTC01129699.1_pt1 | contig 11317 bp, 16 predicted proteins | sample 811181 | NCBI WGS metagenome assembly MDTC01 (sample SAMN05326644, study PRJNA326480) | marine metagenome | isolation source: seawater | place: Pacific Ocean: North | collected 2011 | reverse complement strand
GTTTGACACCCCCCGAACCACTCGCATGGAGCATTGATGAATTGAGACAATTTTCGACCTACGCCTGGAACAAGTCTTGAGCCTCATCGAGAAGCTCATTTCCAACTTCATCCAATTCTTGTGTCTTCAGCCACTCAATCATTAATTTCAGATCATCCGGATGGATTTCAGGGGCTGGAAGTGGCTCGCCAACTGAACGAGGAGCCGCATTGTGTACGGCATCGTCCATGGTCTGGGCTTGAGAATTGAGACCCGAGAGTCCCAAGTCAATCCAATGCAAACCAGATTCAATTGCAGCATCGAGCATTTCGGTTTGACGAAATCCATGGTGTGAAATCCAGAGATTTCTGAGTGCAGAGTGTATGTGATTCTTTGCCACTAGCAACTCTGCAGCATTTCGACGTGATATCGAAACAATCTCGATATGATGTGGACCATTTCTAGAAATTTCAGAATGCATTGCTAAAGCCATGCCCAATTCACCGCGGTTCTGGTGCCATTTTGCCATATTCAAAATACAAAGTCCGTGCCAACGATGGCCTTCGGAAAGGGCACCAAGACGTTCCATCGCCCAACGCAAATCAGCACCAGCTTGTTCATGTTCACCGATACTTGCACGCAAAATCCCCCATTCCATTCGGATTCTAGCTTCCAATAGATGATCCCTGTGTTCCTTCGTTCGACTGATTTGCAATGCAGATGCAAGGTGCTGTTGAGCCAATTCTGCGTTGTTTTGTAACTGTGCACTTCGAAAGTGGAATATTGACTGCTCAATTTCGTTGAGACGGTTCAAGAACATGCTGACGATTTGAGGCTCACCTTGACCCAACGCTTGCTCACAGATTAGGAGATAATCATGGGGTTCGGATGAAACATAATCAGAACGGGAGCCAGAGCAAATCTCGTTCACAATGGTCTCAGGGTTCATTGAAGCGACTCCTGTGTACCCATCAATATGGAAATAAAACCTGAACGTGCATCCGTTTCATCGATGGTCCCCGTCCAACCTGCAGCACCTGCATGGCCGCCACCTTCTCCACCACTTCGAATGACCATTTGCTCCATTAGTTGACCAAGGTGGATTCCCTTGCTTGTTGTTTTAGCAGTGGCCCTGGCAGTCAATCTTGTCTGGCCTTGATGTCGCCGACAAACAAGGGCAATATCAGCACCTGCAGAAATGAGGGAGCGAGCTACAATTCCTTCGTTTGTACCGGCCCTTGTATGTGACAAGAACCAGTGCCCTGTGTCCAGAGTTTCGACACGAGACAATGCTTTGGCAATCGCAACACGCTGTGAATTATTGAGTTCAACGGATTCCATGTCCTCAATAAATTCACTAAATTCAATTCCATCAGATGAGGCCAAACGCCCTGCTGCTAACAAAGCGTCACCATTTGCGTGTCTAAACCGTCCGGTATCTGTGACGATACCTGCCAAGAGTAATTGACGTGATGCAAAGTCAATACGTTCATTGTCAACCGATTCTGCCCAACTCAGGATTATTTCAGCAGTTGAATTCGTATCCCAGTTGAGATATAAATCACTATCTTCCAAATCAAATGGATCCCCTGCTGAGTGATGGTCAATCACGCACTTCGGCACATTTGGTAATTGAATACCCAGTTGACTTGGCCCTGCGGCATCGACGATAATGACTCCCCCGAGGTTTCTGGGCCATTCGACACGTTCAGGATCCATTAGCAAAAAGTCAGTGCCTGTTTTCTTGAGCATCGAACGTGCAATTGTTGACAGATGAATTCCACATGCTCTTGCCTGACGTCCGATGATTTTGGCCATCGCACAAGCGGAGCCAACAGTATCCATATCTCCATTCCTATGAGTCAGAATTGCGATTGCACCCCGTTGAATCGACGTGGAAATCCACTGGTTGAGACGCTCTAGGTCATCAACACGAGATTGCTGCAAATCATCACCTATTGTGCCTCAAATTGCTTTACTGCAGACTCATATGAGGTGCGTAATTCCGTCTCTTTCTGCTCTAAGTTGGTCGCGTGGTTGGAAAGTTGGGTGCAAGTCTCGGACAAACTCTGCTGTAGTGCATCAATATCATCGACCTGAACCAATAACGGACCCACTTGTTGGTAGATTGCACTATCCGATGATTGGTTGCTCAGATGTGCAATTGTACCTTCTAATTCCCGAATCTGTGTTTGTACAGATACAAGCTGTTGCGCAACGAGTTGCAATTCTTGCACGATTTGTTCAAGTGGTACTGTGGACATCTTTAATCACCAATGGTTTCCAATATTTCACTCGCTGCTCGAAGCGACCTCATAGTTGAATTGTACTTTGCACGTAAATCAGATGCGCTTTTCCCCTCGATGATTATCTCAAGATTCTGTTCGCCGATCTTTTCGCTGGCTACCTCCTCACAAGCCAAACTTGCAAGGAGAGAATCTGAATGTTCATTCGAAATACGAATGGTTGCAGACCATGGATTACTCTTCTTCGTCACCGCTTTCAGCCTCCGATTGAGCACGCTCGTATTCGATGGCTTTCTGTGATGCGATTACGGCCATATCGGTTGCAGTTGCACCCTCTAGACCGCGTCGAATGATTCTGTTGTTCGCGTCACTGGCACGGGTAAACGGCTCCCATACGCCACCAGCAAACGTGTGATCGCACTTCTTGCAATGCCAGATGCCACTGGCTTGGCGTCTGACCTTCTGATACTGACAGACCGGGCAAGTGTAAGATCGCTTGACCTTGGAAATCGCGGCTCCCGCTCGGCGTCTTACACTGACACCATATCGGCTACCAAATCGTGCTGTTGCACCTGTCTTTTGTGTTCGCTTGCTCATTGTGATTCCTCCAATTTGTGAATGATTTCTCTCAGTTCTGCACATCGAGTTTGAGCGGCATCCATAATCTCGCTGAATTCGTCGGCGGTGAATATTCCTCTTAGACCCTTCTGGAGAGAATGAACATGTCCTTCATCGCCAAGTGTAATGTGGATTCGTTCATCTCCACCCAGTTCTTCTCTCTTGGTTGCATCGTATACAAATCGGCCACCCACCTTCTGGTAAGAACACATAATCGGTGTACCTGATACACCCAATTTGTAGTCCTCACCGACGTCGAATCGCTCTGCAGGAACCGTTGCGGTCCGCAATGCTGCGATGGCTGCAAGAGCAAAAGCATCAAACAGATTTCCATCGTCACTGATTGCAAATAAATCGAGGATGACTTGCCATGCCTTTTCACCAGGTAGAATGCACAATTCGTTCGTATCGATACATCCGGATTCGCGGATTCCTCGATCAACAACACGACCCATTTCGATACTCTCTTCGGAAGGGGGTCCTGGTTCCCAGTTTGGACCGCAAACCGGGCGGATTTCTGCACTGGTCATTAGGCCACCCTGGGTAGGTCGATCTGGATAGGGTGTCATGATTTGGAACTTCACACCAGCTAATACGATGGTATCTCCCATGCGAACTCGGCAGGACCCTTCGGCATTGCCTAAGCAATCGATTTCGATTTCGATATCGCGACCTGTGAATTTGTCTCGTCCATCAAGGCGCTGGTCATCAGCCGCCAAGTCTGCCAAACTCTGACGAAGTAGTGCTGGGATAATTGGAACAGACATCAGGACTCACCTCCATATCGCTTTTGCAATGCTTCGATCATGATGGCGTGTACCTCGTGTGCCGCCTTGATGTTGTAATCCCAGGCAGTCTGGAATTCATCCATGCTGAGATCTCCGTCCATTTGGAGGAAGACCAATTCATCGGTCATCGGTAGAATACCCATCGGCAAATCTGCTTCACCATAGTTGTCCTCTGGCTTGTTCAAATCCATCAGCACAATACCGTTACACTTGCCGGCTGCAACACTGACAACCATGTCAGACATCGGTATCCCAGCATCTGCCAAAGCAACACTGGCAGCGGTAATTCCGCAACATCGTGTTCCAGCTTCGGCACATATAATCTCAATCTCAACACGGATTTTGCTGCGCGGATATAGTTCAAGGTCGACAACACTCTCAAGAGCGTCTCGCGTAACCTTGCTGATTTCTCGACTTCGGCGATTGAAACCAGGTCGGATTCGATCCGATGTACTGAAAGGTGCCATGTTGTATCGAACATCTAGAATCGCTCGATCTTGGCGTTGAATCTTTCTTGGATGAGCCTCCATTGGCCCATAAACAGCAGCAATTGCTTCGTTCTTACCCCACTTGATGTATGCGCTACCGTCAGCGACGGGGACCACACCACACTCAATTTCGACAGGGCGCATTTCATCGGCTTTTCGACCATCCTCGCGGATGCCGTTTTCGTCCATGCATTGATAATCTCCATATCCCATATTTTCACTTCCTAACTCTCACTCACTCAATTGCCAACGCATCAATACGCTCTTTCAGACCGGGTACATGTGCAGTTTCTCGAATCACATCGAGAGCTCCACGAATCGATCGCATGCCATCATACTCTCCATCTAACCAAATACGGCCATTTTGTCCAATGACCATTCTGGATTGACCAAGATTTTTCAGGGTTTGAAGCATTGCTCCGCCCTTTCCAATGACTTGAGGAATAATATGTGGAGGTATTTCCTCCAAAAGACCTGATTTTAATTTTCGAAGGCCCATGCCTTTCATTGTGGCAACTGCAGAATGAGTTTCGTCCACTTCCTGAACGCGGCAGAGTACCGCGTCACCTACGTCGAGATGCTCTCTTACTGCACCAAATTCAACTTTCCATGGAGCAAGACTCATTGGGAGAATTGCATTGAATGATGCACCTATATCGAGAAACCAGATGTTGTTCGTCATGCCTTCTACATACCCAACGACCAGGTCTCCTGCCCTAGGTACATATCGGCTGCTTAGTGGGTCAATGCTGACCGTTGTTCCATCTTTTCTCAAGGATCCCATGCGCATGGCCACAAATTCGCCATTGATTTGACGAATCCCATGACCTGCCTCGACGCCATCTTGTGCGTCGATACGCTCGCCTGGATAGACGAGCCGCACAGCACCCGAGTCGTGCTCGGTGGGGGTGCTGTCTTCATTCATTTCGTATTCACTCCGGCCCGCCGACTAAACTCCCCTCTTTAACGCTGCCCACCCCGTAGGGGTGTTCAATAACGTGTCAATTGAGCTCTTTTACCTCTGTATTTGGGTCTCTTTTGGCGACCTTGGACAAGTATTCGCCCTTCATCCCAGCAGGAATCTCAACCACAAAGGCCCAATCTCCGTTTTCCAACCATTGCTCCTTGATGACATCATTGCGGACTTCACGGTGTACAGAACCGTACGCAGATCCAGAAACTCGGAAAGCCAAGTTAATCGTTTCAAATGATAATGGAATAACGGGACGAAGTACCTTGACTGCATCCTTGATTTGACGTGTCACAGAAAGGAATGGATCAGGATTCCATCGCAATTCATCCAGTGCGAGTTCAATCCTTGTTACGGGGTGCGGAGTTTTGCTACGAGGGTCAATGGCTGTTCTGGAAATTTCGGTGATGATTTGCTGACGTTTGTCAGCGATCATTTGACGTCGCTGTGCCGTTGTTAGCTGTATCGAACCATTCACCAATATACTGTGAACACAATCGTGTAAATCCATGGTACCAAACGTGGACATCATTTTCTCTTCAGTGGGCCTTTCGCCACCACGAGCATCGTGCCAAATTTCATCTGTTGCCAATAAGTCGTCAAGACTGACACTTTCGGGATCTGATTTGAATTGCTCAACCAGTTCAGGGTCAACTAAAATTTCGTAACGCTTACCGCCTTTCTCTAAACGAGCAACGACAGCATCATCCAGACTAACCATGGTCGACCTCATTCATCATATGCAGGTTTTAGCTTGTCAATGTGAGCAATGGTTTCTTGTCTGCTTAGCACACGATAACCATCGGCATCCACAACTGCAATCTCAACCGCATCTTTGTTGAGTTTGGCTTCGATAGATTCACGAAGCGCTTCAAGACCCATCTTGATTCCTGCATTGAGAGTCATGTTGGGTTTCCAATTGTTTTCGAAGTGGTCGATGACAACATTTCTACCACGCCCGATTGCACCTGCGTGATAAGACTGGTAGGCACCTGAAGGATCGGTTTCATAGAGATGCAGACCATTGTCGTCTACACCAGCGATCAGAAGTGCTGTACCGAATGGCCTTGAACCACCGTACTGAGTGAATGATTGTTTGAAGTCGCAAATGCGCTTGGCCAGTGCATCAACTGGAATGGTGTCACTATATGTGATACGATTGACTTGGCACTGGACACGAGCGCGGTCGACCAATTGCCGAGCATCAGCGACAAGCCCGGAAGTTGCAAATCCGATATGGTCATCGATTTTGTAGACCTTCTCGATTGATTCTGGGATAATGAGTCGACTTGAGATACGCTTGTCGACGACCAAAATAACTCCGTCACGGAACTTCAGGCCCGCGGTGGTTGTGCCACGCTTGACTGATTCTCTCGCATACTCAACCTGAAACAATCGACCATCCGGACTGAATGTTGTAATTCCGTGATCATACCCTCTACCACTTGGCTGCATATTATCCCTCTTTCCTGCCACGAAGACCCCTAAGAACCTTGTCGGCTAATCACTGCGCTACATTGGAGGTTCTTCAACCCAAGGGACGGCGAATCTATTGACCCGCAAGATTTAGCACACCTATGCGAGTCCTGGTTTTGAGCTCAGGGGGCAAGGATTCGTCTTACGCAACATGGTGGTCAATGATGCGTGGATGGGATGTTGCCGGGATGGTAACTGTAAGAATCACAAGCTCGGATTCAATGATGTTTCAAGTCCCTTCAACTGCTTTGGCTGGATTGCAAGCGGCCAGTGCTGGCATCCCTTGGCTACCGATACCGATCTCCGGTGAAGAAGAAACAGAGATGCAACACCTTGAGTTTGCACTGGAAAGTGTAATTCGGGGGAGTCTCAAACAACGTTCAGGCATTTGGAGTACAAATGAAATCGAATCCGTGGAGTGGCCAGAGGGTTGGATGTGGCCAGAAGGATTGAGTCGATTAAGACCGAACCTTCCGATTGATGCCCTGGTGATCGGTGCGTTACGTAGTGATTATCAGAAAACAAGAATCGAGAGAATGTGCCATCGTTTAGGAATCAAATCCTTTTGTCCACTGTGGCATCACAACAGTATTGAGCACATGCGAGACTTGGTTAAACACAATCACAAGGTAATGATGACGTCCGTGACATCTGATGGACTGGATGAACATTGGCTGGGACGAATACTCAACCTGGAAAACTTGGAAGAGTTGGAGCAGCTTGCGAAAAAATTCAGATTTCACGTTGATGGTGAGGGGGGCGAATTCGAGACGGCAGTATTGGATGCACCTTGGATGAAACAGCCGATTCGAACCCATCAGACTACACATTGGACTGGTCGCCGCGGATGGCTAGATATTTGGGCTGCGGAATTAGTGTGAATACTAAGGGAGGTACTGCGGCACACTCAAAACCAACCCGCGTTACCCCAAAAACAGGTGCTCTCATGCCAGTAAGCCCCCTAGATTATCGATATGGAAGAGATGCAATTAAGGCGATTTGGAGTCAAGAAGGACGCCATGCGCGACAACTGGAAGTTGAACGGGCACTGATTTGGGCACACAATCAACTCGGGCGGGTATCGGATGAGCACTATGCGAAAGTGGCCTCTATCTCAAATCCAGAAACTGTAACTGCAGAAAGGGTCGATGAAATTGAACGTGAAACACGCCACGACATTATGGCCTTGACCAAGGCCATGGCTGAAGCCGCCGGAGAAGCAGGTTGGTGTATTCATCTTGGAGCTACCAGTAATGACATCGTCGACACAGCTGTTGGGCTACAAATCAAGGATAGTGTTGAGATTCACCGAGAAATTCTCGTGACACTGATTGGCACATTGGCAGACCTTGCTGAACGTGAGCGAGATACCGTCATGCTTGGACGCACTCATGGCCAAGCTGCGGTCCCGATCACTTTCGGTCTGAAAGTGGCTGTTTTCTTAGATGAATTTCGCAGACACTTGGTGCGGCTTGATGAAATCCATGATCGCGTTTGTGTTGGTAAATTCCTAGGAGCAGTCGGTACGGGAGCAGCCCAAGGAATAAATGCACGTGAATTACAGCGGCTCATCCTCACACATCTTGATCTGAGTGTGCCAATGGTCACCACGCAAGTGGTCGGTAGAGATCGCTACATTGAATGGGTCTCTTGGATGGCCAATGTCGCAACTAGCGTTGAAAAATTGCTTCAAGAAATTCGCAACTTGCAGCGTAGCGAGATTGCTGAAGTGGGGGAGTGGTTCGATACAGAGAAACAAGTGGGGAGCAGTACAATGGCCCACAAGCGAAATCCAATCACAGCAGAAAATGCGTGTGGACTTGCACGAGTTGTTCGCTCCTTCATTATCCCATCCTACGAGAACGCGCTGCTTTGGCATGAGCGTGATTTGGCGAATAGTAGTGCAGAGCGATTTACTCTATCTCATGCGGCTATCTTGCTGGACGATGTGTTGGCAAAGTCAAATCGAGTCATGTCAAAATGTGTTGTCGATACAGAAAATATGATTGAAAACATAGAGAGGCAAAACGGACTGGTCATGGCCGAGAAAGTCATGATTGAGTTGGTAGATGGAGGCATCCCACGTGATGAAGCACACGAAATCCTCCGAACTGCCAGCATGGATTGTATCTCCCAAGGAATTCATCTTCGCGAGATTTGTTCTGAAATCGAAGCCATAACAAGTCGCTTTACAACTGAGCAAATTGAGGCTATGTTCAACCCAGCAAATCACATTGGTGTATCTGGAGAATTGGTCGATGAGGCCGTAGCACTGGCTAGGGGACAAATCTCCCAAAATTAGGCAGAGGCGAGCAAAAACAGTATGCCACCGGTAACTGCTGCAAATCCAAACAGCATGACGATCATAGCGTGTGGACCAAACTGGTTAGTGTCCAAAAAAGCAACGCGGAATATTCCCCCACTACTCGTCATCCCTGAAATCAAGCCCACATCGTCAGGTTGCTCATCAAAGTATGGCAAATCTCGTCGAGGAATCCGATCCAAATTGTCGAGGTTGAACTCACCCTCATCTGAGGATTTGCCCTTGGCCATGTGTGTCCACTTGCTGTCAATCGTATATCGCTTGTGCCGCCACACTCCTCAAGAACCGCGGTGCTGACGCAGGTCTATGTTGCCCGCAATCGTTGGAGGTGTCCACCTTGCAGTTGAGGGGGGCTGTGGTGGCACAACCGTTGGTTTACAAATGGCCAGAAAAGTTCTCAAACAGCAAAAACATGTGGTCTGGATATGTCAAGAGATGCCTGATGGGGATAGATTCGGGCAGTTGTTCGAAGATGTCAGTCCTGCAGCAGTTTCGAGGATGCACCTTATTGCGGTCGGTGAACAAACTGAACAAGGTGTGCAGTCAGCCTGTGCTCTGCTTCGGGCCTTGAAGAATATCGAACTCGTGGTCGTCGATGATTGGACTGATAAAACTGGACGAGCGAAATCAAGTGTTCAGAAGTCAATGCTTAACTTGTTCAAGGAAACTACTTCCCGGAGTGTTTCTCTTTTGGCCATCTCTTCCGCTTATGAGGATGCGAATGGAGCAGGTTGGAAATCTAGAAAATTAGAGCTTGATCAGACTTGGTTCCTGCATCGTAGTCCACTCGATACAATGCGACGAGAATTACATACGCCTGAGCAAATACACCAGCTGGTGCTAGGAGATGCTGGTTTTACTCCTCATAAGTGAGGCCCTGTGACTCGGCCGCTTGCTCAAGCAAATCCTGCATTTCATCTAGAGCAGCCTCATCAGGGTCATCGAACTGAGATGGATTGATTGCCGTACCACTCAACTCATCTTGACCCGCAATGGCAGGTTCATCTTGAATGCGTGCAAGATTTCTGTTTCGCAAGCGCCAGATGTACAAAATTAGGCCAAGTGTAATGATTATCATCGCATATTTGCCCAGTTCAGTTGTGTCGGCCATACCTCGTCGAGCACCATTCAGCATTCAGACTTACCGATACGATTGAGAGGTTTGGAAAGGTGGCGCCTAGAGGAAATAGGTGGTTCTACCCACTGGCATTCAATTACATCAAAATCCCAGTATTCTTCGACTTCTGAATCACAATTCGGACACTTTAGTTTCTGGTTAACACCTTTCGATTTGTATCGAGTACCACACACACATTTTGGTCGCCTGAAATTTCTCTCCCCACGGATTAATTTCAATTTCTCGAGATGATACGCATGGTTTGAATGCAGTCCACACCAGCGAATTATGTCGCCAGGTTTGAGTGATTGTGCCAATTTGTTGACGGGGCCACCTTTGGCAAATACGAGTAGAGTTTTTCCTACATCGATTTCAACGTGGCCTCCCTGCATGACCTGAGTACTGATGACAGTGGACTCCTGACTCCCCTCCAAGTGATCACCTGTGGCTTGGTTACTGCGAAATGCGCGATGGGACTTGGACTGTTCAACAGGATACTTTTGCAAAAAATCATGTGCCCTGAGCACATCAGATTTCTCTTCACCTCGGATTCCATAGAGGACTGGACAAGGTGTTCGAGGGGCAATTAAACTGCGATTTGCATTTGGGTCACGATTCAAAATGGTTCCCGGGAATTTTTCCGCCATTTCAATCACAGGACCTGGCGGAACATTTCGCATACCGGTACTTTGTCTCCAAGCAGTGCATTCCCATGTCCAGTCACGTTCACCCCGCCAAGCAATTGCAGCACTGGCTCCAATGACTCCCATGTATCCAGTATCGGTATTCCACATTTGGAAATCAACAGCAGCCAAATCGATCATTCGTTGCTCTAATTCCACATGGTTTCTGACGGTTTCCCAGTACAAATTTTCTGGTAACTGCGCTCTAGTCATGAGTAGAGTAGGCTGTGCTGAATGCTCTTGCCCATCATCCACAACTGCATGATACTTTGATTCAAACCAAAGGCCCAATATTCGCTCGAGCAAATGAGCATTGTCACACTGTACCGATGCTGCAAGAGCGGCATTACCACGAGTGCGCTGTGGCGCAAATGGCCACAAGCGCACCAATCGTGCATCATGAATCTGAATATCTGAGTTTGTGAGTGTATTCAGGAGATCGTTGAAATCATAAGTCGTGCAACCATGTTCACGCTCGTCAGTATCGTCCAACCCAATCCAAAATGTCGAGGAAACCTCGACGTTCATATTTCCAGAGCATCACCTTCGTCATCATCATTTAGCAAACGGTCGATAATCCCGACTAAACCAACATCAGGATCGACCCTAAATCCACGCACACCATGCTG
>MDTC01080826.1_pt1 | contig 11317 bp, 8 predicted proteins | sample 811181 | NCBI WGS metagenome assembly MDTC01 (sample SAMN05326644, study PRJNA326480) | marine metagenome | isolation source: seawater | place: Pacific Ocean: North | collected 2011 | reverse complement strand
TATACTTGGAATACGCCGACGCGACTTTCAAACCATGCACCGAGTCCGATTTGTTGTGCTTTTCCAACTCTGCCGAAACGGCGTTGGGCACGGGGGCGAAAGTTCCCGGGTCAGAAGTCTTGGATTCCATGGGCAAAACGTACCGATTGTACTCGAACGATGACACGGTTGCGTTTGACGCCGCGGTGACTTTAGCTCTCGGCGTGGGCTTTAAGTTGTGGTACTTCTACTTATTCTACACGAAAACGAGAAAAGTAAAGGAGATTAAGGCCCAAATTGGAAATGTTGCCGCGGGATTGGCGAGGTAATTCTTTACTATTCACGTTCTGATTCGCAATGTGACAAGGACAAAACAATTTTTATACATTCTTTCGATTGGATATGTGCTAAATGCAATGTAAATAGTTTGAAATGACATTTCCTATCCCCCCCCTCTCTCTCGCATGTACTACGCTTTCTTCTTTATACCACCTATAGATAAGAGAGGTGGGGCGCGTCAGTAAATATTTATCATTGTACACATTGCTCACGTGCGCGCGCGAATAACTGCTTTTGTTACTGCATTATTACTATTTCTCCATTATTGCGCATTATGCGTCATAAAACTCGTCGCACTATTCGCCAAAACGTTCAAAGCGGTGTACCCGATCGTAAAATAGAAAGCCGGTCGAATTAACATGGACATGGCGTTTTGTGCATTCCCCGCTATACTATTCCCATCGATTACCTTGGCTTCTTTCTTATCGCACGCTCCTTCCACGTATTTCACGGACACTGAATTCACGCAGTGCCTTTCAGCGGTCGGGGTGAACCCTTCGTTTTCAAACACGTGGCCTAAATGTCCGTCGCATTTCGCGCAGACGATTTCGACTCTTCTCATTCCGAACGTGTTGTCTATATTTGTATCAACAGCTCCTTCGTAGCACTTATCGAACGCCGGCCATCCGCATCCGCTGTTGAATTTGGATTCCGCCGAGTACAAAGGATTTCCGCACCCGGCGCACACGAAGTGGCCTTCCGATGGGTAGAATTTATCGTATTCTCCGGTTCGTGCCGGTTCGGTTCCTTTCAGTCTCAAGACTTGATATTGTTGAGAGGTCAGTTCGTTTTTCCATTCGGCATCGGATTTCGTTATCTTTTCGGCACTCATGGCGGTGACTTTCACGGACGCCGATTTTGTTCTTTTGATAGATCTGAGCGCCCTTTGTGCTTTGCGGGTGATGAGAGAGACTTCAGAGGTCGATGCGGTACGCGCGCGCATCTTTTTCTGACCAAAAGCGGTCGAGGATTGTATTAGAAGTGACGATGTTATTGATGACGTTTTCGCGTATCTATTTTTTAAAGCGAAAAAATCTGTTCGACGTCTGCGTGCTTTTGCGGTACTACTACTTTCGTTTACATCTACGTTCTGCTAATTTCCTTTGTGCTCGCACCCGGGTACTCTGCACGCCCACTTACAATTATTGGTCATAAAACCTGGATTCTTCTCGCACTCTCCCGCGTTAGCCCAACCTTTACACCTCGAGTCTTTGTTTTCGCATCCCTCTCTCGGAGGTTTCGGACCGGGGATTTTATGATGAAAGGGTCTCGCGTGAATCCATTTGGTCATGGTCCATTTCTCGCCTTTGACAACTGGACACCCGGAGTGCATGCTCCTTTGATCGATGTCTCCTTCCGGAGTAATAGAAAAGAAGAGTAATCCATCGCCGCGTTTCGGCTTAAAGGCGACCCCGTTTTCGGCGCACTTTGAGAATTTTTGCCGCGCGTATTCGCTCTCTGGTTCAATCCAATCGGAATCCGGAAATGCGGTTTCTCCTCCTTCCTCCGTATCTTCTAAATACAGCAAAACAGTCGCGACCCGATGTCCACCTTCCGCACTCAACTGCGCCCCGGATTTAGTATTCTTCTCTCCCACATCGTGGTGCGCCGAATACTTCTCGCCGACGCCGTAGGAGAGAATCTGCATGTCTTCGCCGTTATACCAAGGTAACAGGGTAAATCTCTCTAATCTTTCCTCCACTTTCGTCACCACGGGATATTTCCCTCGTTGCAAAAAAGTCTGTCTCGACGTTCGAATTGGATCCACTTTGATTTCGCCGGTGACCGAATCGACCACCGTACTTCGTTTCATCAATGGCTTCGCGATGCGCAACACCTCATCGCATTCTTCCTCGGACATGATGTCGTGCAGAACGAACGCTCTCGGTTCCCAGCTGATCGGTTCCACCCACGTGCCGAGTTTTGACTCTTTGTTTATCGACGGTCGGTGTTTTTCGCCCAGCCAGCCCGGGAACCGGTTCGAATCTAACGCCTCCTGTTCGAATTCCAATTCGTTTGTGTTTGGAATCATCCCCGTCTTCGGCACGTCTCGCGCGTGCGCGCAAAACCACCCTCGTTTCGACAAAAGGTAACTCGCAACGACGCAGTACCTCATCCACGCAAAGAGGACAAAAAAATAACGCGTCGCGACCCCGCAAAGCCGCTGGTGTGCCCGTGTACGACGCCCTTTTCGTTCAACGAGTGTACTCATTATTATTATTGGTTTTGTGGAGAGACTTTTTTGGATGTGTCTCTGTTGAGAGAAGGTCGAAGGTGCCTCTCTTTTCCTCCAAAAATAAACCCTAAATGAATGTTTGGAAAAAAAGAGGGGGCATTTTTTATATCAAAATGCCACGTCACTTTTGATTGTGCGCGTAAACATACGTCGTCGTCGGTGGTGTTATCGGTGTTGGTGTCGTCGACGCATGGCCTTTATCCGGCACGCGGGAAAGGCGCTCTTCTCAAACGTGTTCTTCGAAAAAACGTCTTCCGTTCCTTTCTCTGGACGTCGCCGCTCTTTGTCGTCGTCTCGAACGACTTTGACGACTTTACTACTATCGCATCATCATCGGGTTCGACGAGGAACACAAAGCGCATTCGAAAGAGCTTCTTCGTCCAATACCACAACCATGTCGTCGTCCGAAAAATCGAACGACAACGACACCAATAATCGAAAAAACGTCGTGCTCGTCACCGGCTCGACCGGCCGCGTCGGGAAAGAAGTGCTTTCGTTACTTTCGACGCTCCCCTCGGAAAAGTGGACGGTCAGAGCCGCCACGAGAGATAAAAGTGACTACGCGAAAAGGTTAGGGGCGAGCGAGACGGTGGCGTTCGATTTAACGGAGAAAGAGACGTGGCCAAAAGCCATGGAAAACGTGACGCACTTCTTCTCCTCGACGCAAGACAAATACATCAAAGAACACATGGAATTTGCCAAGTTTTGCGCGCGAGACGAATCGATAAAAAAGAAGTTGCGACATATTGTTCGGATCTCGTGTTTCGGCGCGGATACGAACACGAACAAGTACGATAAGGATACGCACGCGTCTCGAGAGAACGCGCAGATTCCGCTGATGTTGCAACACTACTGGTGGAGTGAGGAATGTTTCATTGAAAATGGTTTTAAGGATATACTGACATCGATACGCGGGAACTTTTACATGAACCATTTGCTAAAGAACGAGTTAGATTCAATTCGAGAGAACGGCACGTTTACGAGTCCGTTAGGCGAGTGTAAAAATTCGTTTGTTTCCTGCAACGATATGGGAGAAGCCGCCTTCACGGTGTTGAAAGAAGGACCGGAAAGACACGGAAATAAATTTTACGACATCTGTGGAGCGGAATCGACGAGCATGCGCGACGTGGCTCGAATTTTAACCGAAGCGTTAAACTCGGACGTTGCGAAAGACTTGGACGTCGCCAAAGACGTTTTTGGTAAAACCATTTCGTACGTTCCTCAAGATCTAAAAAAGTTCGAGGAAGATTTCGGATCGACTCGAGCAGAATTCTTTGAGTATTTACAAAATGGATTCTATACTCGGTGTTCGCCAGATTTTTACAACTTGACTGGCAAACGGCCGTTAACGTATTACGAATACCTTACCACGAAAGGCGCGGCGGGCGATACGGGCATCGAGGAATTATTCAGCGCACAAGGTGCCTTATTTACCAAAGGTGTTGACGAGTTTAAAGATTTGTCGAGCGTTCAAAAGTAAAAAAGCGGACGCGTAGGAATAATAATATATAATAATAATACGGTACCGTGGTACCATACCACTGGTACACTTGGTACCAGTGGAACAGTAATAATACGTGTTGTTGTAATATTCAAGTCGTTACTTCCACTGCAGATACAAGCGTAAAAAAAAGAATTACACCAAAGAGAGAAAACAACGGCATTCATTTGTGCACGTCTTTGTCCGTTGCGTGCACGCGTAACACGCCTCGCGTTGAAAGCAGATACGGATGACGTCCACTACTTCATCCACGACGTGGCTCAACCATCCAATCTTGCGCCCATCGAAATCCGAGCGCGAGAAGTCTTCTTCGTTAGCGAAATCCCCTAGCAGTAATTCCCGATTGAAAACCGGATTGAAAACTATCCTATTAATCGTACACGGACAGAAGATTAAGGCGAAAAAAGGGCGAAGAGAGCTACAAATCGTAAGAGATGAAGCGAAGAAGTACTCTATTGATTGTTTAATCGAGAAAGAAACATCGTGTGAAGGGGATTGTATCAACATTGTGCGCGATTATGTATCCGGTGGTACCCCGACCAAACCAGATGCGATTTTCGTTCTCGGCGGCGACGGGACGTTGCGAGAAGCCGTGCAAGGATACGTTGAAGGGAGGAAAATAAAGCCGCTAATGGAAAACGAGAAACATGTACCGATAATGGCGTTACCGTGTGGAACTGGGAACAATTTCGCGAGAGATTTGAAATGTTTTAGTATTCAAGATTGCTTTCGATTGGCGTGCGAGAAAGGCGAGGCGAGAGATATGGACGCAGTGGAGATTGAGAGTCTAGGTGAAGATAAAAAGAAGACGAAAACGACGATGAGTATAAACGTCGTCACGTGGGGCCTGATACGAGACGCGGCCGAAACGGCAGAAAAAATGCGCTTTTTAGGCCCAATTCGGTACGATTTGGCTGGGTTTTATCAGATATTGAAAAACAAATCCAACGTCGCTTCGCTCACCGTCGAAACGCCTTCATCACAAATGAAAGGCTCGTGCACCAACGAAGAGTTCCTCATGCTCTGCGCCCAAAACACTCGCTGTTGTGGTCGAGGGTTCCACTTCACCCCACTCGCGAAACTCGACGATGGTCTCATTGATGTCGTCGTCGCCAAAAAATGTGGTTTGATGAAAACCGTTGCGCTTTTTGACGACTTAAAAGCGCCGAAAAATGGCGCACACGTAGAGAAAGATGACGTGCTTTACATCCAATGTAAAAGTTTAAAAATTGACACCGGGGACAGAGAAGGGTTGGTCGGAGTGGACGGAGAAGTGACGTTGAAAACACCGGTTAAGTTGAACTGTTTACGAGGTGCATTTTGTACTTTCGTCTAGTCTAAAATACCTCATTTTTCAAGTTTTAAAAATCATGCGTTCGAAAGTTGTAGTAAATGGCATTGAAAAGGGGGTCGTGCCACTCAATCGCCCAAAAGTTATGAAACGCATCCTTCCAAGACGTTCAAATCGTATCCCTAATTCTTCTAGCCTAGATTCAATCTACTTATTCGACGGAGATGAACACTTGTGTCCTTTAATCCAAACGAGAATTTCTTTAGATGATGATGATAAAAACGAGTCGAGTTATGCCCTCGATGTCGTCAAACCTCCATCAGTGGACGAGTTATACGACTGGTACCGGAAATACGATGGAAGAGATACCGAGGCGGATCCCTCTTGGGCAGACATTTGGCCAACGGAGATGGAATTGATTTTGAAATTAGTTGAAATCAAAAATTTGTCTCGTTCTTTCATCGAAGTCGGTGCCGGTTTATCTTTCGCGGGATTAATCCTAGCGAAACATTTTAGGAAGAAAGTGATGCTCTTAGACCGAGAACCGTTGAGTTTACACTGCGCGTTATCGACGGCGAAAGTGAATGGGGTGGAGGTTGTTTCGTGCGATATGTTTGAAGACGCGCAAGATGGGTCGGTTGCGGCCGCTGTCTTCGATTGGAGTAAAGAAGTAACGAGAGAGAATTTATATTTAAGGAACAGAGTTCAGATAATTATTGGAGCCGACGTTCTATACGATCCAGACACGTGTCGAGATTTGGCGTTCGCGTGTTCGATTTTAGGCGAGAAAGTGATTCTGTGCGAATTGAGAAGAGAACGCGCAATTGGTTTGCAATCGAAATTTTTCGACGAGTGCAAGAAGTTGGGCGCGACAAAGTGCAAGATTGACGAGGAGATGAGTAACGAGGAGCACGTATTTTTAGTTGTAGAGTTTTAGAGTAGCGCGTAGCGTTGTGTCATATATTACACTCATATTTATTGCTTCTTGCAGCAAAAGAGCCATTTCTCATCTTCGTCTTCTTCATTTCCTTCCTCCTCCTCCTCCTCATCTTCGACGAATGGAATCATCCAGTACCCATCCTTCTCGTCTTCTTGTATGCACGTGGTAAACACCGCCGGTTCGTAAAGCTCCACCTCACCTTTCGTGACGCTAAACCTCACTTGGTGTCTCTCTTTCCATCGTCTCAACAAGTTTGGATCCGGAAGCATTTGAAACACGTGGTCGCGCATCTCGTCGTTGGAGATCAAAACGGCGTTCTCTCCGGCAACTAATGCGGCATAGAGCCAATACCAATCGTCGTTTGAACCGTGCGGAGTAACGAATATTTCTTTATTTTGTCGAAGTTTGGTTAATATTTTTTCTCCGAATTGGTGTTTCGCCGCTTGGTCTTGCGTGCGGCGTTGGTGGAGGAAGACGACTGGTCGTTGTTTCGATGCCTCGCTTGTACCATTTTCTTTATTCGACGTTGTCATACAGTATCTTCGTCGACACTCGTCCACGACGTTATCCAATTGACCGAAATGAAACTTTGCTCCGGCAAAATTCTGGTTCGCCATCCCCACGTTCGCCCCGTCGATGATGCATTGCACCTTTGCTTCTCTCTTCTTCAACCAATTGCAAAACTCGTCAAAGTTTGCTCCGGCTTCGCGTTCACGGGCGAGTTTCCCCACCGACGCGATCAACTCCTTTGATTCTACCTCGTCTAATCCTATTGGTTTTAATTGAAACTCTTTTTTGTTATGTTCACCAGCACTAGTAGTTTCAAATCGTCCAGAGTTACTTTCCACATTTTCTATAGTTTCGCACCGCCACGCGTTCGGTTCCGCTTCGAAAAATCTCTTGATACTTTCAATCAACTCCTTCCCACATGTCCGCACTTTCGTCTTCATTTTCCGCAACATCTTCAATCCTTTCTCTTCGCACGTTTCCTTTTCTCTCCCGTATAAATCCATCATCGCCGTAAACTCAATCTCCGTGCATTCCAATCCTTCTTTCTCAATAGCCTCAAAGATATCTTCGGCTCGCGCAACATTACCGCTCTTAGCAAATCCGTGTAAAGAAGGCGTAAATGTCCTCAATTTCGGCGTCAACTTCTGCCCAGACTTTTTCTCATCCCCATTCTTACACAAATGAACCATTTCGAAACTTTTCTCGTTCTCATTCAATCTGGCGTATAATCTCGCCATCGCCGTAAAACTCATCTCTGTTTTTTTCACGTCCGTTCGTTGTTCCAGCACTTCGTAAAAAATCTCTTCCGCTCTCTGCTTGTCGTTTTGATCCTCTAAACGTTCATTTACGTCATCGCCATCTTCATTATGACCATTATCTTTTGTCTTGGACGACGAGCAGAGGTGCAACAAAACATTTAAAGTGTGTATTGGTAACACAATCGATCGATCGTTTTTGGCGGCGTCGTAGGCGGTAAACGCTTCCAAACGGTCGTTTTTTTGCGCGGCGTCGTCGATTTTTTTTCTCGTTTGGAAAGTGAGAGCTCGATTAAAAGATGGCTGATCGTCGTCGTTATCGGATTTGTGGCGCTTGGACGGAGGAGACATTTTGATTTGCTTTGAGGTTTATGATGTTTAACGCGATCGGTAATGCGCCTTTTTTATGAGCTCGTAAAAGGAACTATTTTAGGGACGATTTAGCTCAGAAGACCTCCAGATGATGATGATGATGATGAATACTTTCTTTGGTAATATTACAATCAGAATGATGTTCAATACTAAAATCGTTAGACTGTTTTTGTTGAATCTTCTCTCTCTCTCTCTCTTTCTTTTACTTCCTTTCTCTTGCTATGTGTTCATTTAAAACGAATCGGCGTCTCGAGCGACTCGATTTTCTTCGCTCGGGACAAACCCGGGCGGCGGTTCGACAAAATTTTCCGGCAAGTGACTCTCGCCTTTCACAAATGGGTTCTTTTGCGTCGTACCCATGCTAGAAAATGTATGATTGACGTGTGCGTGACTGGCTTCGTCCGCTCGGACGGCGAGCAACACGTCTCTTACGGTCGCGTCTTCGTCCATTTTCCAATACTCGATGGCCAATTTCGGTGCTCTTTCTTTCGCCCATTGCCTGGCATCCGTCCCTCCAGTGTCGATATCGCTCAGCGCGTGCGTGTACGTTCTCACTGCTTCTTCCTCTAAATATCCAACAAATCTGTGGCACGTTCTTGGCGAGAATAAATAACTAAAGAAAAATGCGTTAAAAAAAACCCCTTGCGCGGCCAACACGCCCGCTCTGAATAGAATCGACGGTTGTTTCATATTCAAAAACGTCATCAAGTGCATTCGCTCATTCTCCGCTTCTTCTAATAACGTGTGAATCCATCCGTTATCGTGTCTCAACAACCTCAACGAGTGCATGTGTCTCAACATCCCCGCGACCATCCCGGGAATCCCCGCTACCGTCTCTAAAAATATAAACCGAAACAACCACTCGTCTTTCGTCATGCTCTTCTCGTGCGAGTAATTGGTGACGGCGTCGAATCCTTTCCTCGCCGACCACACGGCAAACATGCTCACGTAATCTCGCGCGCCTTGCGGCTGCCTGTGCCTCGGTCGAATCGATTCGATGTATTCAAAATCGTACACCGGGTGCGCTAACATGTACGTCTGCGCGACGGCGTCTTTTTTCTCCCTTTTTGTGTGCACCCCGTCACTCGTCTTCGGCACCTTTTCTTCTTGGGAGTCCGTAATAATCGTTTTTGATGCATCCGTTCCGTCCTTCTCCTCCTTCTCCTCGGTGCTTGCACTCCTCATCGCGTCGCTCGCGAAAGAGCGGTGTTGTTGTTTTCCTCGTCGTTTTGGGGGGATCGTTTTCGTCGACGCGTTCTGCGTCCACCTCGGCTCGACCTCCTTTTTGCGCGCATCGATTGGAAACGTCGCGGAGCGATACACGTCGTTGTGCATCGTCGTCGACGACACAAAGCGCTCTGCCGTCGCGAAACGTCGCGCCGAAAAGGCGCACAAGCGGCGCGCGAGCGATCTGGTGGTACCATTGCGACACGCCATGAGTGCTGCGAGGTGTTGTTTTTCGCGAGCTCTTCTGCGGACGACGCGAGGACTCTCTCGCGCGCGCTTTTATAGTGGCGTTTCCCGAGTGGTCCAAAAGTGCCTTCTTTTGACAAAACCCTAAACGAATGTGAAGACGCGATAAAAGGCGGAAGATAAAAAAAGCCACACAACGTCGAATTCGAGTCTCGTATGGTACTCCCGAGAACACACCAGCGCTGTGTGTTTTTTTGTGACGACGGTGTCTTTCTTTCGTCTCTCACCGAAAAGAGCGCGAGAGGGAGGATGCTATCTAGTAGTATGTGAAAATATCATCAAAAGAACGCGTTGGATCGAGTCGGCGCGGCGCCGTACTGATGCGCGGCTAACGCTGGGTTTTGCCGTTGTTGGTCCTGTCCTTGGTGCTGTCCGAATATACCGCCGGTGTGTTGGTGTTGGTGTTGCGATGGTTGCTGAGACGGATCGGAAGTCGCGGTTGTGACCGGGGGTAAACCGTACGCTAAACACATTCTGGTTAAATCTTCTCTCATGGATTTGATGTTTCCAGCGAGGCGGTCGACGACGTCCTTGTGCGATGCGAGGTCTTCCAAGTCGGTTTTTGTGACTGTAGTGCGCTCCCGGTCGTATGGTTGGAGCAGGACTGGTGTGTTGGATTTCTTCGTATTCCTTCGTTGTCCGGAAGACGACGAAGGAGGAGATGTCGTCCTGTTATTATTCTCGTATCCACCGTTGGCAGTACCTGCTAATAAACTTCCTCCACCTCCTCTCAATGGCGACGTCGCTAACTGTCTCGATAATTCTTGCGTTTTCACTCGCACGGTGGTGGTTAGCTGTTGCGCTTGTCTACTCAAACTTTCCTTCCCGGAACCGTCCAACGCTCTCTTTAAATTTTGCAAAACTTCAAACAATTCTCGTTCCTCTTTCGACACGAACGTGGATCCACCATTTACTACTCCTCGATTGTATGTACCACTACCTCCTCTTCTAGAAGATGTGCTCAGTTGCGGGTTCACTCTTCTGTGATAAGCCGCTCTGAAAGATTCTAATTTTCGCATGACTCTCAACACTCTGTGCGCGTGTTCTTCGCGTCGGCGTTCGCATTGCGTTCGCCTCACTTCGTACGAACCTTCTTTCCAGCTGTTGATTTGGCGTATACACTGGTTGTACGCGTTGACAAACGCTTCTTGCGATTTCAGCTCTTCTTCCTGACCTTGTTCTCGCTGATATAAACCGTCAAAACCGTCAACTCGACACGGCCACAATCCGTTTTCGTTTTCTTCGCCGCCGACTTTATCGAGCAACTCGTGCCACGTTCGTTCGTCAATGTTTTGAATTTTCACTTTCTGTCGAGGATCTTGTGCGATGTTGTAAAAGAACGCCTTAAATCTATAATCCGGATGTTGCGGATTATACGAGTTCATAACGTCTTGTAACTCTTTGACCGGTTCTAAAGTTGTTCCGTTTGCAGGAGGTTGGCTGGCTATGTGTCTTTGTTGTCGCGCTCTGAGCAACGCCTCCGACGGCGCCAAGTTGCCGCCAAATAAAGTCGGTCCGCCTTGCGCTTGCGTCGTGATCGATTCCGGAACGTTATAGAAAGCGTTGTGTTGTTGCTGAATCTGTGTGAGTCCTTGTTGATTCTGTGGTTGCGTGCCGCCGAGAGGCGAAGGTCGATTGCCAAACAACGAGGATGTCGTTTGTTGTTGTTGTCCTCCTCCAAAGAGGCCGCTACCTTGATTTTGTTGTTGTTGTTGTTGATTTCCACTGGCATTAGTGGTGGTGCCAAATAACCCACCACCAGCGCTTGCTCCTCCTCCGCCAAAGAGTCCTCCTCCTGACGTCGTCGTCTTTCCAGCTGGATTTCCGAACAAACCAGATCCTCCTCCTCCTCCTCCTCCTCCTCCACCGAAGAGGCCTCCGCCTCCGCCCGCAGTAGTAGCGTTCGTTTGATTTTGTTGGG
>MDTC01180709.1_pt1 | contig 11318 bp, 11 predicted proteins | sample 811181 | NCBI WGS metagenome assembly MDTC01 (sample SAMN05326644, study PRJNA326480) | marine metagenome | isolation source: seawater | place: Pacific Ocean: North | collected 2011 | reverse complement strand
TTTGTAAGCGATTGATTATTTTCTGAAGTTTCATTATCCTCAGTGCTTATAGCAGAATTTTTCTTTAACAATATTGATAATAAAGTTCCAATCTTTTCAACTAAATCTTTTCTTTCAACAATTAAATCAACAAAACCTGTTTTTTCTACATATTCACTTGTTTGAAAATTTTCAGGCAATTCTTCTTTAACAGTTCCTTGAATTACTCTTTTACCTGAAAAAGCAATTAATGAGCCTGGTTCAGCAATATGAATATCACCAAGCATTGCGTAAGATGCAGTGATTCCTCCAGCAGTTGGATCTGTAATCAAAACAAGGTATGGAAGATTTTTACTTTTCAGTTCGTTGATAGCCAGTGTAGTTCTAGTCATTTGAGATAATGATATTAAACTTTCCATCATTCTCATACCTCCACCTGCGCTCACACAAATGAAAGGAGTATTATTTTCTATAGCATGTTGAATTCCATATAAAAATGCTTCTCCTTCAGCAGATGCCATGGAAGCACCTAAAAAATCAAAATCAGATGCAACAGAAGTTACTTTAATATTATTAATATTCCCGGAAGCAACCATCATTCCACAATTAAGGCCTGTTTTTTTGCGTGCGCTTTTTAATCTGTCTTTATAAGATTTTGAGTCTGTCCATTCTAATGGATCATCTTTTGGAACTGGTGTTCTGAATATCTCATAATTATTTTTTCCAAATAGAATATCAAATCGTTGTTTAGGCTTAATTCTATGATGCTTGGTACAGTCTGGACAAACCCATAAATTATTTTCCAAATCTTTTTTCAAAATTGGACCTTTGCAACAAGAAGTCCAGTCACTATTTGCAATTTCTTCTTTTGAAGCTCTTTTATGGATAGCAGTTTTTATTTTTTCACCTGCTTTAATTATTTTTGTAATCCAATTCATCTAATTTTATTTCTCAATTTCTTTACTATATTAGTAACATTTGTGACAGCATTTTGTCTCTTATTAATAGAATTTGTTATTTCCTTGCAAATTGCACTTCCAACAACTAACCCATCAGCTTTTTTGAGAGATTTAATTGTTTTTTCAGTTATTCCAAAGCCAATTACTATATTTTTATTTTCATTTAATGACTTTATCTTTTTATATCTTTCTAGAATTTTTTTAGGCGCTACTTTTAGTTTACCGCCAGTTGTTGATAACATTGAGATGTAATAAACCATATCATGGCTATCTCTGATAATTTGTATTAATCTCTCTTTTGATGTAGTTGGTGATATTAATTGAATAAAATTTATTCCTTTTTTTTTACATTTCAGAGCAAAAGACTTATTTTCTGGATAAGGCAAATCAACAACAATCAATCCATCAATTTTTGATTTTTTACATTTATTAATAAATTTATTTTCATTGTATTGATAAATCATATTATAATAGCCCATTAGAATTATTGGCTTATTTTTTCTTGATTTCCTGAATTGATTCGCAATAGAAAAAACATCATTAATTTTAATACCATTTTTAATAGCTCTATATGCACTAGTTTGTATTTGACCACCATCTGCGATTGGAGTGTTGTGTGGAAAACCTAATTCACAAATATCAGAATATTTTGAGATTGATTTTAAAATTTCTAAAGATTTTTTTTTAGTATTATCACCAGCAACTGTGTAAGTAAGTAATGCGGGTCTATTTTCTTTTTTAGTATTTTGGAAAGTTTTTTTTATTAGAGAAATCATTTCTTTTTACCTAATCTTTCTCTTAAAATATCTCTATCCTTAGATGCATCCCCACAAGAGTTGCAAATTATGATTGTATCTTTACTTAATTTAGGAGCAATTTTTATTGCTTCAGCAAATGCGTGACTTGGCTCTAGACTTGGATTTAGTTTTTCAAATTTGGTAACCATTTGATAAGCATTTAATGCATCTTCATCCGTTGCGTAAGTATATCTTGCTCTCTTAGCGTCCTTTAAGAAACAATGAATTGGACTCACACCTGGATAGTCTAATCCAGCACTTATGGACTCTGTCTCTTGAATTTGTCCCTCATTATTTTGACAAACGTAAGAAGCGGCTCCATGTAAAATTCCAATTTTTGCATTTCTGCTTAATGGTGCCGCATGTAATTTAGATTTTTTTGGTCCTCCAGCTTCAACTCCTACTAATTCAATATTTCTTTTATCATAATCAATAAACTCGCTCCAAAATCCATATGCCGAGCTCCCACCACCAACACAATTGATAAGTTTTAATTTTTTTGGAATTTTTTTGAATTCATCTATTAGTTGGACTTTAAGTTCTCTAGAAATTTGAGCAGTGCTCCAGCCGCAAATTTTTACAAAAATATTAGGCCCTACTGTTGATCCAACACACATATGAGTATCATAACAGTTAGAAACCCAATATCTCATGCATTCACTAACTGCATCAACTAATGTTTGACTTCCAGAATAAACAGGAACTATTTCAGCACCATTCTTTTTCATTGCATCACAGTTAGGTTTTTGTCTTTTAATATCTTTCGCTCCCATAAAAATTTTACATTTAAGACCAAATTTTTTCGCTGCCATACTAAGCATTTTTCCTGCATATCCAGCGCCTGTATCACCCACAATATATTTTTTCCCCATTGCTTTGCATATTAAAGCATGGACAGTAGCATTATAAATTTTGTGTGCACCACCATTTGCCTCAGAAACAACCTTAGCCCAGATTTGAGCACCTCCTAAGTGTTGAGACAAGTTTTCTAATTTTACAAATGAGGTAGGAGATCCAATATAATTTTTAAAATAATAGTCTCTTTGTTTAATAAATCTTTTATTTCTTCTAAGTTTCCCAAATTCTTTAGTCAAATCTTCTATAGGTTTTTTTAAAGTTTCAGGAATAAAACTTCCTCCAAATTTACCACCCCAAAATCCTAATTTGTCATGCTGGTCAATCAATGGAATTTTTTTTTTAATTTTCATAATTTATTTTTTTTATCTTTTTTAAGAAAATTTCTATTTTGGAAATATCTTTAACTCCAGAAGTTTCTACACCTCCAGATATATCTATAATATCAGCTATTTTTTTATAATTTTCAAGCTCATCATTGATCTTAATATCTCCTGCTAGCATTATCTCTTTATTAAATTTTATATCTTTTATTAAAGTATGCTCGAATGACATACTTTTTTCGTAACCTTTGCTATCAAATAAAAATATATCAGATACATCGCTATAAAACTTATATTTTTTTACATCATCTAATGTTTGAACTGTAAATGCTGTAATTATTTTTTTTTTATACTGTATTTTGATATTTCTAATTTTATCGGGCTTACAATCATAAATTTGATAATAATCAAAAGGTAAATCTTTGATTTTTTCTAAAATTTTTTTATCTGGTTTAACTAAAACAGCAACATATAAAGAATTCTTTTTATCAATTTTTAATAAATCTTTTAATTTTGTAGGATCAACATATCTTTTTGATTTTGGAAAATTCACTATAAAACCAATAAACTGAGGTGATAAAGGGTGTTCCGTTAAAAATTTAAGAGTATTTTTATCTGAAATTCCACAAATTTTAGACTTCATTTATTTTAAAGAAGATAAAATTTTTTGAATATTTTTTTTAGGATCACCTTTAGTAATTGGTCTTCCAATAATCAAACAATCACTTCCTGCATCTAAAGCTTGTTTTGCGTTCATAGTCCTTTTTTGATCATTCTTATTTTGATCTTGTCTTATACCTGGAGTAAAACATTTAAGATTAGGAGCAATCTTTTTAATCATTTGTATTTCTAATGGGCTGCAAATTACACCGTATAGATTTGCTTTAACTGCAATTTTTATCAACCTTAAAACCTGGGGCTTTATCTTTTCTTTAAAACCTAGTTGGTTTAAATCTTTATTACTAAAACTAGTTAACACTGAAACACCTAATAATTTTATATTGATTGAATTTGCTATTTTATTAGCAGCTTTTAAAGACTCTAGCCCATTTAATAGATGAACAGTTGCATAACTTATATTAAGATCTTTAAGAGATTTAATAGACTCAACTAAAGTATTTTTAATATCAAAAAATTTCCCATCATAAAAAATTGGCTTATTAAACTTTCCAAGGTCTTTAATTTCCTTGGCAGAGTGTTTAGTAATATACTGTAAACCTATTTTAATTCCTGATATTTTATGATGAATTTTTTTAAGTAACTCTAGAATTTCCTTTTGACTTGATACATCGCAAGCAACAAAGATCTTTTTATTCATGATTATTTAATTTCTTAAACATATCTTTAGCCATTTTGAAGTGAATTGTTTTTTTTTCAGGCGTATGAACCTTTTCACCAGTTTTTGGATTTCTTGAAATTCTTGCTTTTTGTATATTTGTAGAAAAAACACCAAAACCTCTAAGTTCTACTCTTTCTCCACGTTTCAGGGTTCTTTTAATTTCTTTTAAAATTATATTAGTAAATTTTTCAAGATCTTTATTTAAAAAGTTTGGATAATTTCTTGAGAGTTGTTTTAAAAGCTTTGATTTTACAATAGCCAATTTAGTCTTCTTTTTATTTAATCTTTTTCCTCATCTTTTTTTTTTAAATCTTCCGATAAAGATGAAAAAGGAAGATTTTTACCGGAACCTTCAGAACCATATTTTTCTAAAGCTTCTTTTTTTTCAATTTCCTCAAGGAGCTTAATACTTAAAGTTACTTTTCGTTTAGTTAAATCAAGCTCACTTATTGCGCAGTCAATTCTCTCACCACCAGTGAATCTTGAAGGTCTAGCATCAGCGATATTTATTGCAATTTGAGATTTTTTAATTTGAAAATTCATTTCACATCCTTCTGGTTTTACTATCAAACCTTTGTTATCAGTTGATATAATCTTAACAGTGATTGTTTGATTAATCTTTTTCTCATTAAACCATTCAAATGGGTCTGGTTGTGTCTGTCTTAAGCCCACTCTAATTTTTTGTTCCGAAGATTTTATTTCTAATACTTTAACTTTTATTTTGTCACCTTTTTTATATTTAGCTAACTCTTCTTCACCATTATTTGAATAAGTTAAATCATTACAATGTAAAAAAGCATCAACATCTAAATCTTCTACTTTAACAAATAAAGAATATTCATTTTTATTTACTACTTCACCATCTACAATTGTACCAACTGGGTATTTTTTATCAAAAACTTCAAAAGGATTATCTTGAGTCAGTCGATAAGATATTGCTACTCTACGTTTTTCTTTATCCACCTCCGTTATTACACAATTAATTTCGTCACCAACTTTAAACATTTTTTTTGCAGAAAGATTTTTTTTAGTCCAGCTTAATTCACTAGAATGAAGCAAAGTAGTTAAGCCTGGTTCTAATTCACAAAATGCTCCAAAGTCCATAATCTTAACTACTTTAACTTTGTACATTTTATTCAATTCATAATTTTCTATATGTTCAAAAGGATCTTTTGAAAGTTGTTTTATTGAACATCCAACTTGCAACTTCTCTTTATCAACAGAAATAACTTTTAGATCATGTTTTTCACCAATATTAAAAACTTCATCTGGGTGATTGACTCTTGAGTATGAAATTTCTTGTAAATGGACTAGAACATCAAGTTCATTATTTACATTAAAGAAACACCCAAATGAACTGTAGCCTTTAACTTCAGCACCTTTAATGATATCTCCAACTTTAAATTTTTCTATGATTTTTGCTTTATCTTCTTTTTTGAAAGATGAAATAATTTCTCTTCTTGAAACACAAGCATTTCCTCTTACTTTATCTAATTTTATTAAAGCAAACTTTTGAGGTTCGTTCATTAAATGGCTTATATCTTTTAATGGTTTATCACTAATCTGTGAACCAGGTAAAAACATTAAAGATCCTGTATCTATATGTTCTACTATGCATCCACCTTTACATTTAGAAGTTATCTTTCCCATAATAGGTTCATTTTTCTCATAAGCCTCTACCAATTTGTCCCAACCCTTAATCTTTTGTGCTTTACTTGCGGAGACTAAAACTTCGCCATTCTTGTCCTCAATTTTTTCTAATAGAACAGATATTTTTTCACCAACTTTAATCTTGTCAGCTAAACCCATGCTTTTAAGTTCGTTGATATCTAAAACTGGTTCACTTTTTAGTCCCTCAACAAAAAGAAAAACAAATTTTTCAGTAATCTTATTGATTTTACCTTCAATAATCTTTCCTTCTTCAATATTGACTTTAGAAAGTTGGCTATTTAATAATTTTTCAAACTCTTGGGATGCTGGACTTGATAGATCTTTGTATATTTCCATTAATTAGTTAATTTCCTGTCTGTTTTTCTAAAAACACGATCTTTTAGATAAATTTATCATTTAAATCAATAGCAAATCCTAAATTATAAAAATCTAATAATTCTATATAATGTGAATGTTTTGAGGGATTTTCTGTCAATATAACTAATGATTATAAAGATAATCAATTTTATTTCTTAAGTTTATCAATAATCTTTAAAAAAGATGGAAATGAAGTCCTAATAGAATCTTTATCATGAATAATCCAATTTCCACCAAATGCTAAAGCTGCAATTACGCTAGTCATGAATATTCTGTGATCTTTGAGATAGTTTTTTATTATAATTTTTTTACTTATTTTTAAACTTGGATTGCCAAAAATTTTAATAGAATTAGAAGTAGTAATCGTTTTTATACCCATTAAATTTAAAATTTTCGACCCCCATTTCAAGCGAGGACTTTCTTTTTGATTTAGTTCAGATAGATCTTTAAAATAAGACACACCCTTAGCCTTCGCAGCTACTAAAAAAATTAATAAAAATTCATCGATTGCAGCACTATTTAAATTCGAGGGACAATTAATTGGTTTTAATGATTTTACACTTTTAACATGAATATCAGCAATTTTTTCACCTTTATAAATAGTAATATTTTTAAATGAAATTTTAACACCCATTATTCTTAAAATTTTTAAAATACCAATTCTTGATGGATTAATATTTACATTTTTTAAATTTATTTTTGAGTTTTTTGATAAAGCTGTAAGAACTATAAAAAAAGATCCCGAACTGATATCAGATGGAATTTTATAATTAAATGATTTAATTTTTTTTTTACCTCTAATTTTAATTAATTCAAATTTATTTTTTTTAGTTATTTCTATTGATATTTTTAAGTGTTTAAAAAGTAATTCACTATGATTTCTAGATTTTTTTGCTTTAATAACAGTTTGTCCTTCAGTGTTTAGAGCAGCAAGCATTACAGCACTTTTACATTGTGCTGATCCTTTTTTTTCATTGTAATTAATTGGCTTGGAATTTTTTATTCCTTCAATTATTATTGGAAGTTTTCCAGAATTTGTTATGAATTTTGCTCCAAACTTCTCTAATGGCTTGGTAACTCTCAAGAAATCTCTTTTTGATAAACTTTTGTCGCCAACTAACTTAATTTTTTTTTTTGAATGTACTAATAAACCTAAAATTAATCTAGCAAGAGTTCCTGAATTTCCAGCGTTTAATGTAATATCTTTTTTATATATAAAACCATTCAAACCCATTCCAGTGATTTTACATTTATTTTTATTTAAAGAAATTTTGACACCAAGTTTTTTAAGACAATTAATAGTGCTTAAAACATCTTCAGATTTTAAAAGATTAGTTGACGTAGATTTTCCAATACATTGAGATGCTAATAAGGCCCATCTTATTGATAAGCTTTTGTCACCTTCAATTCTAACAATCTTATTAAATGGTTTTATAGTATTTTTTACTAGAATTTTATTATTCATATATTATTAAGATTAACTAATTTTGAAAGACTCTCCAAAATATGCATTTTTTGCATCGATATTTTGAATTAAATTAGAAGGCGTTCCTTGAGCAATGACTTTTCCATTATTTATTATTGCAGCAGTATCTACACAGTTTAGTAAATCTCTAGCTTGGTGATCACATAATATAATCGAAATTCCCCCTAAATTTTGTAAATTAACTATAATTTCCTGTAACATTTTAATAGTCATTACATCAAGTGCAGCGAATGGCTCATCAAGCAATAGTATCTTTGGATCAGAAATTAATGCTAAAGCAATAACCAATTTTTTCTTTTGACCTCCAGATAAAAAGGTAGCTTTAATATCTCTAATATTATCTAATTCAAATTTAGATATTAATAAATTTATTTTTTCTTCTCTATAACTTTTATTATCTAAGGTTATCTCAGATATAGCTGTAAGGTTTTCATAAACAGTTAAATTATGAAAGTAACCACCATTTTGAGGTACAAAACCAATTTTAAATTTTTTTGCTCTTTCATATATTGGAAATTTATTTACTATTTCTGAATTAATTTTTATTGAACCAAAGTCTGGTTTAACTAAACCGATAATTAAGTTAAATATGGTTGATTTTCCAACACCATTAGGGCCCAAAAGACCTAATATTTGTCCATAATTTAATTGTAGATTTAAATTATCTAAAATAACTTTTTTTCCGAATTTTAATGATAATTTCTCAACACTCAAAATTTCATTATTTTTTTTAAATGATTTAATTCTAAATTTTTTAATATTTGACATTATTTATCTGATGTAATCACAACACTTTCATTAACTTCATTCATAAATATATCAATTTTTTTTGTGATCAAATCTATCCTTATATTATCTGCCTTTAGATCACCCCGAGGCCCATTATACATAACATTTTTAAATATTGATATTGAATTATTCTCAAAATTTATAATCATATTTTGTGCATAAATAATGTTATCTAAATATTTTATTTTGACATTATTTTCAAATTTTGTGTAATAATTAGTATTATTATAACTAGCTTCATCTGAAGTAATAAATAAAGTAACATTATTTTTATCAGTTAATCTAGCTGTTACCTTTTTCATTAAAACTAATTCTACGCCATCATCATTAGTTATTTCACTTAATTCTGCTGATATATGATATTCATTATTATCTTCTATATTAATCTTGTATTCTAAGTTTTTAATAATATTATTTTCAGTTTGTTCTGCGGGTTCACTAATAGAAATTGAATTATTTACTTCAGCTTTATTACTTTCCTTAAAATAAACTTTATAAAAAATAATTATGATTAATACTAGAATTAATAAAAGAACTAACTGAATAACTCTTTTCATTTATCTTATTTTAGAAATTTTAAAATCTGATGAATATGAATCACACCAATTGTTTTTTTCTTATTTTTTTTGTTATAAATACAAACATTTGTAATTTTTCTTCTATTCATTTGAGAAAGAATATCAGAAATTAATGTATTTTTTTCAACAACATAGGGTTTTTTGGTCATAACTGATTTTATTTTAAGATTATCTATAAAATTTTTTTTTTGTAATAATCTTTTCAAATCTCCATCTGTAAAAACACCTTTGTTTAAACCATAATTGTTTATAACAACTAGGAAGCCAAGTTTTTTTTTATTAAGAACTTTTAAAGCATCTTTCATAATCTTATTTTCATTTACAAAAGGAATTTTGTTTTTAGTTAACATTAAATCAGAAGCAGTTTTTAACTTATTAGCTAAATTTCCTTCAGGATGAAATTTTTTAAAATCTAACTTTCCAAAATTTTTGATTTTCATTAAAGCTATAGACAATGCATCGCCTAAAGATAATTGTGTTGTTGTACTAGATGTTGGTACAATTCCATAACCTGCTTCTTCTACATTAGGGATTAATAATTTAATATTTGCAGACTGATAAAGGTTAGAATCTTTATTTGAGACAATTCCAATTAGAGTAATTTTATTAGATTTTGCATATTTGATTATATTTTTCAATTCGTCTGTATTTCCTGAATGACTAATTAAAATTAGTATATCTTCTTTTGAAATTCTTCCTAGATCACCATGAGAGCAATCATTTGCTGAAATAGAAAATGATGGTGTTCCGACAGATGATAATGTTGCAGATATCTTCGAAGCAATTTTTCCACTTTTTCCAACACCACAAATTATTACTTTAGATTTACATTTGCTAATTTCTTTTACAGCTTTCTCAAATGATTTGTCTAAAGAACTTTTTAGTTTCTTCAAAGCTTTTATTTGAAGCTCTATAACGTCGTTAGCTATTTTATTTATTTCATTTTTCATATTAATGTGACCAGATATCTTCTTTGAATAAAGCTAAATCAAGATCAACTCTTGTTTTTAAAAACCCTAAACAACTTTTATAAAGCTCAATTCTATTTTCCCTTTCAAGAATTTTATTTAATTCACTATGTATTTTATGAAGGTATATTACATCATTTGCACAATATTTTAATTGTGCAGGAGATAATTCTCCACCAAAATCAGAGCTTTGAAATTGTTTACTTATATCTACATTTACAAATTCTTTGATAAGAGTTTTTAGTGAATGATTATCAGAATAGGATCTTGCAAGTTTTGAAGCTATTTTTGTGTCGAGAACATTATTTGTATCTGTTTTTAAATAATACTTAATGTGTGCTAAATCTGCACGTGAGAAATGGAATATTTTTGTAATTTTTTCATCACTTAATATTCTAACTAAATTAGGAGCATCATAATTATTTCTATCAAACTGGACAATATGTGCGTCTGAATTACCCGAAGAAATCTGTATTAGGCACAATGGGTCTCTTCTAACATTCAGTCCCATGAACTCACCATCTACAGCAATTACATTGCCTAATTTTAAATCATCTGGTAAATCATTTTTGTGAAGTTTAATATCAATATTCATTTTTAAAGATATATATATGAATCCTAAAAATTGTCTAATTTTTGGTGGCAGTGGTCAAATAGGAAGATACTTAATTAGAAAATTAACCAAGAATAACATAAAAGTAACTGTTGTAACACGTAACATTCACCAAAAAAGTTATCTTATAAAAACCCAAGGGAACGCTGGTTATATAGATATTGTGGAAGCTAATATTTATGATGAAAAAAAAATAAGAGAATTATTTGCGAATGCGGATATCTGCATAAATTTGGTGGGTATTTTATTTGAAAAAAAAAAAGGAAATACATTTCATAACATACATACAATTTTTCCTTCATTGTTAGCAAAACTATCAAAAGAATTTAGATTAAAAAATTTTATTCATTTATCTGCTTTGGGAATTAATGAATCAATTGATAGTAATTATGCAAAAAGTAAATTAGAAGGTGAAAAAAATATTTTAAATAATTTTCCTCTTGCAACCATATTAAGACCTTCTGTAGTTTTTTCTGTTGATGATAATTTTACAACTAATTTTATGACGCTGTTAAATAGACTGCCAATTTTTCCGCTTTATTATTCTGGAAAAACAAAATTTACCCCAATTCATTGTTCAGATTTAACAGATATTATTTATTAT